>ERZ1026780.92-NODE-92-length-74614-cov-10.713931_pt1 | contig 74614 bp, 47 predicted proteins | sample MGYA00380126_ERZ1026780 | MGnify/ENA primary metagenome ERZ1026780 (study PRJEB33269, sample SAMEA4719762) | human gut metagenome | biome: human-associated habitat; feature: organic feature; material: feces | place: Cameroon | collected 2013-10 ... | reverse complement strand
ATCTATACTCGAAAATAATTGACAAATCTGAAGCAATTTATTTTTTTCATGTTTCATAGTGCATTCTACATTTCATATAGACGATATGTCATCCGCCTCCATATCCATCCGACACATATTCACGAAACAAGGCGACGTCACACGGGAATATGACGCACACGTATATATCCGTCCCATCTGCAATAATTGTGCAGAATTTTTATGAAGGAGTTTGGAGTCTTAGATTCTTGTTTTTCTGCATTGGGAATGGATAAATTATTCTCGCTTATCAAAAAAGATTCTTAACGATTTGAAAGGAAAATGAATCAACATTGAAATGACAAGTTTTTAATTTTCATAGACTTTTATTTGAATAGACAGGGTTATTTGCTATATTTGTGTGAGATAGCAAGGACAACATTTCATAGATTGATTTCAACTGCGACATCATGACAATTTTGTGTGCATCCTGCGGGTTAAACCATATAAGAATTTGGCGATGAGTATAAATAAACAAGAACTGATAGGTAAGATTCATCAAATTGAAGGATTGAGCAATGACGAGAAATCGGCGTTGATAGAACTTCTCAAGACGCACAAAAAATACGGGCTCGTCTGGGAGGACAAGCCGGAGGAAGTCGAGGAACGGCTGAGGGAGGAACTTCCGGTTCTGACAGAGGTCAAGGACCGCGCGATCATCAGCGATGTTCCTGATGCGCCCAATCATATCCTCATCGAGGGTGACAATCTGGAGGCACTGACTACGCTTTCTTACACCCATGCCGGGAAGATTGATGTCATCTACATCGATCCGCCGTATAATACAGGTAATAAGGACTTTGTCTATAACGACTCCTTTGTAGATTCAGAGGATTCATTCAGGCATAGTAAGTGGCTATCATTCATGTCCAAGCGCCTGCGCATTGCAAAGCAATTACTATCAGACAGAGGCGTGCTCTTTATTTCTATTGATGACAATGAGCAGGCGCAGTTAAAGCTATTGTGTGATGAGATTTTTGGGGCTGCAAACTATATTTCTTCAATTCCGTGGCATTCGCGTCAATCCCTGCAAAATGATACTGATTTAAGTATTAATCATGAATACATTTTAGCAGTAGCAAAGAGCAGGAGACAAAGCAATAGACGTTTAAAGAAAGTCAATGCATCAAGTTGGTACGAGCAGAGTGGTTTTGTTTTTTATCCTATTGATGTTGATAGTGATAAGTATTCGAATCCCGATAATGATCCAAGGGGGCCGTGGAAAGTAGACCCGATGGATGCGCCTCATGTAAGGCCTAATTTGACATATCCCATAACGAATCCAGTAACGGGGGCCCAGCACCTCCCTCCAAGAGGGAGGCACTGGCGAATTTCTCAGGAGAAATTCGCCAGTGCCTTAGCAGACAATCGTATTTTGTTTGGTAAAAATGGCACATCTAGACCTCAATTGAAAGTTTTCTTGAATGAGCAGGTTGAGTTTGGTTCCATTGCTCACTCTTGGTTCGAAGCCGAACAATATGGAACAGCAACTCATGGATCGAAAGAACTGCAATCCTTATTTGGCGGAGATAAGGTTTTCACATCTCCAAAACCAACATTGCTTATTTCAAATCTACTCAAGTTAGTTTCGACGCCATCGAAACCTATCATTATTCTTGACTTTTTCGCGGGTTCTGGCACGACTCTTCATGCAACGATGAAACTCAATGCCGAAGATGGTGGACACAGGAAGTGTATCCTCGTCACCAATAATGAAAATAACATCTGCGAGGAAGTTACCTATGAGCGTAATAAGAAAGTAATTAATGGATATACGACCCCAAAAGGCGACGAAATGCTGGGGTTGACGGCCAATACGCTCCGCTACTATAAGACAGACTTCATCGGACGAGACCGCACAAGCAGGAATATGCGCCAGCTTGTGTATGCTGCGACAGATATGCTCTGCATCAAGGAGGACATCTACCGGGAAGTCAAGACTTTCGGCAGTCTGAAGCTCAAAGCCTCAGTGTCAAGATACTTCGAGGAGGGCAGCAGGCGTATGCTTGTCATCTACAACGAACTTGCAGTGCCGGCGTTTGCCGAAGAGATTTCAAAGATGAATGTGGACGGCAAGATTCTCATCTATGTGTTCGCTCCAGGCAATTATGCCTATGACGATGAATTTGTGGATGTATTGGATAAGGTAGACTTGTGCGCTCTCCCAGCAGCGATATACAACGCCTACCAGAAAGTCCTTCCTAAAAGAAGGGTAAAGTTTCTGGACGGTGCCAGCGAAGAGACATCGCCGGAATTGAGCGAAGAGGGAGGCGATGAGTTGAATCTGATTTTCGGGGAGGAATAGTTATGCTTAAGCAAGTGAGATATCAGGAGACAGCGGTAAACGAACTTGTCTCAAAGACAATAAAACTGCTCAACAGCGCCGGGCAGAGAAAGAAACTCGTGTTCAAGGCTCCAACTGGTTCCGGAAAGACAGTGATGGCTTCTGAGATGCTCGGCCGTCTGGTCAGTGAGCTGCCGGAACGGACGGACTGCAATTATGACAAGATCGCCCTCATTTGGATAGCCCCAAATAAGCTTCACGAGCAGAGTTATTTCAAGATGAAAAACTTCTTCACAGAGACTCGCATCCTTCAGCCTCTCATATACGATGAACTTGATCACTCCAGCGAGAGCTACATACAGCACGGGGAGATTCTGTTTGTGAACTGGGAGAGCATCAACAAGGACAACGCTGTGATGATTAGAGAGACAGAGAATTCAGCTTCTCTATACGACATCACGAGGAGAACTCAGGAAGACAACCATATCCCGATTGTGGTTGTGATTGACGAGGAGCATATGTTCGGGACGAAGAATGCCAAGAAGTGCGAGAAAGTACTTCAGAACATCAATCCGAAATTGGAGATCCGTATTTCTGCGACTCCTATCACTAAAGGAGATGAAATGGTGAATGTACTGCGTGAGGATGTCATCGCCGAGGAGATGATAAAGAGTGGCATCGTTCTGAATCCGGCCATCGACGTCGCGCGTTCCGACGGGCTTACTGCCAATCAGTGGCTGATAAAAGAAGCACTTAATAAGAGGAATGAGCTTGCCGCTGCATATAGAGAATTAGGAGTGGGCATAAACCCTCTTCTTCTCATCCAGTTGCCGAATGACTCAAGCGAGGCCAACACTGCCGAGGACAACACCATTAAGGAAGAGGTGATTGAATATCTTCGCGCGATGCATGACATCACGACGGATAACGGGAAACTTGCTGTCTGGCTTTCCAATGAAAAGGAAAATCTCGCTAATCTTGAGGCTCCCGACAATCTGACGGAAGTTTTGCTGTTCAAGCAGGCAATCGCTTTGGGATGGGATTGTCCCCGCGCATCTGTCCTTCTTATATTCAGAAAATTGGACAGTTTCACATTCACAATGCAGACCATAGGAAGGATACTGCGTATGCCTGAGCAGAAGTACTACTCCAAGGAGGCGTTGAATATGGGATATGTCTATACTGACTTGAGCAAGGACAAGATTCAGATTGTGAAGGACGACTTGGATTACATATCCAAACTCACGGCCAGACGGAGAGCAAATCTCAATAATGTCAAATTGCAGTCGGTATATGTTGAGCGGAAAGGCACCGACCGTATGCGTCTCGGTACCGGTTTCAAGACGGTCCTGAAGGAACAGATGGCCAAAGGTTGGACCAAGATTTATGAGCCGTCGCTTTTTGATTTGTTCGGCGATGACGACTCGCCGGAGCCGTTCTCTCTAGACAGCAAGGCTCCGGACAATAGAGCCGCAGCATCGAAGTATATCAATTTCAATGTCAAGAGCATTTCAATAGACATCCCGAAAGATTTGCCGATACTGAACGAATTGGGTATCATCGAAGTGAACAGTAAGGTTAAATTCGCCAGGACGGAGTCCGAGCTCAAGCGCGTGTTTGATGATTTCTGCCTTAAACAATTGACGGAATGGGAAAAACACCAGAGCCTCGCCATGCTGGAAAACGCCATAGAGGAGGCGATGGAGTCTCTTTTCGATGTATTTGAAATTGATGTCAAGAAGATTGTACTGTACCACGGCAACAGACCAAAATTCGTGGAGGTCATTCACGCGGCTCTGAATGCGTATAAGCAGACGATGAATATGCGCAGGAAAGCATCCGAAAGGGATTTGATCTCCTATGAATGGGAGGTTCCTGAAGAGAGAGTCTATAACGAGCAGGTAAACTGTATTGATGACACCAAGAAGAATCATGCGCTGCTGCCTTTCATCGCATCACGAAATGCATCATATCAGGAACTGAATTTTTCGGAGTTTTTGGAACGGAATACGCAATACATCGACTGGTGGTACAAGAACGGCGACAATGGTATAATGAATTATGCCATCCCCTACAAGAATGTCCGTGGCGAGCAGGCTCTTTTCTATGTGGATTATGTTATACGAATGAAAAACGGGCAGATATTCCTGTTCGACACGAAATCCCAGAACAGTGACGAGAACGCTCCCAACAAGCATAACGCCCTTTTGGAATATATGAAAAGTGACGAAAACTCAGACCTTGGCCTTAAAGGGGGCGTTTTGATTTTCGACCACGAGAATTGGAAGTATTCTCCGCTACCGATTTCCGACACTGACGACCTCACCGGATGGGATTGCTTTTATCCGGAGCAATATGAACAATAATACCACATTGTTATGGCACAAGGATTAGATCACAAGTTTTTACACTATGGAATCAGGGAAGAAGACCTTTCCTTGATAAAGAGCCTATGCCTCGCTTATGAAATTGATTTTGACTGGCTAAGCGAAGAAATTTTAAGGAAGTATCACGCCGCCAAAGTTGATAGAATAGAAATGAGCGATTCCGACACAGAAGCGATAATTAACGAGGCAATTCAGCATTTGAGATAGGAGGGCCGATTATGGTGATAAAGAATATCAAAATAAGAAATTACAAGACCTATCTGTCATTGTATCTTGACTTGTCCATTTCCAAGTACAGGCCGATAATCCTGATTGGCGGTATGAATGGTGGCGGAAAGACGACACTATTTGAGGCTATATGTGGAGCTCTATATGGACTAAAGATTTCCACTAAGGATCAGTTCAGAGAACTTCTTAACAATGGCGCCATTGGAACAGAGGCTCCTGAGATTTGGTTGGAGTTGACATTCACCGGACAGGTTCTCGGTCAGGAACAGACATATATACTCAAACGAGGTTATAAGTTGAATACTGCAGAAAAGCCGGTCGAGAGCGTTTCCCTGAATATGAACGGAAACCAATTTGTCTATGGAACCGCGATGCCGGTCGCACAGCGTACAATCGCCGAACAGCAGGTCAACAAGATTATCAAAGCGAATCTTCCACAGGAACTGAGCAAGTATTTCCTGTTCGATGCGATGCAATCGAGCGACCTTTTGAAGGAAGGCGTGTTCTCCCAACTGATACGTGAGAACATTGAGAATGTTATGGGCTTCAATAAATATATTCAGATGAAGCGGGCTGCCGAGAAATTGCAGCAGGAGTGGGCGGCAAGAAGACTGGCAGCGGAGCAGGAGGCCAAGGAATATAATGGGCTCTGTGCGAATAAGGCGGCTTTAGTCGAAAAACTTGATCAGAACACTGCGGAGCAGGACAAACTTTACAAGTATCTTGTAGGAATCAAGGATGATTATGATATCGCAAAGGCCGGCGCAAAAACCATTGCGGATAACTCTATCAAAATCAATAGTCTCACCGAAAATATAGAAGAGACAAAGAAGGCTGCACGCAGTTATAATGAGCAAATCAAGAGCATAGTCGATTCAATAGAGACGGATATCTTTATTCCGAAGATTTTCAACAATATGGCCCTTGACCTCAATAATATCATCAGGCATAAGGATGAATTGAAGAAGAGAATGAGTGATGCCCTTTCGCTTGAACAGATTAAGGATCTTACTGATAAGATACTCGAATACCTGAAGCGGAAATGTCTTTGTCCCGAACATGTTGAAGAGAAAGAAATCGTCGATTATCTGTATGACCGCCGGCAACCCTCAAGCAATGTTGACAAGTATTCTTACATTGATGACAACGAACTGTCTGCCATCAAACGTATGATGACCGGTGGTGCATTCAACAGATTCCTACAATTGGACGAACTCAAGCACGACATAGATACTCGCATCGCAACGCTTCACGATCAGGAAATGCAGCGGGACACTTTGCTCCGGCAGCAAAGCGGTGGGAATGCTGAACTCATAAAAGACTACGAGGAGGCAGAGCGGAATCTTGAATCATTAAAACACGAGGCCGAGGACCTCAATTCTGAAATATCGAAACTTGATAAACAAATCCACAAGTACGACATTCAGGTGCAGCAGGAACCGGATGTCAAGTATGATACGTTGGTTAAGTTGAAATCATTCTTTGAAGAGGTTGCCGATAGTCTCCTTAAACGCAAGAAAGAGAAAATAGAGACTGAAATGAAAGAACAGCTCAATGAGTTGCTTATCTCTTATAAGGGATGTATATCAAGGGTTGAGCTGTCAGATAGGATGGAGCATTTCTCAATAAGGTTATATCATAAGGCAGGAAACCAGATTTCATTGAACCAGCTGAACGCGGCCTCCAAACAAATCTTCATCCAGGTGCTACTTAAAGTGCTCAGGAATCTCGGAGACTATAACCCGCCTGTAATGATTGATACGGTTATGGGCGTTCTTGATGAGGAAAGCCGTGACGCATTGATGGAGCTATATTTTCCAGACTTGGCAGAACAGACAATCCTGCTTTGCACGACATCAGAAATACGGAAAGACAGCGACTATATAAAGCTCGAGCCTTTCATAGCCAAGTCTTATACATTGAAACGTGATGTTGAAAAGCAGTCAACGAGTGTAGAATCCGGATATTTTGGGATCCAATTAGATAATTAAGTCATGGATATTGTATTAGACAACCTGCGTCAGGCGGAAGGAATCATTGATGACATAACGCCGTTGAAGAATCTGTTGGAGTCAAAATTCAATTTGACGAAGCAAATTGATGGATGCAATCCTTATCTTTTCCCATTGAATAAGGTAATGAGGATATGCCTTCTTGTGGGGTTGAGCCTCCCTGAAAAAAGAAAGGTCGAAGATATTGAGCAGGAATCCCTTTCAAAGAACAGCCAGCGTCTTGTCCCTACTTTCTTCACGGCCAGTGACCTGAAGCCTTTGTTCTCGGCCCTCATCAAAATGAGGTATAAGGATCTTGGACTTGATTTGAAGGATATGACAGTCGTCTCGAAGATTGTTGCCGCTGAAATGCACAGAGGACTTAAGTACCTGATGAGCGACGATAACCTGAATGCGTTCCTGTTTGCCGAAAGTGACAGGAAGTGCGCATCTACGAGCATCCCTATTTTGGATTTGATTATCGGTGAATATGGTGACGGAATAGAGGCCAAACTCAACATAAATGGGCGTTCAGTAAGCAATGCTCAGGTGATTATCGCCGGAACAACTGGCTCCGGTAAGACGAATCTTCTTGCTGTCATCATCGAACAGTTCCGCAGCCTTTCCGTCGAAAGCCCTTATCCGGTCAATTTCCTCTTATTTGACTATAAGGGTGAGTTCTCGGACCACGCGAACAATCATTGGCTTCAGCACTTTGAAGTTGACAGGTCAAGCATACTAGACCCAGTAAAAGCCCCTCTTCCATTCACTCCGTTCAAGGATTTCAGCGGCCGTCCGATAAACGAAATCAACTTGTATTCGACAGAGATGGCGAATGCCTTGTGTGCTATAGACAAGGCCAGCATCAGCGCCAATATGAGCAATCGCCTCAGCGAAGCCATTGTGGACGCATACAAGAAAACCAATGGTAGGCCTATCACTTTCAATGAAATGCTGAACCAGTATCGGAGCAAGATGGTCAATGCGGATAAGGATGATAGCATTTCCTCTGTACTCAAACAACTCGTGCGTAACAATCTATTTGAGACGGAAGATAAGATTGACCTTGTCAACGGATGCTACATAGTCAAGATGGACAGCTTCCCCAAGGATGGTGTCATCGCCAAAGCTATAGTCTATTTCGTAATCTCTAAACTGAACAACATATATGAGAAGTTAGAGAAACAGGCGGTCAATGACGAGTGTGTACAGATTAGACATTTCACAATCATAGATGAGGCTCACTATATGCTTGACTTTGACAATCAGCCTCTACGTAATCTTATCGCTGTCGGTCGAAACAAGGGCCTGAGCATCATCCTGGCGACTCAGAATATGGACAGTTTCAAGAGTAAGCATTTTGATTTCTATGCCAACGCTCAATACCCTCTAATTATGAAGCAGCAGAGCATAAATGACTCTGTGATTAAGGATATTTTCGGAGTGACAGGCAAGGACTTCAATGATATAAAAGCTGAAATTGCCTCTCTCCAGAAAGGTGAACTCATCATCAAAGATGACACTATGTCTTTGCTCGGCATTTCCGGCAAGAACTATAAGAAGGTAAAGGTAACGCATTTGATATAAATAGAGATGTGTGCTGAAGAAAATCAGATAACCTACAGAATAACTTATTTATTAACTATTGTTACTCAATATGTTTGATTTTAAACTAGACGACAAAGGATATATCAAGCGAAGGGAGAGTTTTGATTTGGAATTCAAACAGAACTTTCAGGTCGGAGATAATCTTTTGAAGTATTTGAAGACTCTTGTTGGAATGGCCAATAACAAAGGCGGACAAATTGTGTTTGGTATTAAAGATAGCCCACATGTTCCTATAGGAATGACTAATAACAGATTCTTTGAGACAGATCCAAAAGATATTGACAAAAGAATACGGGAATACTTTTCCCAAGAGATTGCATGGAAGACAGACGTGCATAAGATTGGCGAGAAGTCGTTTGGAATTCTTTCTGTAGAGAAGTCAGAGGACAAACCAATTATATGCAAAAAGAATAAAGACGATGTTCTTCGGGAGGGGGCAATCTATTATAGGTATAGAGGAGAAACGAAAGAGATCGAGTATTCGGAACTTAAGAAAATTCTTGATGCTGAGAAAGAGAAGGAAAGACTTCTATGGATTAGTCATATTAATAAGATAGCAATGGTTGGTCCCAAAAACATACAGCTATTGGATACATATAAGGGAGAAATTTGCCTAGGCGAAAATAAAGTGTTTATCGACCAATCAATTATTGACAAAATAAATTTTATCAGGGAAGGCAACTTTACTGAAAAAGACGGAGAGGGATTGCCTACTCTCAAACTGATCGGAACAGTTGAAGGTATTGATGAAAGTGCTCTTGCTGTAAGACCGGATTCTCTTTATCCGCTTACGACCACAGATGTCCAAAAACGATTGGGATTAAATCAATATCAGTTTCAGGCCGTTGCTTTTTACTCAAAATTGAAAGAAAAAGATCAGTATCATGCTGAAATTAAAAATGGCAAGAAAGTCACAATCCATAAATATGCTGAAAAAGTTGTTCCTATATTAGAGCGATACTTATCCCAAGAAGGAAAATTAGAAATATGCATAGAGGAGTATAAAAAGCATATGGCAATGAATAGAAAGTAATGTAGAACATGTTTGACTACCAGACGATTATTTCGTCAGAGAGTTCATAAATGCTATCCTTATGATGCTGATTTTTTTAGATAGTTTAGAGTAAATATGGATTATATTATACACGGCAGTTGGAAAGCACTCGCACCAAAGGATAATACCGTATGGTCTAATCCTATGGAGTTTGATAGTTACATGAAAAAATTACCAGCTTCGTTATCTCATATCCCTACAGAAGTTCTTTGGCAATGGCTATGTCCGTTTAATAATGATGATAATTCAATAAAAAATTATGCGTGGATAAATTACTTCAATGCACGATTTGACCTACGCTCTCTTCCTGTTGAGTTTTTCATTGATGAAGTCTCGCCAAACTCTAAAGGGAAAGAATTGGTGAGTTTACGTTCTGCTCTTATATCATATGATTCATTCAATTGCATAAAAGAAGATAAGCAGTTTTGGAGAGAGAAAGGTACTTGGCGAATACCGCCGGTAATCCTAGACGTTGCCTCTTTCAAGAGTTATACTTTAGTCCCTGAATATGTGGATTATCCTGCAGACTATGTACTTGTAGAGGGCCATCAAAGATTAGGATATCTTCGGGCAGCGGCACGTATTGGAGATAAGAACTTTAAGCATATCCATAGTGCTTATATTTTACGAGCTAATTCCTCAATTTGATAGAAATACATATATATGCAAGGCAAATATAAAGTAATAACCTTATGCGGCAGTACGCACTTTAAGGACGACTTCTTTCGCGTGCAGAAGGAACTCACCCTTGACGGGAACATCGTCATTTCCGTCGGTCTCTTCGGGCATAGTGGAGATGACGAAGCGTGGACATTAGGAACAAAGGAGATGCTGGATGATATGCACCTATCAAAGATTGACATGGCTGATGAGATTTTCGTTGTCAATCCAGGCGGATATGTAGGGGAAAGCACCGCACGGGAGATTGGCTATGCCTTGCTGCGCGGTAAGACGGTTAAGTCAATCGTCCCCATTCATCTTGATAGGTATACTTCTAAGGAGGGGTTTAATCAGAAAATACTGGATCCTAAGACGGAATCGGAACGGCTGATGACGGCACAGTGGAATATTTCCACAAAAGTATGGAACCGGGCAATCGCTAACAAACTTATGACAGGTATAGACTCAGATAATATATGGCCTATTTATGACGGAGTTGCCGATACTAAATCTTATCTTTTGACAAAACCCAAAGTTATGGTTGTGTTGAAAGAACCTTATGACGATACGTCCAAAGACGATTTGGGACGGATAATCCCTTATGGCGGGGGATGGGATTTCCCACTGTTGCTGAAGAAACAATCCGAAGCTCACGTATGGCCGAATAGGACCTGGCAACGTGTGATATATGCTATTTATGGTTTTCGCAATGGCAAACATTATAGCGAAATGGATTACATTAGAAATGACCCGGAGATGGGAGATGTTCTGTTGGATACATGTTGGATTAACCTGAGTAAGATGCATGGATTGACAAGTTCGTCGGATAATAAGTGGAGGAAAGCTTTCGATGACAATTGGAAGGATATATTCGTTGAACAAGTTAATCTTTACAACCCCGATGTCATTATCTTCGGAGGGACTTTCGACCTTGCTGGGTCATATGTAATGGATAATCAGGTTAATGGCGAAATTGTGTGGTCGGATGATGGACAATTAAGTTTGACAAAGTATCGCTACAAGGATAAATTGATTCTTGCTGCAGCACATCCAGCAGTCAGACATAATGTTGACTTTTGGGTAAACTCCATAATCGACGCTCTAAATGATTTTTCAAAAACCATTTAGCGTAACCGGTATTAGACTGCTTCAACGAATTGTACGGATACTGCTAAAGAAAGGAAAATTTTGTGAACCAATACCCTCCAAGAGTTTGATCATCACTATAAAAAGAAAAACTAAATGCAAAGCGAAAGTCAAAATATTGAATATAAAGAGACTTGGCGAGATGAGTATCTGAAATGGATATGCGGTTTTGCTAATGCTCAAGGTGGCCGTATCTATATAGGAGTGAACGATGATAAGAAGGTGATAGGCTTGCCCGATGCCAAGAAATTGATGGAGGACATTCCCAATAAGATTGTCAACTATCTTGGCGTGGTGGAGGATGTCAATCTGCTTACTGAGGACGGCATGGAATATATAGAAATCGTGGTTTATCCAAGCAATATGCCTATTGCGTACAAAGGGGCGTACCATTATCGCAGCGGCTCTACGAAACAGGAACTGAAAGGTCTTGCCTTGCAGCAGTTCATAATGGAGAAGATGGGGCATTCATGGGATGATATTCCTGTGCATGGGGCTACCATTGATGATATTGACCGCAGCGCCATTGACTATTTCCTGAAATGCAGCATCAAGGCAGGACGTATGGATGAAGACGGCGTAAATGCCTCGACGGAAGACGTTTTGCGTAACCTTGGACTTCTAACCAAAGATGGGGGACTGAAAAATGCTGCCCTATTGCTTTTCGGAAAGCATGTAGGGCAATTCTTTCCTTCTGCCATATTTAAGATAGGACGTTTCCATACCGACGAAAGCGACCTGATAATACAGGATATGCTTGAGGGCAACATCATCCAGATGGCAAGTCGTGTTGTTGATACACTTCGCAGCAAATATCTGCTTTCACCCATCCATTATGAAGGATTACAGCGTGTGGAGGAGTTAGAAATACCAGAGAAGGCTTTGCGTGAACTGATATACAATAGTCTGGCTCATAAGGATTATACTGGTCCTGCCATCCAGATGCGAGTGTATGACCACAGCATAGAGTTGTGGAACTATGGTCTGCTTCCTAAAGAATTGACTCCCGCAGACTTGATGAAGAAGCATTCTTCTTTTCCTCGCAACCACAACATTGCCAATGTATTCTATAAGGCAGGTTTCGTGGAGACTTGGGGACGCGGTTTCAAGAAAGTCAAGGAGGAGTTTGAGCGTGTAAATCTTCCATTGCCGACAGTCGAAGAAAATTGTGGTGGCGTTATGGTTACCATTCGGCGTAAGACTATGGACGAAGTTATTTCTGAACGCAGGGACAATCCTGGGGCTTTTGCCGATGTAAATGTCGGAAATATGTCGGAAACAAATGTCGGAAACATGTCGGAAACTGAATTGTCTGATAGACAACGCTTTATCATCTTGGCAATCAAGTCAAATCCATATATCACCGGCAAGGAAATGTCGGAAACATTGTCGGTAACTCAACGCACTGTCGAACGGGATTTAGCAGCATTGCAGAAGGCCGGAATAATCAGACATGAAGGTAAATTAAATGCTGGCATTTGGGTGGTGCTTGAGAACGCTAATGTTTAAAAACGAGCTACCGAGGAAATCTCGGTAGCTGAAATCTCGGTAGCTCAAATAGTCGGACGAATGTTTTCAGGAAAAAGATGTATCTTTGTAGGTTAAACGCCATAAAGCACAATGGAACAGAACGAACAACAGTATATCGTCTCGGCACGGAAGTATAGGCCGGAGAATTTCGGAACACTTATCGGGCAGGATAACATCGCGAGGACGCTCAAGAACTCGATTCTTCGTGGACAGCTTGCGCATGCCTACCTTTTCTGCGGACCGAGGGGCGTGGGCAAGACCACGACGGCACGAATCTTCGCAAAGATGGTAAACTGCTCAAATCCATCAGCGGATATGGAGCCTTGCGGGGTGTGCGAGTCCTGCCGTTCGTTCGCTGAGGGCCGTTCCTACTGTATTCATGAGCTTGATGCCGCCTCCAACAACGGAGTCGAGGACATCAAGAACCTGATGGACCAGGTGAGGGTGCCGCCGCAGGTGGGCAAGTACAGCGTCTACATCATCGACGAGGTACACATGCTGTCGTCCCAGGCGTTCAACGCATTCCTCAAGACCCTTGAAGAGCCGCCTGCACACGCGATTTTCATACTTGCGACCACAGAGAAGCACAAGATTCTGCCTACGATTCTCTCCCGTTGCCAGACCTACGATTTTAACAGGATTTCGGTGGACGACATTGTGAAGAACCTCAGGATGGTGGCGGAAAAGGAAGGCATCACGATTGATGACGAGTCACTGCACGTCATTGCACACAAGGCAGACGGGGCGATGAGGGACGCGCTCACGATATTTGACCAGACAGTGGCGTTCTGCGGAACGGACGTGAAATATGCCGACGTCATCCGTAATCTCAATGTGCTGGATTATGAGTACAGTTTTTCGCTCGTCGAGCATTTTCTTTCGGGCGATTATGCGTTCTGCCTCAAGACCTTCGACGAGATTCTCGCAAAAGGATTCAACGCGCTGCATTTCGTTGGAGCGCTGAGTTCGCATCTGCGCGACCTTATCGTGTCGAAGTCAGGCGGGATAGAGTCCTTGCTGGAGCTTCCGGCCTCACTCAAGGCCCGTTATTCTGAACAGGCGGCGAAGTGTTCGCTGGCTTTTCTCTATGAAGCGCTCGGCATCACTACCGGCTGCGAGGCAAACTACAAGGCGGCGACTAATCCGCGCCTGCACATAGAGTTTGCTCTGATGAGGCTCTGCTTTATTCTGAATAGACCCTCTGCCGGTGCTCCGGTTCAGACAGCGGTCTCTCCTCAGCCGACGCCTGTTGTGGCTGCTCAGCCTGTCGCAGCTCAACCTGTGGCTGCTCAACCAGCAGCCTCTCCTCTGCCGGCTCTGACTGCGCCTGTGGAGGAAAAACCGTCAGTTGTCCATGAAACTCCTGCAATAAAGACCCCAGAGAGTGCCGCGCCTGCTGCTGACGCAGCTTCAGCAGAGCAGGCCGCTCCGCAGCCGCGTGCAAGGCGTGCCGGAAGGACCGGCGGAGGAATGTCAATGAAGGCACTTGTGGAAAATGCCGAGAAGGCCGAGAATACAAAGGTTGAGATTGTACAGGCGGAACTGCCGTCCGACGACGCCCTTAAGGCACGTTGGCCGGAGCTTGCCGCTCTCTATAGTGCTAAGCCCCGTCTCTACACCATGTTGACCAACTCCAAGCTTGAGTTCGAGACAGTCGAGGGCAAAAAAGTTGTGCGCTTCCAGGTTGTCAACGATGCGCAGAAGGAGTGGGTCGAGTCGAAGTTGCTCCACGAACTTGAGGGCCACTTCCGGCGGATAGCCGGCTCGGACGCGCTGATGCTCTCGGTCACGGTGGCTCCTATCGCGGAAGGCGAGAAGGTTGTCTACATGCCGAGCGACAAAGCTAAGGTGCTGATGGAGAACAATGAGGAGGTGAAGAACCTCGTCAAGGACTTTTCGCTTGACATAAAATAGGGGTCGGCGGAAGCCGCATGGAAAATGACTAACACATTCAGAATTTGATATGAAACTGCGCTGCGAGAATCTCGTCAAGAAATATGGTGTCAGAACCGTCGTCAAGGGCGTGTCTATGGAAGTGGAACAGGGGGAAATCGTCGGTTTTCTCGGTCCTAACGGTGCCGGAAAGACAACGAGCTTCTACATGATTACGGGACTCATCGTTCCGAACGAGGGACGCATATTCCTCGATGACGAGGAAATCACCGGGCTTCCGATGTACAAAAGGGCACAGAAAGGCGTGGGGTACCTCGCGCAGGAGGCATCCGTGTTCAGGAAGATGTCAGTGGAGGACAACATCATGTCCGTGATGGAGATGTCCTCGCACTTCACAAAGGCAGAGCGCAAGGATCGCCTTGAGAACCTGCTTGACGAGTTTAACTTGCACAAAGTGCGCAAGAGTTATGGTAACCAGCTCTCCGGAGGTGAGAGACGTCGTTGCGAGATTGCACGGGCCCTTGCCATCGATCCGAAGTTCATCCTGCTTGATGAGCCTTTCGCCGGAGTCGACCCTATTGCGGTGGAGGACATCCAGTACATCATTGCCAAACTCAAATACAAGAACATAGGGGTTATCATCACAGACCACAATGTCGGCGAGACCCTCGCCATCATCGACCGCGCCTACCTTCTTTATGAAGGCACCATCCTTCAGGCCGGCACACCGGAGGCCCTTGCCTCTGACGACGAGGTGCGCACCAAATATCTTGGCTCCAACTTCATTCTTAAGCGGTCTGATGCTTTCGTAAGGGCTGAAAAAGAACTACGGGGCGAATAAAAGGCGGTCTGCTGCGTTGGACGCCTTGCATCCCATCCTTTTCTTCATCCCCTACTCCAAGCCATAAGAAAGGTTTCTTATTTGAAGGCCTTAGAATACTATTTAGATAAAACATTGGAAAAGTCGCGGAAGCGACCGGGGTGGGGGCCCCGCCGGCGAAGCCGGTGTGCCCCTAATAGGGGCTGTCACGAAGTGACTGGGGTTAGGAGGTCCCTTACAGTGAAATTACCCAATTTTGGGTAATTTTACCGTAAAGCAGGCACCGCCTAACGCGTAGGACTTGCTATAGGTGATGGTGCCGTTGCAGGACTCGATGATGCTGCGGCAGATTGAAAGGCCGAGCCCGGTGCCGCTGCTCTTGGTCGTAAAGTTCGGAACAAACAGTTTGTCCAAATCCTCGTCACTGACTCCCGTGCCGTTGTCGTCCACCACAATGTCATAGTAGCCGTCCTCGGTGCTGTTCCTCAGGCTTATCAGAATCCTTCCGTACTCCGGCTCCACGCCTGCGGCCTCCTGGGCTTCCTGCCTTATCCCTATGGCTTGTATCGCGTTGGTTATCAGGTTGATGAATACCCTCACCAGCTGTGATTGAGGAGCCATCACCCGCGCGTCAGCAAGGCCTATGTAGGTGATTCCCACATTGTCCCTATTGTCGAACATGAACGTCTGCTCCGACAGCATTTTGTCCAGATTCACCTCAGTAGCCTGCTCCCCGTAGAGCTTCGCGATTGCCGAGAATCCGCTCGCCGTATCCGCAAGTACATCAATGTGCTCCAGAATCACTTTTGCCGTATCATCGAACTTTGCGTCCCAGTCCGGGCTCCCGTTTGCCCGCAGCCTCTGCAACTTCTGAATCTTCAGACGGATAGGCGTCAACGAGTTCTTGATTTCGTGCGCAACCTGACGTGCCATCTCGCTCCATGCACTGTCCCTCTCTGCCTTTGCCAGCTGCTTGCTGCTCTCCGCCATAGCGCGTACCATCTTATTATAGGCCTCCACCAGTCCCGACACCTCATCCTTTCCGTTGTACTCAATCTCCTCAAGGTTGTGGATGTCCATGCTGTCCATCTTCTGGCTCAGACGCATTATGTGACGGAACAGATTGTTTGTCACCACCGAACTCAGCCATATAGACAGCAGTACGAGCATGAAGAACAGGCATACGATAAGACTTGCGTGCATCACAGCCTCGCGGTTGAATCCGTAGTCTTCGTCCGTATAAGGACAGTTTACAATCGCAAGCATGTCCCCGTGCGCATTGAAAATTGGTGCATAGAGCGCGTAGTAGCTCTTTCTTGCCAGTTCCTCCTTGTGGATGAAATATCTCTGGCTCTGCTTCGTTATGCTGTAGTAGGCGTCCTGGTTTAGTCGGCTTCCAACAGCCATTCTCTCAAAGACTTCCGGCGCTGTGCTGACAAAGACTTTTCCGGAAGGAGTGTAGAGCGTGATGTCCGACCGCGTCACCTGCCCGACCTCAGAAAGGCTGCCGTAGAACTGCGGTGTCTGGAGCTCGGTGATGGAGTTTACATGCTGGCAGCGCTTTTCCAAAAGTGCCTGGACCGTGTTGATTTTATTCGACATCAGCCTGAGCATATTACTTTCGTTTCGGTCGTAAACGAACATCACGCTGACGACAGATATTACCGTAAGTGTCAGAATTAACGATATGATAACCAGGAAGTTGATTTTTGCACGCAGGTAATTTCTCCTTGAGATTTTCGGCCGTCTCTCTTGTCGTATGAGATATATGAAAAAGAAGGAAATGAGAAACATGAACGAAAATGTCGTGAAATATGACGTCGCCTTGCGTGTTGGGCGGGATATTACCGTGAGTTCGTGTGCACCTATGCGCGAACAATAGTGATTATATCCCTTGAAACGGAAGAAGTCGTGTCCGTCCGTTCCGAAATTAAGCTGCGCTATGTGGTCGGTCTCCGTCGGATACGGGTAGTCTCCGCGGAATGACTTGAGGCGGTTGTCATGATATTTTGCATACGAATAATAGGCCGGTATGCCGGTTTCTCCGAGACCTGCTGTTCGTGGCAGAAGGCTGCGGTAGCCGTAGAGGTCAGTTTCGCGGTTGTTTGAGATTCGGATCATCATTCGGGCAATCCCTTGTTCTCCAAGAGGATAGACAAACACTCCGACATATCCGTTGAAGCCGTCCCCGTTGTCGCAGTAGAAAAAGTGCGAGTTCTCGTAAATCCGCGTGCCGGTGGCGATTACCTCGTCGAAGATTCTCCGTCCCGCCCTGTCTCCGTCTCCAACGACCATTACATTGACATCATGCGACTGTGCCGCGCGCCAAAGGAAGGTCTCCGTAACACGGTTGCGTATAGGACGGTCGCTGTTTGGCATTGCAATGAGTGAGGATATGACCGGGTCGTTGTCAATCCCGTCCTCGACGCTGAGCAGTTGGATTTCGAGACCAAGGTCACGATCGATGGCAAGCCTGTCAGACCATGTCCAGATTTTTCTCTGCTCTTTCCGGAATCCATAGACCGACGATGTCGCCGTCAGGTAGGCTGCACAGATGAACGAGAAAGCCAGTACCCACCAGATTGACCGCGTGTTGAAGTTTTTCCCGGTGAGTTCAGTAAAGACAATCTTCAGGCTGAAAATCTGGAAGAGCGTCATTATCATCAGCAGGATGAACGACAGGAAAGTCAGCATGGAGAACCAGAAATTGCTGTTCCATCGGAAGAACTCCATCGAAAGGCTGGAGTTGAATATTACGCTCTTGTTCGCGATGTGGATGTAGGCGAACGAACCGGCCATCAGAAGCAGCACCCCGAGTCCATAGATTATGGCGAATGTCTTCGGATGGGCGCTGCTCCGTAGCTTTCGGACGGTTTTCTGCCTCATCAGGAACACGGTCAGCAACAGAAGCGTGAGTAGCGTGTTTATGCTCAGCAGTGCGCCGAGTGAGGACAGCACCGGGCCATCGGCATAGACAAGTGGAGAGAAAAGCGAATAGTCTATGGCCTCGCTCTGAGAAGCCATGAGGTCGCGCGTGACCTTGAACACGGGAACTCCGTCGAGAAGTACAGGAGAGCCGCTGTCCTCGGAAAGCGGGGCTATGTTGTAGTTGCCTCCGACAAGGCGGAGCTTCGGGTTTATCCCGTTTCTTCCGCGTAAGTGCCTCTCTATGAGCGTGTTCTTTATTTCGAGCCCGGCAATTATGAATGTCTCCTCGTCCGCTCTGATGGCCTTGACGAGATACCATTTAGGTCCCATGTTCACATAGCTCAGTTTCGGACCGGCTTTCGCAAGCGGGGAATAGAGTCTGTTCGGCGTGTTCGTGACCCGGGAAAAAATGAGCTTTGATGATATGTCGTCGTTGATTTCCGTGAACTGGTTGCACCATGACTGGAGAGAATCGTTCACATATCTGTAGATGACGATGTCATGAGGCAGGTCCTCGAGGTGCAGAAATACGTCATTAGGGGTATCTATGGCTCTGGATACATATTTATCCATCAGCCGTACCCGCCTTTCCACATTTCCTCCCACGCGTAGCGCCGCAGCGTCCGTGCTGTAGGGAACTGATTCTATCGCGAGGAAAAGACCCAGCACAATCAGCAGCCCGAGCGAGAACACGAGCCTGAATGTCCTGTCACTTAGATGTACTTTCTTCATGTTTTTTGCAGGCTGCGTTTGTTGTGGCGTAATCGCACGCAGTCGAGGCAAAGTTAATACTTTCTTTGTAATGGCTCAATATTTGCGCAAATAACGATTCAGCTTTATCGTTACAGATTATGGGTTTGAGGACAAGAGTTATGAATTTCGGACTGCTTTCCGCAGTTGTGATGTTTTGCTGCGCCAATGCTTCGGCGCAGAGCGTCATTCCTGTGTCGACGGGCAACGCTGACGGTTTCGATGTCTTCGTACCCATCTCAAGGTATCTTGGCAACGGGGATGCGGAAAAACTGTCTGCCTGGTTCTCGAACAGTGTTGAAATCACAATTCTCGGAGAATCGAACACATGCTCATGTTCACAGGCCCGCCAGATTCTGAAGTCTTTCTACGCTGCCTACACCCCGAGATCGTTTGATGTGACCCACAAGGCCTCCCAGGGGAATATGAAATACGCCATAGGGGAACTGAAGGCCGGAGGCGAGACGTTTGTGGTCACGGTCTTCCTTTGTATGAAGAACAACTGTTACGACATCCATCAATTGAAAATTGAACGTCTTTAGAAAGGTTTATTGTAGTGAACGAAAGCCCTTCACTTGTGGTCACGGCTCCTGGAGACGCCGATCGCGTCCTGCTCCACACATGCTGCGCTCCTTGTTCGTCAGCAATCATCGAGTGTCTTCTGCACAGCGGCATCCGTCCGACGATATATTATTGCAATCCGAACATATTTCCAGAGGAGGAATACCTCATCCGCAAGAGAGAGTGTACTCGCTATGCCCTTTCGCTCGGCTTGGAGATTGTCGACGCCGACTATGACCACGATGCCTGGCTTTCTGGGATACGCACGCTTGCCGCAGGTTCCGGAGTGACGGACATCGAACATCAGCCGGAGCGTGGAGGGCGCTGTCTTCAATGCTTCAAGTACCGGCTTTTGGATTCTGCCCGCTATGCGGCGGAGCACGGCTTTTCCGTCCTCACGACCACCCTTGCTTCGTCCCGTTGGAAGTCTCTTGACCAGATTAACGAGGCCGGACGCTGGGCCGTAGCGCAGGTCAATGCGCAGACCGGCTCAGCAGTGCCGCCGACAGTGGACCTTATGCGCATTCAGACACGACCTGATGCTCTTTCAAATGCAGCCCCGCTCATCTGGTGGGAGCAGAACTGGCGCAAGGGAGGTCTTCAAGAGCGCCGCTCCCAACTTATTCGCGAACACAATTTCTACAACCAGCTCTGGTGCGGCTGCGAGTTCAGCCGCCGATGACATAATCCGTCATCCCTTGGGCTGCGGGGGGGGGTAGGAAGTCCGAAGGAGGGGGGAACAAAAGACTTTTTTGGTCACCCTCATTCGTGATGGTAGGGTTCGCCCTTGATGATGGTGAAGGCGCGGTAGAGTTGCTCGACGAAAATTGCCCTGACCATTTGGTGGGAAAAGGTCATCTTCGATAGGGAAATCATTGAATTGCTGCGGTCGTAGACTTCACGACTGAAGCCGTAGGCACCGCCGATAACGAACACGATGTCGCGTGCCGAGCCTCCGGAAATCTTGTTCTCAATCACCGAAGCCCATTCCATGGATGTGAATGTCTTGCCATGTTCGTCCAAAAGGATGACGTCGTCTGTGGGACGTATGTTCTTGAGTATCAGTTCTCCCTCCTTTGTCTTGATCTGTTCCTTGCTCAGCGCGGAGACTTTCTTCAGTTCAGGAATCTCCACCAGGGAGAAGTTTATGTAGTGCCGGAGCCGGTCGATGTATATCTCCATTCCGGCCTTCACCCAGTCCTTGTCGGTCTTCCCGACTGTCAGCAAAGTGATTTTCATTTATTCCCTATTGTCGAAGTGAAGATGTCATTTATGATGAGGCCGCTGAGAGTCATGCCGAAGATTGCGGTGACATGGGCGGTGGTGCCGTTAATCTGAGCCTTGGAACTGCACCATTCGTGGTTGAGCAGCGATGGGTCGCCGGGACCGTCCTGGGACTTCGGGCAGAGGCACTTCTCCGTGCCGCAACTTTGGCAGTGACCGCGGTTCGGAAGAACTTCGTCATCGAATACGCAGAGGAATTTCTTGGACGGATATGTGCCGGCGCGTTTCATCCTTTTGCGGAGAGCCGCTCCGAGCGGGCATCCGCGCACCTTCCAGAACTCTGCCACCTGAACTTTCAGCGGATTAATCTTCAGTGCCGCACCGAGTGAGCAGAAAAACTTGGCCCGGCTTGCCGTGGCGTTGAGAATGAGCTGCACCTTGTCCTTGAGCGAGTCTACGGCGTCCACGACGTAGTCATAGTCATCAAGATTGAACTGCCCGGCGGTCTCGGCGCTGTAAATCTGCTGGATGGCGGTAATTTCCGCTTTGGGATTGATTTCCAACAACCTGTCCTTCATAGCATCCACCTTCACCTGTCCCACTGTCCGGGTGGTCGCCATCAATTGCCGGTTCACGTTGGTGATGCAGATGCGGTCCGAGTCCACGATGGTCAGATGTGTGATGCCGCTCCTTACCAGTCCTTCCGCACACCAGCTTCCCACTCCTCCGACGCCGAAAATGATGACCCTCGTCTTCGCAAGCGCAGTCATAACATCGTCTCCCACAAGAAGTTCCGTTCTATTGTATATCGCTTTCTCAATAGTGTTCATATTCCCGAAAAATTATAAAAATTGCGTCATATATACAGGAACGAGCAGGACATCGCCATCCTTTTTCAGGTCTTTTGTATATACCAGATACTTTGAACTTATTCTGTCGGAGTATTTCTCGCAAAACTCATCAAGAGATGTGTGCGACTTGTAGCCGGAAGACTTTACTTCAACAGGGCATATCTTATTGCCTCTGGAAAGCAGAAAGTCGATTTCATAGTTGTGCTTGCCGCTTTCGGTCGGCCATGTGTGGTAGAACAGCTTGTTGCCTGATGCTCTCAGCATCTGGGCCACGACATTCTCATAAACATACCCCAAATCGGCAGACAATTTATTGCTGAGAAGTTTCTGATATATGATATTATCAGTCACTTCATTGTCCCAGAATGCAAGTGTGATGAACAGTCCGGTGTCCCCGATAAACATTTTGTATTGTGATATGTTGGCATGCAGGGATAGTCCCACAGAAGGGTCATTCGCGTGGTATGAGAAATTTACGGCCATGCTGTCTTCCATGTCTTGAATGATTTCTTCCATTTCCGTGCTGTTCTGCCGTCGTCCCAAGACCGACGCGACCTGATAGCGTGCGGCATTTCCGGTCAGCTGTGAAGGCGCGGCCATGAAGAGTCTTGTTGCCTTGCCAGTCGGGTCTATCTTTCTGAAATCGTCGGCATACAGTTCGATGATTTCTCTCTTTATCGAATCAACTGAGCTCAGATTCTTGGTATCCAGAAATGTGTTTACCGCCTGAGGCATTCCACCGACAAGCATATACAGGCGGAAGTCCTGCAGCAGTTTCCGGCTCACGGCGTCACCGATTCCTTTTTTTGAGTCAAACAATTCCTTCATCAGTTGAATTGTGGCATTGTCACCCATTGCCCATCTGAACTCTTCGTAATCCATGGGGAACATATCGATGCGGGTTTCTTCGCTTGGAATTACAATTCCCGTAGTGTTCTTTTTTATGGAGAGGAGAGAACCGGTCTCTATGTAGTCATATCTGTGGTCCTTTACCAAATACTTTATGGCTTCCCTCACTTTGGGTGCTTTCTGTATTTCGTCAAAAATGATGACGGATTTTCTCATATATTTTTCTCTTGAAAACCCGTGTTTCTGCCATAATCTCACAATTTTTGAGGTAATCGCTGGCAAATATAGCGGTTTATTACCAAATCTCACAATTGTTTTTGCGGAATACCTACCCAAATCTCAAAATGTTTGTATTTTTTAGAAGGTTTCTTAGTAAAAATTGGGGGAATAACGGGAAAAATTTAATTTTGTACCCTATAAAACTGCGTATGAGAAGAAAGGGGTTATTTATATATTGGCTTGCATCGGTCTTGCTTTCGTGGGCGGTTGGACTGCCGCTCGGTGCGCAGGAACGTTCTTATATGGAGCAACTGTCGGTTGATGAGGGACTTCCGCATACGGACGTGTCTTCGATTGTGCAGGATAGTGACGGATATATCTGGATTGGGACATATTCCGGGCTATGCCGCTACGATGGGGTGGAGATGACTGTATATGACATGTCGAATTCCATTTTGGAGAGTTCAAGGATACGCTCTTTGCTTCTGGCCGGGAGTCTTCTTTATATAGGCACGGAAAACGGGGGACTGACGGTGTATGATACGCTGCAGGACAAGTTTCTGAAGACGTTGAGTGTGCCTGGAAACTGCGTAAACTCGATGTTTCTCTCCAGTGAAGGTGGTTCGGTGTGGTTGTGTACAAACGACGGGCTTTCAAAGATATGGAATGTGGGCGACGGCTACAGCACGGCGTCGTGGTCATTCGGAAGCGTCTGTCTCTCGGGTTGTGCGCTTGAAGGGGATGATGTTCTGGTCGGGACGAACGCCGGGGTCGGTGTATTCAGTGAAATGGAGGGTTTGAGATATGTGCGGACAGGTGTATTTGCCACGTCTGTGATTGAACTTCCCGAGAAACGCAGGCTGATAACGGCATACGAGGGCTGCTTCATCTATGATGCTGAGACTGAGACCATGCAGCGGCTGAACTCCTTCGACGCCCGTTGCGCCTGCCATGACAAGGAAACCGGTTGCTTCTTTGTGGGAACGGGGCACAATGGAATACTCCGCTATGACTCGGCCTTGAAGTGCTCCGATGTGCTCTCTCCCTGGAGCTCGTTCTCGCACAGCACGGACATTGAAGTCTCGACGCTCCTTCTCGACCGTTCCCTCGTTCTGTGGATAGGCACAAACGGAAGCGGCTGTTTCAAGAGCACGGAGACCAATAGGGCATTCCGGCTCTGGGCACCTTTCTCTGACAACGCGCAGCTTGTGACAATGTACGCCGACAGCCGGGACAGGCTTTGGGTCACGTCAAAGGACGGGCGTGTGGCTGTGTTGGACGGAAACCGCCTCTGCCATCTTGACAGACGCTCTCTTTCGATGTTTTCCTCTATGCCGGTTTCCGCTGTCTATGAAACTGCTGACGGACATCTTCTCCTTGGTTCTTGGGACAATGGGGTTGGAGTAATCGCTCCGTCGGAGGTTGCCGGAGCCTGCGAAGGAAAACCGTTTTCGTTGCGGCGCATCAATGGCTTGCCAGACAATCTCAGCGTGTACAAATTTGCAGAGGATAGCTTTGGGACGCTTTGGATGACCACAGCCTCCGGAGTGTGGCGCTCAGCACTTGAGTCTCAACCACTTGGGGGGGGCAGACCCCATTCGGACAAAAGAAAATGGACGTGCATTCGCAACGAGAGGAAGAATGTCCATTCACTGAGCGATGACTTCACCACAGACCTCCTTGTTGACGGGCATACGGTCTGGGTGGGAACGAGAGCGGGGCTTAACCGCCTGAAGTGCGGGGAAGATGGTGAACTTCTGTCTCTGGACAGGATACACGTCCGCCCCGGTGATACTGCCGGAGAGTTCGTCTCCTTCATCCATAAGTCTGCCGATGATAGCCTTTGGGTCTCTGTGCTCGGACTTGGACTTGCAAAGCTCGACTCCGAACCGCTCGCGGACAGCCTTACGTTCCGCATATATAATAAAGGGAACTGCCCCGGATTTCCGAACAATGAATTCGAATCTCTGCTCGAAGACGACTCCGGTAATTTCTGGATTGGGGGCTTCGGTCTCATACGCTTTTCTCCGAAAACTGGTGCAATAAAGTGTTTCACGCGAAAGGACGGCCTTCAGAGCAATGCCTTCAAGATTTGGGACGCAGCAAGGTTCAGTGACGGGAAGATGGCCTTCGGAGGTATAAACGGTTTCAACATATTCTCTCCGGAAGACATTGTGGACAATCCTGTGCGGCCGGAGGTCCGATTCACCGGGCTGAGTGTGAACGGGAAGGCGGCAACTCTGGATCTGACGGGCGGAAAGTCTGTCAGAACGGCCGGCTCTCTCAGACTTGGGCACAGCCAGAACAATCTTGTGATCACATTCTCATCGATGCACTATACGATGCCGGAGCGCAACAACTACATCTATATGATGAAGGGGATGGATGACAGTTGGCACTCAACCACTGGGCTCAATCCGACGGCGTCCTATCTCAACTTGGGTGCCGGACACTACACATTCTTCGTCTATGGCTCCAACAGCGACGGGGTCTGGGGTGATGTTCCGGCGAGCCTGGACATTCGCATACTCCCGCCGTGGTATGCCTCAGTCCCGGCAAAAATATTCTATGCAATGCTGTCTCTCGGGCTTGCCGCTGCCATCGTCATGCTGCTGAGAAGGCGCAGTGCTCGTCTCCACCGGCAGGAACTTGAGGACAAACTTCGTGAGGAACAGCGGGAGCGTAATGAGAACGAGCTCAAGTTCCACACCGACTTCCTTCATGAGATCAAGACACCGCTCACGCTGATAACGACTCCTGTGGAGGAACTGCTGAAGAATCCAAGCCTGGGAAAGACCACACTGAATCGTCTGCAGCTGGTTGACCAGTCTGCCAAAATCCTTCAGAAACACATAGAATCCATCACCGATTTGAGAAAATATGACAATGGAGAGGTGCGCCTTCACGTCGTTGAGATAGATTTCGCCCGTTTCGCCGAGGAAATATGTCTTCTGTTCCAGCCGATTGCAAAGGTCCGTGGATATGAGTTTTCGATAAGTCTCAATCCTCTCGGACAGAAACTCTTTATCGACAAGGACATGATAGAGAAGGTGATACTCAATCTGATGTCGAACGCTATCAAGTATTCCCCGGAAAGAGGCGGAAAGATTGACGTGAATGTGGAGGAGAGCGTTGTGGATGGGGTGACGGGGGCATCCCTTTCTGTGTCGAACCTCGGCATCGGGATACTTCCGGAAGACATGCCCTACATCTTTGACCGCTTCCGTCAAGGCCGGAACAATGACCGTGGAGGGATGGGTATAGGGCTGTCGATCAGCCGCTCTGCAGTCTTGGCTCATTCCGGGAAAATATGGGCGGAATCCGTCCCGGGCGGAGAGACGACGTTTCACGTATTTCTTCCGTATGGATGCTCACAATTCTCCGCAGAAGACATCGATCGTCAATATGAGAACAGCGATCACCTGTCGAACTACGACTCTCTTGCGGAGTTCCGCACCGCGCATGCCGCAGGAACCGGAAGCGTGGAACGCGAGCATCTTGTGCTGATTGTGGACGACAGCGCCGAGCTTCGGGAATATCTGACGCAACTTCTTTCCACGCGGTACAACATAATCACGGCGAAGGATGGTCTTGAAGGTTATGAGAAGACAATCTCAGAGCAGCCGGACCTTGTCCTTACGGATGTCGTGATGCCGAAGCTGAACGGGCTGGAACTGTGCCGAAAAATAAAGGAGAACAATGTCACTTCGCACATTCCTGTCATACTCGTCTCAGCCCGTGACCTGCCTGTCTATAAGATGGAAGGCTACCAGATGATGGCGGATGACTACATCACGAAGCCTTTTCATGCCGAGCTTCTGATTTCCCGAATCGACAATCTCATTCGCCAACGCGAGTGTATGAGACAGGCGTTCCGGACGGAAGTCAACCTTGAGCCGTCCTCTGTCACAGCCACTCCGGTCGATGAGAAGTTCATCCGCAGCTGCATCGACAACATCGAGGAGCACATCTCCGAACCGGAGTTCGGTGTGGACGACCTCTGCCTGAATGTCGGCTACTCACGTCCGCAACTTTATAGGAAAATAAAGTCGATAACTGGAATGTCTGCCATTCAGTTCCTGCGTAGCATCCGTCTCAAACGGGCTGCCCAGCTGCTGTCATCTGGTTCTGGAATGACAGTGACTGAGGTTATGTATGCAGTCGGGTTCAACAACATTTCCTATTTCTCAAAAATCTTCTTCTCTGAGTTCGGGGTGTTGCCAAAAGACTATGGGAAGAGCCTGTGATACCCATTTTTCTGTAAAACTGCGAAAGAATGAACGATTTGTAAACTCGGATAGACGTGGTTCATATCTAATATTGCATAGCGGAACGCACGAAATACCGCAAACTATGAAACACGGAGAATACAAAACACTAATACCAATATTATGAAACGAATTTTTTCAGCGGCTGCTATCTGCAGCCTAATTCTGGCAGTTTCCTGCAACAAAGAGGGTTCTGCTTCTGTAGACAAAGATTTTCAGTATGTGATTCCGACCGAAGCTCTTGTCGGTCAGAGCGTCACTTTCGAGGACCAGTCAATCAACGTCCAGTCACGCGAGTGGACATTTGAAGACGGCACGCCTGCCACCTCAACCAAAGCCATTGTAGAGGTTGCATTCAGCAAGGCCGGCGAAAAGACTGTTGCCCTCACTGTCAACTACTCTGACGGAACGAAGGACGAGATTTCAAAGAAAATCACCATCAAGGACGAGTTCTCGGCAAAAATCAAGGCCGATGGTCTCTCTCCTAAAGGATGTGCGAAGAAGGGATCTGAAATCACCTTCTCCCTTGACGAGTTCAAGAACGCTGCAGGCGGAAACGTTACATACGCTTGGTCTTTCCCTGGGGCGACTCCTGCGACCTCGACCGACGCCTCACCGAAGGTAGTCTGGAACGAGCAGGACAATAATGTGAAGGTCACCTGCGAGGTTACCCGTGCGCTTGACGGTGCGAAACTCAATCTTGAGACCACTCTCATTGCCGGCAACTATCCACTGCTCGTAAACGACGAGTATAGTGCATTCGACTTTGAGGGAGCCACTTCAAACCTCGCATGGTACGGATGGTTCAAGGAGAGCACTGACGCTTGCCTCAGCATTGCTGACGGTGGCGCACACGGCACTGCACATTCTCTCAAGATTGACGCTACGGGAATCAATGCCCTTACAGATTCCGGTCTGGCCTTTGAGGTTGCTCACAGAAACAACTGGAGCAACAACGCGAGAATGGTTGTAGGCCAGAAGTACGAGATTTCTTTCTGGTGCAAGGCTGAGGCTGCGATGATGGGAGACGGAGCTCTTTCTATGTTCACGCATAACGATGGAGAGATTGCAGCGATTGTTTCATGGGTAAATCTCTTTAACTGGATTCCGGATTGGCTCAACGACCCTATGCGCGGAAGTGCTGCAAAGACAGATTGGTCTGAGGTTTTCCCTGGAGAAACGTTCAAGGAGGAGGGTGCACAGTCACCAATCTGGGCCGGCGGCATCACTGAGATGAAGGTTATAGGCGAGAATGAGGTGCGGTTTGATAACCTTATCACAAGGGACTGGAAGAAATACTCATTCGAGTTTACCCTCGAGAACGGCGGACAGCCTGGCGATGTCCTCAAGAACTGCTACATCGCATTCGGAGTTACGGGCGTCAACGCCGTGTTCTATTTCGATGATTTCCAGATCAATCTGGTTGAGTAATAGCAGACAAATTGTTGTGTACTGATATACGTGCAGTGCGCCGATTCGGGCGCACTGCTTAACTGACAGAAAATTATGAAACGGTTTCTTGTCTCTCTGGTGCTTTTGGCATCGGTGGGGGTCGCTGCTTTTGCGCAGCAGATAAAGATCACCGGTCGTGTGACGGACAGTCACGGTGAGCCGATTCCGTGGGCCAATGTGTTTCAGAAAGGCACCCAGAACGGAACGACGACAGATGATGACGGCAGATATGAAATTTCCGTCAAGTCGGGAGACGCCGTGTTGGTGGCATCCTTTATCGGCTACCAGGACAAGGAACAGTCCTCTTCCGGAAAAAGCATAGTGAACTTCAGTCTCGACTCCGACTCCGAAGTTCTTGACAATGCGGTCGTCATCGGCTACGGCACGGCCCGCCGTCAGGATCTCACCGGTTCCGTGGCCTCCATCAATTCCGACAACCTCAAGAACCATGTGATGTTTTCCGTGGACGACGCGCTCAAAGGCGGAGTCGCCGGACTTATGGTGTCTTCTACAAGTGGCCAGCCTGGAGCCGCATCAAAGATGCTCATCCGAGGCGCGGCCTCGCTTTCCGGCTCGACATCCCCTCTCATCGTCGTGGACGGCTTTCCTCTTGGAGATGTTTCCACTTCTTCTGGAATGGGAATGTCAGGACTTGATTCACAGATGAGTTCGCTCTCAATGATAAACACCGAGGACATCGCGTCCATCGAGGTCCTCAAGGACGCCTCCTCCACGGCAATTTACGGAAACAGGGGCGCGAACGGCGTCATCATGATCACGACAAAGAAGGGACGCGCCTCCAACGGCAGAATCCAGTACAACGGATATGTCAGCATGCAGAACCTTCCCCATAAGTACGATATGCTCGACTTCAGGGGCTATGCGTCCATGATGAACACGAAGAATCCGTCATATCTCCTTTTCAGTGACTCCGACGGCAACTTGCGCAACTTTGACTATGACAGGATTCAGAGCATCGCCTGGCAGGACAGAATCTACAGAACGGGATTTATCCACGACCACAACCTCTCGATGCAGCACGCGACGGACAAGACAAATTTCCTTATAAGTGCGTCGTATATGCAGAATGAGTCAATCATCATCTGCACCGACTGGCAGAAACTCACGGCGAAAGCCAATATCGATCACAAGTTCACCGACAAGCTCAAGATCGGGGCTGACATCAACTACAGTCGCATCATTGACGATGGCGTGCCTACTTCCGGCGGTGACGGAACGGCTGTAGGTACAATCATGAGTGCCCTGCTCTCGCAGCCTTTTGACCTGCGCGACGAGCAGACTCAGACTCTCTTCCGTAGGGCAGGGGTGGAGCAGTACATGATAAACACTTTCAACGAAGGCAACAAGCAGAATCCGGTGACGATGGCAAACGACATCAAGATGAAGAAAATCCTGAACCGCACCATCGCCAACTCCTATGTTCAGTACAGCATACTCGACGATCTTATCTTAAAGGTGACGGCCGGCTTTGACAACTACGCGATGGAGGACAAGCAGTTCTACCCGACCACTACTCCGCGCGGCTACCTCTACAACGGCCAGGCCTGCATGGCGAACATCTCAAGCTTCGGATGGCTGAACGAGAACACCCTCACCTGGTCTCCGACATTTGCGGAGAAACACCGGCTCAACCTCATGGCGGGCGTGACTGAGCAGGGTTCGCGTTACTACTATAACGCCACCGAGGCCTCCTCATTCACTAACGAGTCGCTCGGCTACAATAATCTTTCACTCGCGAAGGACTTCCATTCCTACTCCAATACGAGCAAGGGTGCGATGCTCTCGTTCATATTCAGAGGCAACTACGCCTACGACGACCGTTACATCGGCACATTCACCTTCCGTCGCGACGGCACTTCGTCCTTCCTCAAGAACAAATGGGGTTCGTTCTTCTCCGGAGCGCTCGCGTGGAATGCCAAGCAGGAGGAGTTCCTCAAGTACAACAACGCAATCAGCACCCTCAAGCTCAGGGCGTCTGTGGGTGAGGTCGGAAACTCCAACGTACCGACATCCGGCTCATTCGCACAGCTCTACACGACAAGTACGGCGTTCGGCACCGACCTCAGCATTGGCCAGTCTCCCGTTACCCTCGCCAATGAGAACCTGACTTGGGAAAAGACGCTTGAATATAACCTCGGCCTTGAGTTCGGAATCTTTGACGAAAGGCTTCACTTCGACCTCGACCTCTACCACAAGACCACCCGCGACCTCCTTCTTGAGGCTCCGGTGCTCAACATTTCGGGATATACGAAGGCATGGCAGAACGTCGGAAGCATCCGCAATATGGGTGTCGAGTTTTCGATGAACGCGACTCTCATTGATATGAAAGACTTCCAATGGACGTTCAACGGCAATATAAGCAGCAATAATTCCAGAATCCTCAAACTCGGTCAGGACGGGGCTCCGATTTATCTGGGTATCAATTGTCTCGGCGGCCAGAATGCGGTCATCCTTCGCGAGGGCGGCAGTGTCGGCGAACTCTACGGCTATAGGGCAATCGGGCTCTATCAGCTTGATGAGTTCACGGCAACTGAGAGCACGACAAAGCCGGGGACGTACACCTACACGGTTAAGGACGGAGTTCCGGTTCAGGGCGTGAGCGAGCAGCCGGGGTCAATCAAACTCTGGGACAAGGACGGCAACGGAAAGATTGACGACAACGACCGCGAAGTCATCGGCAACTTTCTGCCGAAGTTCTACGGAGCATTTTCCACGACATTCAATTGGAAGTCATTCAACCTCTACCTCGGTTTCCAATACTCCTACGGCAACGATCTCTACAACGCCAACTATGCGATGATAGGCTTTTTCAACGGAGACGGCTCGAACCAGAGCGGCGCATGGAACAAGAGGTGGACGGTAGATAATCAGTCTTCACGCTACTACTCCCAGATTTCCAAGGGTCTTGTCTCATCCGCATTTGTCGAGGATGCCTCATTCCTCAGGTTTGCATCGGCCAGGTTCACCTACACCCTTCCGAACAAACTGCTTGCGAGGACAAAGCACGTGGAGGGCTGCAAGTTCTACATTTCTGCCGACAACATCTACACCTTCACGAAGTATTCTGGCTACGATCCTGAAGTCGGAATCAGCCAGAGCAGTGCCTCTGCAATCCTTTCGCAGGGATTCGACTACGGAAACTTCCCGCATGCCAGGACATTTACTTTCGGTGTGAACCTTTCATTCAAATAGGAGGCAAGGTATATGAAAGCGAAAACTATAATTACAGTGCTCTGCTCCGCGATTGCGGCCGTTTCCTGCAATTTTCTGGAAACAACTGTCGAGAGCAACATCACCACGAATAACTTTTTCAAGAATACGAGCGACTTCGACATGGCTCTGACAGGTGTCTACTACACCTTCACTTCTGTCGAATGGGATGCCCAGCACCGTTACGGAGACTACTTCACCGGATTCATGTATTGGGGAAGAATCGGAACGGACGAGGCTTTCGTTTCCAGTGGAAACAACGGCGAGGAACTTATCGGAAACTACACCTACACACCGGAAAACCTCTTCGTGGAGAAAGTCTGGTTTATGCAGTATCTCGGCATTCAGCGTGCCAATGTCGTGATTGACAGGCTTAACGCCTACTCCGGCGACCAAGTCTCGGATTCCGATCGGGCGCGAATACTCGGTGAGGCCCATTTCCTCCGTGCCTGGTTCTATTTCCAACTTGCACGCTACTATGGTGAGGTGCCGCTCGTTCTTCAGGAAACTACGGACATCTCAAAACTCAGCACAGAGAAGGCACCGCTTGCGGATGTATATGCCCAAGTGATAAAGGATTACGAAACGGCGGAAGAACTTCTTCCGGTCACAAACACGGTCGGGCACGCCACAAAGTATGCAGCGACAGCGCTCAAGGCACGCGCCTACCTTCAGATGTCCGGAAAGCCTCTCGAAGACAAGTCTGCGGCCGCTCTTGCAGCCAAGGCCTGCAAAGAAGTGATAGAAAGTGGCAAGTACGCTCTCGTGACGGACTATTTCTCCCAATTCGACGGCAAGCACGAGCATAACAGCGAATACATCTTCGACGTCGAGTTCGACAACACCACCAGCAACTCCCTCTACGGCGGTCAGGTCGGAACTGTGGACGGAATACCTCACGAGCAAAACGCCTATTGGGCACAGGTGCGCACCTACAAGGAGATGTACGACAAGTTCGACCCTGCTGATCTTCGTCGTGAAGCCGTGAATGCCGGCGGACATATCGCCGTCAGCAAGACAAGCGGTAAGGCCGAACTTGTGATGGGGGACGAGAACTACAAGGATAATTATTGGGTCTACAAGTTCCGCCATCCTCTTGACAAGTCCGATCGCGGAGAAACTTGGGCAAACTGGTGCAACAATATTAACTTCCCGATAATCCGCTATGCCGATGTGCTCTTGATGTACGCCGAGGCCGAGAACCGTGCCTATGGTTCTCCGACGGCAGAGTCTCTTGAATGCGTGAATCAGGTGCGCCGCCGTGGTTTCGGCAAAGACATAAACACTCCGGCTGCGGGCGTTGACCTTCCGATGTCTTCAGGCAGCGAGTTCGACGATGTGATTCTCAAGGAACGCAGCCTTGAACTCTGCTTTGAGGGACATCGCTGGGCAGACCTCGTGCGCTTTGGCAAGCTTCAGGAAGCTTTCCGCTCCGTAGGAATGGACGAGAAGTTCAGACCTTATTACGACCCGGTACGCAACAACTGTCAGGAGAAGCACTCCATTTTTCCTATCCCTCAGTCAGTAATCGATGCCTCAAACGGTGCAATAGAACAGAACCCGTTATGGAAATAAGAAATATAATCGTATTTTGCGCTGCTGCGCTTCTGTCGACAACCATCTCTTGTTCAAAGGAATGGATTCCGACTCCCGATCCGTCACAGACAAAATGGACCAACCAGAGACCGGAATCTGATGATCCGACGCCGGAGCCTGAACCTTCGGAGAAATGGACGGAGATTACCGACGCAAAGGTGGCACTTGGCGAGACCAAGGTGGCCGAACAGACGTCAAGCACTTTCATGAAAGGCTATTGGCCTGACGGAAAGCTGATTCCGATAAAGAAAGGCAATGTGTGGCAGCTCTTCTGGGGCGAGGCTACTGATGCACTGACAACCGGAGATACTCCATATCCTGAAGACCACATCTCCAAGCTTGTGAACTCCAGCAAAGTCTGGGGAAAGGAATTCGTCCGCATTGATGGATTCAACGACGGTGGTTCGTGGTTTATAGGCATATTCCCGCTTGAAAAGGCCGGATGTTATGTCGGGTTTTTCCACGCCGAGAGCCACTGGGACCTCAGCGGCACTGCGCACAAGTCCATTGGAGTCGTCTACTCGGATGACTATGGTGCGACCTGGCACGACCCCAAACCGATAATAACCGACAAGAGCCCTAAGCCTGCGAAACCTGACTGGACCGGACTTGGCGACGGCTGCGTCATCTGGGATTCGGCAAATTCGCGCTACATCTGCTACTATCAGGGCAAGGTGGCGAGTGGGGCCAACACCCTCTGTATGGCTGCCTCTTCCGATGTGAACGGTGCTCCGGGAACTTGGAAGAAATGGGATGGAGAGGACTTTACGCTTGACGCATGCTCTCCGGATACAGGACTTGGAGGGGAGAACATCCCCATCGCAAACCTTACTTCACCGGCCGGTGCAAATCCTTCGGTTATGTGGAACACGTTCCTTAACAAATGGGTGATGGTCTATGCCACCTGGGGCAAACGTGTGGTGATTACTTACAGCGATGATGCGCTTCACTGGTCTGCTCCTGTGAAAATCCTCGGTTCCATCGGTTCTCCGGCCTGGTATCCGAACCTTATCGGGGAAGACGGGGACCTAACTGGCGGTGAAGTCGCGAAAATATATTGGTCGCACAATCAGAACGACCAGGGCATCAGAGACCTCGGCTATTGCAAAATCAAATTCTTAAAGTAGTGTTTATGAACAATATATACAAAACAATCATTTCTCTGCTGGCTCTTTCCGTTCTCTTTGTCGGCTGCGGCAAGACCGTGGTCATCAAATATGACGCGGATGTGAAGGACTACACTCCGGTGGTGCGTGAGATTCTTGAAGCCTCTCCGAAGGGAAATGTCACGCTCCGCTTCGACAAGGGAGTTTACGACTTCTACCCGGAGCAGGCGGCCGAGGAGTTTCTGACCCTTTCCAACAACTGCAGCGGAGAGCGCAGGGTTGCCTTCCTTCTGAAGGATATGAAAAACGTGCGGGTCATCGGAGATGAGACTGATTTCATGTTTCACGGCGGCATAGTTCCGTTTGCGGCAAAAAATTCGGAGAAGGTTGAAATCTCCGGAGTGTCAATTGATTATGACTATCCGTGGACATTCGAGGGCGAGGTCCTTTCCGCAGATCCGGTGCAGAGGAGTTTCGTCGTGCGCGTGTTCCCGGACAATAAATACAGAATCGAGGGCGACCGTCTTTTCTTCGGAGGATATGACTGGGAGTACCCGATGGGGGAAAGCATTGTCTTTAACCCTAAAACCCGTCGCCCGTGGTATGACACAGCCGCCTACGACCATGGCTATTGGTCCGGCGAGATGGGGGCTCGTGAAATCGAACCCGGCATTATCGAGTTCACCCGCCTGAGCGCCCGCGATGTGCCTCCTGTGGGAAGCATCTGGGACGATAAGGGCCCGATGCAGCTCAACCGTTCCTATCCCGGAATTGCCCTGCTTTCAAGCAAGGACATAAAGGTGAAGGATGTGCATGTGTATAGAAGCGGGGCCATGGCTCTGATAGCCGAATACTGCGAGAATATATCGGTCTCCGGCTTTTCGACCGCACAACATCCCGGTTCCCCGAGAATGATCACAGCCTCTGCCGATGCGACACATTTCGTTGACTGCAAGGGACTAGTGCTTCTCGAAGACAGCCATTTCGAGAGCATGCTCGACGATGCCACGAACATTCACGGCGTGTACATGAAGGTTGACAGCCTCATTTCCGACAATACATTTGCTGCCGTATTCGGACATTTCCAGCAGGAGGGCAACCACTTTGCCGATGTTGGCGACCTGCTCCGCTTTGTGGACAAGACCAGCCTTCAGCCTGTTGCGGAGGCAAGGCTTAGATCCATAGACAAGTCCAATCGCTGCCGCTATGTGATGACTGTCGATGCAGACCTCAGCGGCATCCTTTCCGACCCGCGTCGCTATGCCGTCGAGAACACGGCCAGAGGCGCCTCTGCGATTATCCGCAACTGTACCGTGGAGTACAACCGTGCCCGTAGCCTGCTGATTTCCACGCCTGGCGATGTACTCATTGAAAATTGCAGATTCTCCTCGATGATGGCCGGCATCCGCATCTGCGGCGACGCCAACTACTGGTTCGAGTCTGGCAACACCCGCAACGTCGTTATCCGGAACAACAGCTTTATCGATCTCGGGATAGGCGGACGCGAGCCTCAGGCCATACTCCAGATTGACCCTATCATTCCGAAAGATGCCCGTACAAATGACTTTTTCTACCACGACCGCATCGTCTTCGAGAACAACACAGTCTCGACTTTCGACGCCCAGGTAATATACGCGCTCAGTGTCAAATCGTTGAAAATCAAGAATAATAAATTTGTAGATACGGGGACATACGCGCCTCTTTTCCCTCAACTTTCCGTCATTGACGTCCAGTTCTGCGGCGACGTCGAGATTGTCGGGAATGATTTCTCGCAATGGAAGAAAGACGCCACGCTCAGCATACACAATTGTGTGGAGGTGGTCAATGATTCGGATGTCGAGGTCGTGGATTCTCCAAATCCTTTCTTTTTTCAGAGTTGACGTATGAAGGCATATAAACTCATAGCGACTGCGGTGCTGGCGATTATTTCGTCGGCATCGCTTCTTGCACAGAAAATGGAGCCTGACCGGACGGTGAAATTCGCTGATAGGGACACGTGTGCGCTGTATATGGACATATATGATCCGCAGCCGTCTAAAGTTGTGTGCGACGACGGGAAAGTGCGACCTACGGTGATTCATGTCTTTGGAGGCGGGTTTATGGAAGGGTCGCGTCATCAGGAATGGCTGCGTCCGTGGTTCCGTCAGATGAATGCGATGGGCTACCGCATGGTTTCGATTGACTACCGGCTCGGCCTCAAGGGTGTGCGCGGAGTGACTCAGTCGGAGTTTGCGGTACTGTTGGACAGGGCGATACACCTTGCGGTGGAGGACCTTTTTGCGGCAACGGCCTATCTTGTGGCGAACGGCTCTGAACTGGGAGTGGATGCGCGGAACATTGTCGTGACCGGCTCCTCGGCGGGCGCGATTACGGCGCAGCAGGCAGAGTGGGAAATCTGCAACGGGACACCGATGACTTCTGTGCTTCCGGAGGGGTTCAACTATGCTGGCATCATGGCCTTTGCCGGGGCCGTCCTTGTTGATGGTGAGCTCGGGTATGCGTCTAAAGCTTGTCCGGTGATGATGTTTCACGGGACGGAGGATGAACTTGTCCCTTATGACGGCGTGACTTCCGGCGGCCTGTCCTTTTGCGGCCCGTGCAGGATTCAGAAGGCGCTTGAGGCTGCCGGAGCGGTTTGCCGCTTCTATCGTTTTCCTGGCATCAACCATGCGGTTGCGGGCTATATGCCGCAGACAGTCGATAAGCAGGTCGACTTCATTGAGCGTAATGTGATGAGGGGTTCGCATGAGTGCGTGGATGCGAAGATTGTCGATCCGTCGCTTCCTACATACAAGACAGAGAATCCTAACGGACTTTATGACATTCAGCCGGATTCTGTCGGCATGGATGCTTCGGCTTTTGAAAGTATACAATGAACGGATTGAAAAAATATCTTTACGGCGTCACGGCGGCCATGTTCACGATTGTCACGCTCTTCGGTTGCGAGCCGGAGGAAAGGCCCGAAGACACTCCGACTGGTCACAGCCCGTGGACGAAACCTGTTGACGTCGCTCCGGTGGCACGCGAGGGCTGGGAAATCTACACTGGACCCAACTACCGCTATGGGCCGTCAATAATCATAAACGACGACAACTCAATAGACATCTGGCTCGCCACACCGGGCGACTACTACGGCAAGAACGTCAATCTCCACGTTTCCGACAATCAGACCGCGGCACAGCTCGGCACCTCCGGCACATTTGCGCAGCGGTTCACGATGAACGAGGCTTTCGGATTCATATCCATTCAATGCCCGTCATGGAGCAGCGCCGAGGAAGGATTCACGTTGAAACTTTATGAGTGGAACACGGACTATGCGACTACCATAGGCGGGAACGCCGTTGCGACGAATACTTTCACCGGCTACACCGACAACGCATGGCTCAGCCTCTATCGCAGCGAAAGGGAGGACTTTTCGGAGACTTTTCCGGCGGGCACATACCTTTGGGTGATGACAGACGGCACGGAGAAGTCGGGAATATGGAAATGCACAGACAACGGCTCTTCGGGAAATGCTGATGCCGTTTCCTACATCAACGGGGAGGTGACCGACGGACAGTTCCGCTGCCGGATAACATCTGACGGCTCCGGCAAATACTTCTGGGACAAAATAACATGGAGACATTCTATGGACGGGGGCAGGACATGGACAGAAGAGGCTGATGCCCTGCTTCCTTCGGACGGAAAACGCGACGCCTTTTCGGTCTGCGACCCGGGCGTTGCCAGATGGGGAGGCTGGTATTACATTGCCTACACATCCACCGAGGAACCGAACGGCTATGACAACGATCTTTACATTGCCCGCAGCGTCTCCCCAACAGGTCCGTGGGAAAAATGGAGCGGTGACGGTTGGGGCGACGATCCGCAGCCGGTCATCGACTATGAGCCTGTCGAGGGGCACGAGGGGCAGGTCTTCGGTGCCGGGGAGCCGTGCATCGTTGTGAAGGATGACGTCGTCTATCTCTACTATTCATATAATGACTTCCTCACCGATCAGAACCGTCAGGGCACAACGACGCGAGTCTCAACCGCATCCGCGAAGGACAGCAATTGGCCGGCTCATCTTGAATATAGGGGAGTGGCGCTGGACAAGAGCAACATCAGCAACCCGGACCACACTGACGTGAAATTCGTTCAGAAAAGCCAGAAATTCGTCGCTATCCATGCTGAGAGACGCAACACCAACTATAGCCGCATCCGTATATGGGAGTCTGAGGACGGCATCACTTTCACGCAAGGCGAAACAGTGCAGGGCGAACTCCGCAAGGGCGTGATTAACGCCGGAATGAGCGGCGACGGCTGCGGTCATGTCAAAGTCGGGGTCCAGCAATTCCTCTGCTATGCCCATAGTGATCCGCCACGCGAATGGGGACGTTGGTACACATGGTTTCAGCCGCTCGACTGGGTGGACTCTTCCGAAGAAGTCACCGTTTCCGGACAGAGTCGTCCTACTCCGGATTGGCACTGAACTTTTTGCGATACTCCTTCGGGGACATGCCGACTTCCCGGAGGAACATCGCGGAGAAGTAGGAGTTGTCATCGAAGTTGAGGTTCCATGCCACCTCTTTGATGCTGAGCGACGACTCTGCGAGCAGGCGACAGGCCTCTGAGATGCGCAGACCGAGGATGTAGCGGGCGGGGGAGATGCCGTTGTACTCGCGGAACTTCTTTCTGAACCACGAGTAGCTCATCCCTGCTTCTTTCGCCACATCCTCAAGGTTAATGGCCTCGCGGAACCGTTTCCTGATGATGGACTTGGCCGTGTCAATTTTGTCCGCAGAATAGTCTCCGCCCGCCTCTTTGTTGGAGTCGTGGTAGATGGCTATGCCCAGAAGCATGTTCACCGTGCCTGCAAGATATTGCTGGTAGGACGGCTTTTCCTGCACAGCAATCTGAATCGCGTCCTTGTACATCGAGACAATGTCCTCGCGGATTCCCACTTTATAGACAGTTCTGTCAAGAAACCCCATTTTCATCCTTTTCTCGACGACTGAGCCCTGAAACCCGATCCAATATTCTTCCCACCCCGTCTCCTTGTCAGGCATGTAGCTGTGCCAGCACCCGGGTCGCAGAAGAATCATCTCCCCACAGTTGATTTCCGTCACCTTGCCCAGTCTGTCATACATCGTTCCCTTGCCGGAATGGATGTACAGCAGTTGCCAGCTGTTGAGGACGCGACCTTTCCTGACATCGAAATAAAAGCCCTCCGGATGCCTTTCGGCCGGCGGATAGCTTGCGTATCCCTTCTCGATGGTCTGCGTCCCGACCGTATTCACGGTGATTCCCCATTGTTCGTCCTTTTTTCCGATTAGGAGATATTTTATGCTGACATTTTCCATTTTCTTCGAAATATGAGTATGTTCACGGCGTTCGTCGTGAATACAGCAGGCGAATATAACTCCATTATTTAAGTTTCGCAAGTATTCTAACTTCTTGCGAATATTAAACTTATCTCATTTATCAACCTCTCAAACCCCACGCACTTTTTCTGTCCACGTTACCCCTCTCCTAAATCCTCTCCCTCGGGGAGAGGACTTACCATCGCCACAAGGGCTCAAAAGAGGTGTTTCGCAAGTGCGAAACTTGAGTCAATAAAATCAAAAAACAATATTTTAATGTCATAATGATGCCTCGAAAGACTCGGAAATATACTTCTTTTGCAAAACATAATTAACACACTCATGGCATCAGCAGCGATAGACCTCGGCGCGACGAGCGGCCGCGTCGTAATTGGGAAATATACCGGTGACAGCATTCAAATGACTGAGATACACCGTTTTCAGAACAATATAATCAGAGTCGGAGGACGCAGCTATTGGGACCTTTGGGGACTGTGGAACGAGATTATTACAGGACTCCGAAAGGCTGCCTCATCGGGCGAAACAATCGAATCAATAGGCGTGGACACTTGGGGTGTGGACTTCGTCCTTCTCGGCAGGGACGGACATTTTCTTGCACAGCCGCGCTCCTACCGTGACAGCTACACCGTCGGAATGCCGGAAAAATTCTTTGGCACCATTCCACGCGAGGAACTCTACCGCAGGACGGGAATCCAAATCATGAACTTCAACACCGTCTTTCAGTTGTTTGCGATGGGACAGGAAGAGAATTCTGCATTGGAGGCCGCTGAAGGGCTTCTTTTTATGCCGGACGCAATTTCATATATGCTCACCGTGGAGAAAGTTTGTGAGTACACGATTCTCTCCACATCTGCGCTGATGAACCCCGCGACGCACGATTTTGACGATGAAATTCTTGCTGCCGCCGGTGTGTCGCGCAGCCTTTTCGGACGACGGGTGATGCCGGGCGAGGTCATCGGAACGCTCACCGGCGAGGTTGCCTCCGAAACCGGGCTTGGAAACATCCCTGTGATTGCGGTCGCCGGGCATGACACCGGTTCCGCTGTCGCCGCTGTTCCTGCAACGGACGGGAATTTCGCCTACCTCAGCTCCGGCACATGGTCACTGATGGGGGTGGAGACGCCGTCGCCGATTGTTTCGGACAGGTCGTTTGAGATGAACTTTACAAATGAGGGCGGTGCTGAGGGCAACATCCGCTTCCTCAAGAACATAACAGGAATGTGGCTGCTTGAAAGATGCCGCGCGGCATGGAAAAAAGAGGTGAGAGAGTACAGCTATCCGCAGATAGTCGAGATGATGGGCAAGGCTCCTGCGTTCCGAAGCATGATTGATCCGGACGACGAGTCGTTTGCAGCTCCGGAAGACATGCCTTCGGCGATTAGGGATTATTGCCTTGCTCACGGAGAGCCTGTTCCGTCTTCGGATGCCTGCCTTGTGCGCTGTATATTCGAGTCCCTTGCGCTGAAATACCGTCTTGTGCTCGGACGCCTTAAGGTGCTCTCTGGCAAGAATATAGAACGTCTGCATGTAATAGGCGGGGGTTCTCTCAATGCGGAACTGAACCGCATGATTGCCTCCTCGCTCGCTCTCCCGGTGATTGCGGGCCCTGCCGAGGCGACGACCGCAGGAAACCTCATGGCCCAATTCGTAGGGCTTGGGCTTGCCTCTTCGATGGCCGGAATGCGGGGAACGCTTGCCTCCGATGCCTCCCTGCGGCGCTTTGAGCCGGAGAATACGGAGGCTTGGGATGCGGCATATTCCCGTTTTCAAAAAATTCTCGCGCAGTAGGAAAATCAAGAAATTGAAAATATGAAAAAAGAACTCATCAACAAGGCATACGAAATCGCCAAGGAGCGTTATGCCGAATTTGGAATCGACACAGAAAAGGTTCTCGCACAGCTTCAAGACTTCCACCTCAGCATGCACTGCTGGCAGGCGGACGACGTGAAAGGTTTCGAGGTGCAGGCAGGAGCTCTCTCCGGCGGAATCCAGGCAACAGGCAACTACCCTGGAGCAGCACGCAACATCGACGAACTCCGCGCCGACATCCTCAAGGCGAAGAGCCTCATCCCGGGAACCCACCGCCTCAATCTCCACGAGATTTACGGTGACTTCAAGGGCAAGGTTGTGGACCGCGACGAAGTGACTCCGGAATATTTCCAAAGCTGGATTGACTGGGGAAAGGAAAACAACACAAAACTCGACTTTAACTCCACTTCATTCTCCCACCCGAAGAGCGGCAATCTCTCACTCGCCAACCCGGACAAGGGAATACGTGATTTCTGGATTGAGCATACGAGGCGCTGCCGCGAAATTGCCGATGTGATTGGCAAGGCGCAGGGAGACCCGTGCATAATGAACATTTGGGTGCACGACGGCTGCAAGGATGTTTCCGTCAATCACTACCTCTACCGCAGCCTTCTCAAAGACTCGCTTGACAAGATTTTTGCCGAGAAGAAGGACAATATGAAAGACTGCATCGAGGGAAAGGTCTTCGGCATCGGTCTTGAGAGCTTCACTGTCGGCTCCCACGATTTCTACACCGCATACGCAGCGCAGAACGGTAAGATTCCGACCATCGACACCGGACACTACCACCCGACAGAGAGCCCTGCCGACAAGGTTTCAGCCCTTTTGTGCTTCGTGAGCGAGCTTATGCTCCACGTCAGCCGCCCTATCCGCTGGGATTCCGACCACGTCACCATTATGGACGATAACACAGTGGAACTCTTCTCGGAAATCGTCCGTGCCGGAGCCCTCAACCGCGTCCACTACGGTCTTGACTATTTCGACGGGGCAATGAACCGCGTCGGAGCCTATGTCACCGGCTCCCGTGCAGCACAGAAATCAATGCTCCGCGCCCTTCTTGAACCGAAGGAACTCATCTCCAAATATGAACTTGAGGACCGCCATTTCGAAGTTCTTGCTCTCGAAGAAGAGTGCAAGTCCCTCCCGTGGAACGCCGTCTATGACGAGTTCTGTCTCCGCAACGACGTCCCGGCCGGCAGCGATTTCATTCAGGAAGTTCAGAAGTATGAGAAGGAAGTAACTTCAAAAAGGTAGAAGCTGTTTTGTTGACAATAAAAATGAAAAACTCTATACTTGAAAACCGCCCCGAACTGAGGCGTGAGATTGAAAAGGTTGCCGAGGTTGCCCTCTACCTCTGGGAAAAGGGATGGGCCGAAAGAAACGGCGGAAACATAGTCGTGAACGTTACCGAATATGTTGATGAGGGGATGAGGGAGCTACCGGCCATAGCTCCTAAGGTGCCGATGGTTCAGAAACTTCCGAACCTCCGGGGTTGCTGGTTCTTCTGCAAGGGCACCAACCGCAGGATGCGTGATCTCGCCCGTTTCCCGATGGAGAACGGCTCCATAATCCGCATCTGCGACGACTGCGAAAGCTACGAAATCGTTGCAGACAACCCCGTGAAGCCGACATCCGAACTTGCCTCTCATCTTGCCATGCACTCACTGATGATAGAGCGTGGGAACGGCTACAAGGCCTCTCTCCACACCCATCCGATAGAGCTCGTCGCGATGACCCACCACCGTCCGTTCCTTGCGAAGGATGTGCTGACGAAAATCCTGTGGTCCATGATTCCTGAGACCCGCGCCTTCTGTCCGAAGGGTCTGGGCATCATTCCTTATGAGATGCCGTCTTCCGCAGCCCTTGCCGACGCAACGGTCGCGCAGCTTGACGAGTACGATGTCGTGATGTGGGAAAAACACGGTGTCTGTGCTGTGGGACCCGAAATCGGCGAAGCCTTCGACCAGGTGGATGTCCTGAACAAGGCCGCCCTCATCTACGAGGCCTCCCGCAACATGGGCTTCGAACCCGAGGGCATGACCGACGCTCAGATGGACGAGCTGAAGGTCGCTTTCAATCTTTAGGAAGTATCGACAATCTTTCCCCCCCCCCTTATTCAGCCGATTTCTCAAAATTTTGCCGAAATCGGCTGAATAAAGGGAGACTTATCCGGCCGATTTCCAGATTATTGAACGAAATCGGCCGAGTTGGGTTGTATCGTGCCTGACTCGTTTTTTGCTTTATGGTTTGGTGATGTGAAAAAATGAAAACTTTATTCGTCTTTGAAAAAGTTTTTTTATCTTTGCAACATCTTGACATAAAGATACATTTGGAAAAACGGCATCTCAGACCCAAACTGAGGTGTCGTCTTTTTTTTGATATACCGGAGGAGTACTGATGACGGAACCCCAAAAGAGCCTTTGCATCCAAATGTATATAATTTATGACAAGAAAGGGCTTCTCAATGGTCGGCATCCTGATTCTGATAGGAATCGGAATGCCCGTCCTTGTCAAGGTCAAGGGTTACACCCGAGTCCGTAACGGCAAGGAGGAAAGAGTCCGGCCGCACTATCGTCGCGTTTGGGTCGCACGATAGCCGCAGGCTGAGACAGCATCCGTGACGGGTGCTCTGTTTCCCCTCCGGTCGGGAGCTGTCCTTGGGCAGCTCCTTTGTTTTTGTAGGTGGAAGTCGCTGTGAAGTGCCAAGAAAATGTGGAGTTTAGGCAAATTAAGAAATAGGCTTTGTTTTTTTATCTCTAATGCGTTAACTTTGCATAGGAATCCGTTGTAAACGGGTGACAGGGGAAGACTGGATGCCGCGGAACGTTAAAGTCCGCAAAGCGAGTTAGGTTATATCGTGCCTGACTCGTTTTTTGCTTTATGACCATGTTTGTTGTTGGCGTGCAAAAAGTTACGAAATATTTATCATTTTTTTGAAAATGTTTTATACCTTTGCAACGCATGAAATAAAATTATGATTATAAAGAAGGCATCTCAGACCCAAACTGAGGTGTCTTTTTTTTGATATGCCGGAGGAGTACTGATGACGGAATCCCAAGAGAGCCTTTGCATCCAAATGTTACAAAAAATCGCTAAATTTGAAAGTTTTATAGACGCACCGACCACTATGGCATCAACCAATACCAAAAAGCAAGCAGCGAAAGCCTTTCTCAGGAATGCTCCGACAAGGGCTATGAGAAGAGAGAAACCCAGCGTTCTGGATAGACCTGCTGCACACTGTCTTCGGCATCGACAACCCCATCAAGATCATGAATTTCGAGTAGCCGGTCAATACTATCACCAAGGAAAGATGTACCAGGCACTTACCAAATAATTGAACATCATGGAAAAGAACCTCACCATACGCAACAGCACCGCTGAATTCCTCATCTTCCAACTTGAAAACAGGGAGGATGGCGTCCAACTGCTATATTCTGATGAAACTCTCTGGCTCACTCAGGATGCCATTTCCTTGCTCTTCAACAAGGGTCGTTCTACCATAGCTGAGCACTTGCAGAACATATTTGCCAGCGGTGAACTGGCTGAAGATTCAGTTTGTCGGAAATTCCGACAGACTGCCGCAGACGGGAAAAACTACCAGGTGAAATACTACAATCTTGATGCTGTTATCTCTGTTGGCTATCGCGTCAATTCTGTGAGAGCCACCCAGTTCCGCCAGTGGTGTACCAATGTCCTCCGGCAATTCGCCATACGAGGCTACGTTATCGACAAACAGAGGATGGAGAACGGCACTTTCTTGAACGTCGACTACTTCGAGCAACTCCTAGAAGAAATCCGGGAAATCCGACTTAGCGAACGTCGCTTCTACCAGAAGATTACTGATATTTACGCTACTGCCATCGACTACAATCCGGATGCGCCAACTACCCGTATCTTTTTCAAGAAGGTTCAGAACAAGATGCACTATGCAGTCCATGGTCACACTGCCGCCGAACTGATTGTCGAGCGAGCCAATGCAGAGAAGGAGCACATGGGGCTCACTACTTGGGCAAAATCTCCACGAGGCAAGATTCTCAAATCCGATGTCTCCATCGCAAAGAATTATCTCAAAGAGAACGAGTTGGAATCAATGGGCCGCATTGTGAGTGCATTCCTGGATCTCGCAGAAGAACGTGCCAAGCGCCACATCCCCATGACGATGGAAGATTGGGCTACCCGCATCGACAAGTTTCTGGAAGGCGATGACCGTCCTGTCCTTGACGATGCCGGCCGTGTCTCCGCAGAATATGCCAAAGAATACGCCGAATCAGAATTCGAGAAATATCGCGTCATCCAGGACCGCCTCTTTCAGTCCGATTTTGACCGGCTTATGGATGGGGAGGGTTTTCTGAAACTTCCAGAGACTGATTCTTAATCCTGTTTGTGGATATAAGGGTTTTTGTCGTGATGCTGTTCCAGAGAAGGACGGTGAGCGATACTGACAATGTGGTGTTACGAAAATGTGAAAGTTTAAGCAAATTTTGAGATAGTCTTTGTAAATGTCATTTATTGCCTTAAATTTGTAGCGATTTTCAAGACTATGTATAACTTTCCCATATTTGTGGAAGATTTATTGGTACATAGTGAAATAAAGTCAAACCAAATAAACACAAATACAATGAAAATCAAACATTTATTCCTTTCAGTGCTCGCGATGGCTTCAGTAGCTGTTGCCTGCAACAAGAATGAGGATCCGTCATCTGACAAGCCGTCACTGACGCTCAATCCTACCGAACTCACGTTTGAGATCGCTGGCGGCACTCAGACTGTTGCCGTTGAGGCAAACCGCGAGTGGTCTGTAGTCGACGGAGACAAGACCGCGTGGGTGAAGGCAGAGAAGGCTTCAGACACGGAAATCAAAGTGACTGTAGAGTCGAATACCAGCTTCGACAGGTCTCTTGAGTTCACTGTTCGCATGGTCGGTGTGAAGAAGACTTTTAAAGTTTCCCAGAAAGGTTCTGGTGCACAGGAAGATGCTTATGTTTACTTCAACAATTTTGACAAGACGGCTGCGGCAAAGAACAGTAATAATCAATGGCCTTACTGTGACCAAACAGACTGCTGGAAAAATGAGACCGGTTCAGGTGTGTCAACAGTCACTTATGCGTTTAACGGAGCTTCTGTCCGTACTTCGGGCAAACTTTCAAATGACGCGGCTTTTTCGAGTTATCCAGGCTCTGGAAGCAATAAGATTTTCTTCGGAAGGGACGCAAACTTCCAGATTCAGAACATCACTCTTCCTTCAAAAACCGACTTCGAACTCACTTTCGGCGGACAGAAATATGGACAGAATGAAGCTTCAAATGTCTTCAATCACGAAGAATTTAAGGTTTACATCAGCAACGACGGCAAGAAATTCGTAGAACTTGAATATGTTTTCGCAGCGGGTGAACCGGATGGAAAATGGGCTCAGGCATCTTCTAAGTTTACTGTTCCTGCAGGTACTGCTGCTCTTTACATCTACTTTGATTGCACAAAGAAGGCATCTGTCTACAGCATCGACGATGTGACACTGCTCACTTCCACAACTGCCGGAACTGCAATCGACTTTTCGAAGGGTGTAGAACTCGGTGGTGGCACAACTCCTACCCCTGGTCCGGAGCCTACTCCAGAAGGAGCAATTTTCTCTGAGACATTCTCTGCAAGTCAGGGCAATTTCACCATCGACGATAAGTCTTTGGCTGAGGGACTTACTTATATTTGGAAACATGACGCCCAATATCATTATATGAAGGCATCTGCTTTTGTCGGCGGAAAAAGCTACGCTTCAGAGAGTTGGCTTGTTTCTCCGGAGATTGACCTCAGTTCAGAGAAGGCAGCCTTTCTGTCATTTATGCACACTGCCAACAAATTCCCTGCAGGCAAAACAGCCAAGGATTTTGTTTCTGTGAAGATTTCCAAGGATGGAACGACTTGGGATAATCTTACAGTCCCGACCTGGCCGGCCGGCACTGATTGGATTTTTGTTTCTTCTGGAAGCATTGACCTTAAGGCTTATCTTGGTTCAAAGGTTAAGATCGCATTTGTCTACACCTCCAAAGATGGCGAAAGTGGCTCATGGGAAATCAAGGATGTCCTTGTTAAGGCTGAGGGAACAACTGAACCTGTAGAGCCTACACCGGAACCGGAAGAACCTATCGAGGGTGGTGTAACGGTGTCTGCCGAAAAAGATTATTTGGCAGCGAATATAACAGGTGTGCTTGATGATGTGATTTCTTATGAAAACACTTCAGATTATGGCGGTAATGCGGTTACAGAACTTCGTGTTTACAAGGGCCAGAGCCTTACGGTTACAGCAAAAAAAGGATATACTATATGCAAAGTAAAGTTCCTTTGTACAGCCAATAACGATGCAAAGCAGGGATTCTACCTTACATCTCCTGTGACTGTTGACTCTGGGGCGACTTCTGCGTCAACCGGAAGCGGTAAAGAAGGGGTTATCACTGTTACCGGCAACACTACATCGGTGAAGTATAGATAAAAATCAGATGAGAGTCACTAAGCTTACTGTTGTATATAAGAAAGTAGAGTAATTTCTGTGTAAAATTACTGAATTGATTCTATTAAGGGAAACCCGCTCTCAAGGCGGGCTTCCCTTAACTCACAATAATAGAAAACATTTTGATGAACGTCAATTGGACAAAGTCAATCAGCAGAATTTTCGCTTTTGTGGCGTTTGCTGTGCTGATTGTATCCTGCGACCCCATTGGAGTAAAGAAAAATTCTGAACTTTCCCTGACACTCAACCCGGAGAGTGCCGGCAAGGAAGCCGGTAAAGTCTCTGTGGTCGTGCGGGCATCCGGAGCATGGAGCCTTGAGCTTGATTTCGGTGGAGACGAGGCCTGGGCAGAGCTCAGCCACAGCGTCGGCACCGGCTACAAGAGCAATATCAAACTCAGTTACGACGCAAACAAGACCGGCGCCTCACGCAGCGTCTATGTCATAGTCTCTACCGAGAACGACGCCGCGGAAGTGCGCTTCACCCAGACTGCGGACGGCGCCGGGCCTGACGGTGGAACTGCCGATGCGACATCCTGCGGTTGGATGGAACTCCCCGAGACCAAGACCGGTGACGGACTGCTTTGGGGTTGGCACAATATGACTCTCAATGGAAAGACGATGAGGAACTATTCCTTCTATTTCAGTGCAGCGCACTATCTTTCCTATTGGGTGGCCTATCCGCTGAATTCATCTCTTATGGGTGGCTCAGGGATGCGTGACAAGAACTTCTACTTTGACCCGCTGCTCCCCAATAGTATGCAGGCAGATCTTACGTTTTCCTATAGAGGCAACTATGACCGAGGGCATCAGCTTCCGGCAAGGGATCGTTCTGCAAGTGTTGCATCCAATACGCAGACTTTCTATGCGACAAATATGACCCCACAGCGTAGCCAGTTTAACCAGAAAATTTGGCAACGGTTGGAAGCTAGGGTGCAAAGTTGGGCATCATCCATTAATCCTTCTACCGACACCCTCTATGTTGTGACAGGATGTACCGTGAAAGGCAGCACTCAGTCAACGACAGACTGCGCTGGCAAGAAAATGACAATTCCTACGGCGTACTACAAGGCAATTCTTCGTTACACCCGCAGCAGTGGTTACTCCGGATGCGCGATCTGGCTCGACCACGACACTGATCCTCGCCGCACTGTCGATGAACGCGACATGATGTCCATCGCTGCCCTCGAGGAAAAGCTTGGTATCGACCTGTTCGTAAATCTTCCGGCGAAGGTAGGCGACGCAAAGGCTGCGGAAATAGAGGCGAAGGCTCCAACTGTCAATACCTGGCCTTTGTAGCAGCAGGCATCTTCCACATAAGGCATTAAACACTAATATAATAAACATAAACGACAGACAAAGGATATGAAACGTTCATTTATAGTTGCTGCTCTCCTGCTTCTGATGTCCCTTTCGGCATCGGCGCAGAAAACTCAGCAGAACTACGTCATCGGGTTCTACAATCTCGAGAACCTTTTTGACATCTACGACGACCCTGTCAAGAACGACAGCGAGTTCCTTCCGGAAGGAAAGAACAAGTGGACGCAGGCGAAGTATGAGAAAAAACTCCACAACATGGCGAAAGTCATCCGTTCGATGGCCGACAACAACAAACGTTGGCACACCATACTTGGAATCTCCGAGATTGAAAACCGCCTCGTCATCGAGGACCTCGTGAGCCAGCCTGAGATTGCTGATGCGAACTACCAGATTGTCCACTACGACAGCCCGGACCGCCGTGGCGTGGACGTGGCCCTGCTCTACAAGCCGGACCAGTTCACCTATCTCGACAGCGAGGCAATTCCTTTCGATTTTAATTCCGACATCGACTTCTCCGATGTGGACACCAGCTACTTCAAAACCCGTGACATCCTTATGGTTCACGGACTTATAGCAGGTGAACACTTTGCATTCTATGTTGCCCACCTTCCGTCGAGGATTGGTGGCAAGGGCGGCAATCTCCGAGGTCGTGGAGGTGAAATCATCTACAATCACGCGATGATGATGGAGGAGAAGTATCCCGGAATCAAGATTGTCGCAATGGGAGATATGAACGACAACCCGACCGACGACTCGATGGCGAAATATCTCCACGGACAGGAGCGCCTCGAAAATGTGACTCCGGGCGAGTTCTTCTCTCCTTATGTCTCGATGCTCAAGGCCGGCTACGGTTCTCTCTGCTACCAGGGAGTCTGGAGCATCTACGACCTCGAACTTGTCAACTACAACCTTGCGCACGCTCCGGATGGAGGGCTCAAGATTCAGCCGGTGACGAAAAATCACGGCAAAGAATACTACGGAGTGGTGTTCAAACGCCCTTGGATGACAACTCAGAAGGGACAGTATAAGGGCTATCCGTTCAGGACTTTCTCCAACGGGGCTTTTGTGGGCGGATATAGCGACCACTATCCTACCTATATCGTCATTGGGAAATAACGACATCGCCATCCAAGCATTTGATGCAATAATGGATGCAGTAATTGATATAAACTAATAATAAGATATGATGAAAAAATTTCTTGCGGCATTCGCGGCGCTGCTCTGCTCGCTCTCCGTTTTCGCCCAGACAGGCGGACTTGGCGGAGTGAAGGGAACAGTTGTCAACCGCGCCGGACGTGTTCCGATTACAAATGCCCACATCACCATCGTGAAAGATGCCGTTGCCGTTGTCGATGACTTCTCGCGCGCAGACGGTTCATTCATTTTCGAAGGCCTCGAAGACGGAAACTATCTGATGACCGTTTCCGCAGAAGGGTTCATTTCTTCACGCATCAACCTCACTGTCGAGGGATATGTGAAAGACCTTATTTTTGTCTCACTCGTTGCAGAACAGAGAGTTGCGGAAGTCGATGATTCCAATTTCGCCGAATTCGATATGGAAGATTCGGGATATACCGATGCTCCCGCAATCCTTTTCGGCGCCAACGACCCCTACAACAACATCGTGGGATATGGATTCAGCGACGTACGTTTCAAGAATAGGGGATATGCCAATGAAACCCAGGATGTGCTTCTCGCTGGTGTGAGGATGAACGATGCTGTGACCGGTTATTCGCCTTTCTCACTCTGGAGCGGACTCAACGAGGCTATGAGGGCAAAGGAGAGCACCATCGGTACAGAGACTTCCGACTACAGCCTCGGTGGTTACAACGGTGTCACCAACATTCTCGCAAATCCTGCATCGGTGCGTCCGGGCTGGCGTTTCAGCCTCCTGAGTAACTCGGCTCTCTACCGTCTTCGTCTTATGGCGAACTACGCTTCCGGAGAGCTCGACAACGGATGGTCATTTGCTGCCAATGTTTCCGCCCGCCTTGGAGGTAACGACTGGGTGAAGGGTGTCTACTACCGTTCATTCGCCTACTACTTCGGTGCGGAGAAGAAATTCAACGACGAACACCGTCTTGCATTCATGGCATTCGCAACTCCGGGTTCAAGAGGTGCACAGAACGCTTCCACACAGGAAGTTTATGATATGATGAAGAAAAATGGCGAGTTCAGCTACAATATGTACAACTCCAACTGGGGTTATCAGAACGGCAAGGTCCGTAACTCCCGTGTACGCAGCACCCACGAGCCTGTGTTCATCCTCAAATACACCGCAAACCCTCTTGAGAACCTTGAGGCAGGCGTGACTCTCCTCTACAGGACCGGAAAGAACGGATATTCTGCCCTTGACTGGTACGACTCCGCAGACCCGCGCCCGGACTACTACCGCAACCTCCCGAGCTACTTCTATATGGAAGACAGCAACTGGGGTCGCTACAATATGGACAAATATGAGTTTGCCCGAGAGGCTTGGCGCACTGATGTGAACACTCAGCACCTCGACTGGGACCGTCTCTACAACATCAACTACAACGCCGCCAACGGCCGTTCAAAGTATGTCCAGGAAGAGCGCCGCGTCGACCAGCACGACTTCAACTTGGCTGCAAATGTGAAATGGAGCGCTAACAGTTGGTTCACTCTCAACGGAGGTCTCAACGCGAAAATCAACCGTTCCGAGTACTACAAGAAAATCAAGGACCTTCTCGGAGGCGAGTACTATCTCAACACCGACAACTTTGCGGAGCGCGACTTCGCATTCTCAGACGCTATGATTCAGAACGACCTCGACTACTGGATTGCAAACGGTTCGGCAAAACAGATCGGAAAAGGCGGAAGATACGGCTACGACTACTATGCACAGGTGCGCAATGGCAATCTCTGGGCTGACGGACGTTTCGATCTCGGAAACTTCAAGGCAAATGTCGGTGCGAAACTCGGATTCTCCTCATTCTGGAGAGAGGGTCTGGTGCGCAAGGGCCTTTTTGCAGGTCTCGACACAGAGCAGTCGCTCCCTACGGCTTGGGATGGCGGGTCAAATGCAATCCGCAATGAGTTCAACGAAATCATCGTCAAGGACATTAACGGTAACCCGTTGAAACTCACCACCTACGACCCGATTACCGAAGAGGTCATCACATCGAAGGGCAAGTCAAAGGTTTCCACCTTCCTCACCTATTCCGTGAAGGCTCACGCCGAGTATGTTCTCACCGGAGGACACCGTTTCTTCGCAAATGTCGGCTTCTTCAACGATGCTCCGACTTTCAACCAGTCCTTCCTTTCACCGAGAACACGTAACTCGCTGATTCCTAATCTTACCACCACCAAGACCGTCTCAGCCGACATCAACTACCAGTTGAGCAACAACGGATACGACCTTCGTCTTACCGGATTTGTGACTCAGATTATGGACCAGTCAGTGATGAAGTCTTTCTACGACGACTCACAGCACTCCTTCACCAACTTTGCGATGACAGGCATCGACCAGCGTCATCTCGGACTTGAACTCGGATTCAAACTTCCGTTGGGAGTGACCGGACTCAACCTTCAGGGTGCTCTGAGCTGGGGCCAGTACATCTACACCTCCACTCCGACAATGTATCAGACAGTGGACAACAGCTCTGAAATCGTGGCAGATTCCTACGGCAAGCCTATCACCTACTGGGCAAGCAGCCCTGTCTACAAGCTTAGGGCAGATGCCGAGATTCCTGCGAACTCCACAATCATCCCTAATGATTGTTTCGAAGTTGACGAGGACGGCAACTATGTGGTAGAGAAGATTCAGAAACACCACGTTCCTTCGACACCGCAGCTCGCTGCAAACCTCGCTCTCAACTACAGGACCCGTTCATACTGGTTCTTCACTCTCGGAGCCAATGTCTATGCTAACTCCTATCTCGATATGAACCCGCTCTACAGGACAATCAAGGCGGCAGCCGGTCCTGACAACAAGCTCTACGACGATATGGTTGCAGAGCACGCTAAGAGCTGGATTCTCAACAGTGAGTACACTGACGCCGGACTCACTCCGGGCGAAATCAACTATATGACCGCTCAGGAGAAGTTCAAGCCGGCAGTGGTGATGAATCTCAGCGTCGGAAAGTCTTGGTATATCCGCAGAACCTACAACTTCGGTTTCTCTCTTGAGGCAAAGAACCTCCTGAACAACAGGGATATAAGGACCGGCGGTTATGAGCAGACACGTCTTATAAAGAGCGCGGACTACAAGAACTACTATAAGTTCGACTCCAAGTATTTCTATATGCAGGGAGTGAACTATATGTTGAACCTTTATTTCAGATTCTAAGGAGGACCCACAATGAAAAGGATAATTATTGCACTCGCGGCAGCGGCCGCTCTCCTTACCTCCTGCGAGGAATTTCAGCCGGTCTTCACCGGAAAATATGATAATCCGGAGGCTTATACTCCGTTTGATCCGGAGGAAAGTGTCACCGGTACCGTTCTCACGATAAAGGAACTTTCGCAGAGATTTATCTCCAAGGCATCCGAGGCCGGAGCTTCCGAACAGTTAAAAACCTGGTGCTGGGAGGTTTCCGAGGATCTCTGGATTAAGGGACGCATCACCACTTCCGACCGTTCCGGCAACTTCTACAAGTCTTTCTACATTCAGGACGATGCCAACGGCCCTGGAATAGAAATCAAGGTAGGACGCACCAGTCTTCACAACGACTATAAGGTCGGTCAGATGGTCTACATCTCTCTTGATGGTCTTTCTGTAGGGGAATATGGCTACAAGAGCGGAAGTTATGGCGGACAGGGCTCGGTTCAGCTCGGCCTCAAGGATCCTCAGCAGATCAAGTACTCTACTTCGTACATCGAGGACCAGTACATAATTGACCGGCACGTGTTCCGCTGCGATGTCAATGACCTTCAGCCAATCGCTCCCAGGAAGATTTCAGCCCTTCCTGGCAAGAATGACTGTCAGGCCACATCTGACGCTGTAGGAGCACTTGTCACAATCTCTGGACTTAAGTATGCAGATGAGGCATTCACGCTTGTCTATCTTAACGGAAACGAGGCAAACGACAAGTCTGAGAACCGCATTTTTCTCACCAAGGACAACGCCGACAAGGCGGGCGCACCCGGCAACTGGGGTGTGACAACTTGGGCGATGTCCAAGAGCAAGTTCCTCGAATATCTCAACTCCGGCATTTGGGACAAGGCTCACGTGGGCGGCGGCGCTGACAATTTCGGCGAACTCAGCAAGCCTGAAATCAAGAGCCAGCTCCAGGGCAACGCCAATGCCTACTCTGTGAGCCAGTACTTCACCGGAGCCGGCGGAACTGTTCAGATTCGCACGAGCGGCTATTCAAAATTCGCTGACCTGCAAATCGCACCGGAGGTCCTCAAGGGTAGCAAAACCATCACCGTCACTGGCATCCTCACTATGTACCAGGGTGGTGTGCAGCTCATTCTCCGCGACCAAGACGACGTGGTTGTCGAGTAATCCCACGCCACAAACAAATTTTCGGACCGGACCTTCCGCAAGGTTCCGGTCCGATTTGTTTTATTCCCCGCCATTTTCTATCTTTGCGTATAAGAGATATGATAATGTGTGTTAAGGCGAGAAATTGGCAATAAGAGATATTATATTATGATTTATACTTTATATTCTGAGCCTATTGATACGGCGATGTCTTTCATTGCTGATTCATTCAGGACGCGTCGTCTGGAAAAAGGTCTTTCCCGGAAGGCGGTGTCGGAACAATCCGGAGTTCCCGTTCCGACAATCGCCCGCTTTGAGACGGAGCATAAGATATCTTTGGAGTCATACGCGGCTCTCTGCAAGGCTCTCGGTTATCTTCAGAACTTGAAGGAAGTGACCGCGGAACCCAAATATTCCACAATGTCGGAATTAGAAGAGATAAAAAACAACCGCAACAGAAAAAGAGGCACAACAAAATGAAAATTACAGACAAACTTGATGTCCTTTACCACGACAGACTTGTAGGACGTCTTTCGATGAATCCCTCTGGTGATTGCTGTGTCTTTCAGTATGACAGCGCTTGGCTTCGCGATGGCTTTTCCATATCTCCGGTTTATCTTCCCCTACGTGACGAACTTTTCATTGCGGAACAGACTCCGTTTGCAGGGAATTTCGGTATTTTCGACGACAGTATTCCCGATGGTTATGGACGCTATCTTATACATAAGATATTGAAACGCAAGGGTATAGATTCATTGAAACTCTCTCCCGTACAGTATCTCAGTATAGTCGGTAATTCGGGGATGGGAGCACTATGCTATGTCCCGGAGTCGTTCATAGGAGAGGACAAATCGCTTCCGCAGCTTGATGAACTTCAGAGAATGGCCCTCGAGCTCCTCTCAGAGAAATCCGATGCAGATGCCGAACTGCTGTATTTCAATAGCGGAAATTCTGGCGGATGTCGTCCTAAATGTCTTATGAAGGATGATGAAGGTGAGTGGCTTGTGAAATTCAGGAATATCTCCGACCCTGAGGATATGGGGCAAATGGAGTTTCTCTACAATCAGGCTGCGCGGCATGCGGGGATAGACGTTCCGGATTTCAAGTTGATTGACGGGCGTTATTTCGCATCCCGTCGTTTCGATATAGAGAATGGTGAACGTCTCCACATTGCGACCGCGGGTGCACTGTTGAATGAATCCATTCATTTTCCGAAACTTGACTATACGAATCTGCTTCACCTTACCGGTTATCTGACTCAGGACTCCGCTCAAGTGGAAGAGATGTTCCGACGTATGGTTTTCAATGTTTTTTTTCAGAATAAGGACGATCACGCCAAGAACTTTGCTTATATTTGTCGTGAGGGTCGTTGGAAACTCGCGCCGGCTTATGACCTGACGCGCTGTGAGTCAGGCTATAACGGTGAACACGCTACTTCTGTGAACGGGATTGGAAATCCGGCGGAAGAGGATATGATTGCAGTTGGTACGGAAATTCGTATTTCCCGGAAGCGTTGCCTTGAAATAATTGCCGGAATGCGTGAGGTCGTGAAAAAATATTCTCTTATGTAAAAATGAAAATTGAAAAAATATATATCGTATGAAAAAGACAATCGTTATTATGGCAACAGCATTGGCATTGGTCGGATGCCGCGAAAATCCGTTCTTCGCAGAATGGGACACTCCTTACGGGATTCCGCCGTTCGAGAAAATCAAGGTGGGGGATTATATCCCTGCGGTCGAAGAGGGAATACGTCAGCAGAATGAGGAAATTTCCGCAATCGTGAATTGTGCCGAGGCGCCGACTTTTGAGAATACCGTCGCAGCTTTGGACCTCTCGGGCGGGCTGCTGGAGAAAGTGGAAGGCGTGCTCTTCAATCTTTCGGAAACCGACGGAACTCCTGAACTTCAGACTGTTGTGGAAAAAGTCATCCCTATGGTTTCGCAGCATTCGAGCAATATCTATCTTAACTCCTCGCTTTTCGAAAGGGTGCAGAAGGTCTATGCCGACTCCGAATTTGCCCGTGAAAGCGGATGTGAGGACTGTGGCGCGGCTCTAAGTCGTGAACAGCAGATGCTCCTTGACAAAGTCTATCGCGCCTTTGTCGCAAATGGCGTGGCTCTGGACTCGTTGAAGCAAGACAGGATGAGGCAAATCAATTCATCTCTCGCCTCCCTGGAGCAGACTTTCGGAACCAATCTTCTTGCCGAGAACAATGCTTTCGCTGCGGAATTCGGTATCAGCGTTTCCCAATATGCCGCGACTATGGGAAGTTGCTCCAATCGTGAACTCCGTGAAAAGATGTTCCGTGCCTACTCTACTCGTGGCGCAAATGGTGGAGCGACCGACAACAGGGAAATCATTATGAAAATCCTCAGTCTCCGTCAGGAAAAGGCCCGTCTTCTGGGCTATGACACACCTGCCGCATTCATCCTTTCGGACAAAATGGCGGGAACTCCCGAGGCAGTGGACAGTTTCCTTGAGACAATCATAACTCCTGCGGTTGCGAAAGCCCGTGAGGAACTTGTTGATTTGCAGGCGGCTATGGATAAAGACATCGCCGACGGGCTGCTTCCTGAGGGGAGCCGCGTGCAGCCTTGGGACTGGGCTTATTATTCAGAGCGTGTGCGTAAAGACAAATACGACCTCGACGAGGCTCAGACCCGTCCATATTTCAAGATGGAGAATGTCCGTGCGGGTGTATTCGCGACAGCCTCCAAGCTCTACGGCATCAGTATCGAGCCCGTTGAAGGCGCTCCGAAATATCACCCGGACGTGGAAGTATTCCGTGTTTCTGACGCTACAGACGGAAGTCTTTTGGGAATACTCACCACCGACTACTATCCTCGCGGAACAAAACGCGGCGGAGCGTGGATGAACAATATCCGCAACCAGTGGGTGGCGGCAGACGGGACAGAAATCCGTCCGATTATCGTGAATGTGGGTAATTTCACCAAACCGACAGCCGACAAGCCGTCGCTGCTGAGCATAGACGAGGTGGGAACGATGTTCCACGAATTCGGTCACGCACTCCACGGCCTGCTCACAAAATGCCACTACAAGGGTGTCAGTGGCACATCGGTAGCACGCGACTTTGTGGAACTCCCGTCTCAGATTAACGAAAACTGGGCGTTCCAACCGGAGGTTCTCTCCACCTACGCCTTCCATTACGAGAGCGGTGAGGTGATTCCTGAGTCTCTTGTAAAGAAAATTGTAGCAGCAGGAACTTTCAACCAGGGATTTATGACCACGGAGCTTGCGGCCGCATCGATTCTGGATATGAAATGGCACGAGCTTGCCTCTGTCAGCGTCCCGGCAGATTCTCCTCTCGCGTCAGAGACGGTAAGTCCGGAAGATGCAGCCCGCCGCCTCATCGACATTGAGAAGTTTGAAGCCCAAGCACGCGCACAGATGGGTCTTATCGACGAAATCATCCCGCGCTACCGCACATCCTACTTCAACCACATTTTCAACAGCGGCTACAGCGCCGGCTACTACAGCTACCTCTGGGCTGAGGTTCTCGACAAGGACGCCTTCGAGCTTTTCCGCGAACGCGGCATTTTCGACGCGGCAACCGCAGCCTCCTTCAAGCACAACATCCTTGAAGCCGGCGGCAGCGAGCAACCGATGCTGCTCTACGAGCGCTTCCGCGGCGCCGCGCCTGATCCGCAGTGGCTTCTGAAAGCCCGCGGTTTGAAATAACGGGGCGCCTAAAAGGCGGTCTGCTGCGTTGGGCGGTTTGATAAAATCCTCACAACCGACAGGTTGCTGCGGTTTTATCTTCACCGTCCGCCTTGCATCCCATCCTTTTATGCATCCCCTCCTCTCCAAGTTGTTTGTGACAATTAGGAATAGTTGTTTTTATAATGGAAAGGATGTAAAAAATGCCCGCTGCGCATCAATCATCGCACAGCGGGCATTAAAACTATCTGGACATCTGAGAGTGCGGTTATATAAAAAGATGGGATGCAAGGCGCTCTGGGGAATTCAAACCGCAGCAACCTTTCGGTTGTGAGGATTTGAATTTCACAAGCAACGCAGCAGACCGCTTTTTATATAAGCGCACACCCTGTCATAGCCTTTGGTTGTGAGATACCCATCAACTTCAAGATTGTCGGAGCAACATCAGCAAGGCGTCCGTCCTTCACGGTCTTCACCTCCTCCCCGGCATTAATCACAATAAACTGCACGGTGTTCAGAGAGTGTGCCGTATTAGGCGTGCCGTCGGAATTGACAGCGTGGTCCGCATTTCCGTGGTCGGCAGTGAGAAGCACTGCATAATCCTGAGCCACAGCAGCTTCCACAACCCTCTTCACACACTGGTCAATCTTCGCCACCGCACGGCAGATGGATGTAAATACGCCCGTATGGCCCACCATATCTCCGTTGGCGAAATTGAGGATAATCATATCTTCCTTTCCTGTCTGGATTGCCTCCACAAGCTTGTCAGTCACCTCCACGGCACTCATTTCCGGCAGCAGGTCGTAGGTCGGAACCTTCGGTGAATTCACCAGGATGCGGTCCTCATTCTCAAACTGCGCCTCCCTTCCTCCGTTGAAGAAGAAAGTCACGTGGGCGTATTTTTCGGTCTCCGCAATGCGAAGCTGCCTCTTTCCGGCCTTTGCAACCGTCTCTCCGAGCGTGTCGAGCACATTTTCCTTAGGGAAGAGGATGTGGACTCCCGTGAATGAAGAGTCGTATGGAGTCATACAGCAGTAGTAGAGCGGAAGTTTGTGCATTCCCTGCTCCGGCATATCGGTCTGAGTGAGGACAGCGGTGATTTCCCTTGCGCGGTCGTTGCGGAAGTTGAAGAAAATCACTGCGTCTCCCTCTTCCACCTTTCCGAGAGCCTCTCCGGCAGCGTCAGTAATGACAGTCGGCTTGATGAACTCGTCGGTAATCTCCGCATTGTAGGACTCTTCGATGGCAGCGGTTGCTGAAGTCGCCTTCACACCCTCGCCGTTCACGAGCATATCATAAGCCGCCTTCACTCTGTCCCATCTCTTGTCGCGGTCCATCGCATAGAACCTTCCGCAAACAGATGCCACCTTTCCGCAGCTCCTATCCATCTCTGCCTCAAGCTCCTCCACAAAGCCTTTTCCGCTGTGAGGATCGCAGTCACGTCCGTCCATAAAGCAATGTACGAAAACATCCTTCAATCCATATTCCTTTGCAACAGAGAGGAACTCATAGACGTGCTCCTGCGAAGAATGCACTCCGCCCTTTGACATAAGTCCCATAAAATGGAGTTTCTTTCCGCTTGCGGCAACATAATCGTAAGCCGCCTTAATCTCCGGATTCTCAAGCAGTTTGTGTTCTCTGCACGCCATATTTATTTTCACGAGGTCCTGATAAACGACTCTTCCGGCACCGAGGTTCAAATGTCCCACCTCAGAATTTCCCATCTGTCCCTCAGGAAGTCCCACAGCCTCGCCGCAGGCCTGAAGATGAGAATGTGGATATTTCTCGCGGAGCGAATCGATGTACGGCGCCCCTTGAGTGTAGATTGCGTTTGTCCAGTCATGCTTGCCCTCGCCCCAACCGTCGAGGATCATAAGAAGTACTTTTTTACTCATATTGTTTGTTTTTTTTGTCGTTTCGAATGAATTTTACCGCCATTTTCAGCGAAGTGACGAATCTTTGTGCACATAAATATGCCCAAGTGTTTTTATTTTAACTAAATTTGTGCCGCAAAGATAATAAAATATGTCAAGGAAAAGAAAGTTCGGTGCGCGGAAGGTCCGCGAAAAGAGGCAGATTCCCGTGCTTGAGGGAACGGTGCAGATGACGAGGGAAGGATATGCCTTCATAATTGTTGACGGTGAAGAAGATGACGTCTATGTGAGGGCGTCGAAAATTGGCGGCGCGCTCCACGGAGACCGGGTGAGGGTTGCAGTGACCCGCGAGAAGACGGAAAAGTCGAGAAGAGAGGGATATGTGGTCGAAATCGTCGAGAGGTCGAAGCGCCCGTTCATCGGAATACTCCATATCTTCGACGGACAGGCGTGGGTGCTCATGCAGAGCAGGAATATGCCGTACGACATCATCGTCTCCGACCTTGACAAACATCCGGACGCTGAGACTGGAATGAAAGTTGCCGCCGTCGTTGACTTTTGGAAAAAAGGGGATACCTGCCCGACAGGACATATCGTGGATGTGCTCGGAATGCCTGGCGAGAACGAGACGGAGATGCATGCGATTCTTTCCGAGTTCGGCCTGCCGTACAGGTTCGAACCTGAGGTGGAGAATGCCGCGGACAAGATTTCCGAGAAGATTCCTGCAGGGGAGTACAAGATTCGCCGCGACTTCACAAAGACGCTGACCTTCACCATCGACCCCTCCGACGCGAAGGACTTTGATGATGCTCTGTCGTTCAAGAAACTGGACAACGGAAATTACGAGATCGGCATCCACATCGCCGATGTCTCCTACTATGTGCAGCCCGGCTCCGTCGTTGATGAGGAGGCGCGCGCAAGGGGAACTTCGGTCTACCTTGTGGACCGCACCGTGCCGATGCTTCCGGAGAAGCTCTGCAACAAACTCTGCTCTCTCCGTCCGCACGAGCGCAAGCTCACTTTCTCTGCCGTGTTTGAAATAACCCCTCTCGCGAGGGTGGTCACGAGGTGGTTCGGCCGCACGATAATCGATTCCGACTACCGTTTCGCCTACGAGGGCGCCCAGGAAATCATCGAGGCGGGAAAGGTCATCAAAGGCTACGAGACTTCGGTTGACGGCACAACGACCGTCGTTCCGGAGGAAGTGCAGGAGGCTGTGCTCATTCTCAATAAACTGGCTCTGAAGTTCCGCAAAAAGCGTTTCGCTTCAGGGGCAATCAGTTTCGAACGCCCGGAGATGAAGGTCGATGTCGATAAACTCGGTCGTCCGATTGGCGTTCACCAGAAGATTGCAAAGGAGGCAAACTGGCTCATCGAGGAGTTTATGCTGCTTGCCAACCGTTGTGTGGCGGAATTTGTTGCTACGGGTGCAAATCTCGACAAGGATGGTTATGCGGTCACCGGAAAGGCTCCGGCAAAGGGTTGGAAGGAAGAAAAGACCTTTGTCTATCGTGTACACGACGAGCCTGACATGGCAAAAATTGACAATCTGCGCGGATTTGTGGGCAATTTCGGCTACACTCTCGGCAAGGTTGCCAACGGCAAGGAGTTCTCCCGCGAGCTGAACGGTCTCTTCAACTCGGCGAAGGATAAGCCGGAGTTCAATGCTATCGAGCTTCTTTCGCTCCGCACGATGGCGAAGGCCCGCTACGATGTCAACAACATCGGTCACTACGGCCTCGCGTTCACATATTACACCCATTTCACATCCCCAATCCGCCGCTACCCCGATATGATGGTGCACCGCCTTCTCGCTTCCTATCTCGCCGGAGGAAAGAGTGCCGACCGCGAGACTTACGAGGCCGCCTGCAAGTATGCCTCCCAGCGTGAGGTGGTCGCAGCTGAGGCCGAGCGCGCGAGCGTCAAGTACAAGCTCGTTGAATTCATGCAGGACAAGGTAGGCAACGAGTTCGACGGTCACATCTCCGGTCTCACAGAGTGGGGAATGTATGTGGAGATTGAGCCGACGAAGATTGAGGGTATGGTCGCTCTGCGCGACATTCGCTCGGACTTTTTCCAGTTCGACGACGAGCATTACACGCTTGTCGGTCGCCGCACACATAAGGTCTACAACCTCGGCGACGCGGTGCGCATCCGCGTGAAGAAGGCCAACCAGGAACAATGCCTGCTCGACTACGAGCTTGTTGAGCCGGACGCACCGGAACGTGCCCCACGCGAGGAGCGGGGTGAGGGTTCACGTAACGAGGGCGGAAGGCGTGGAGGACGTCGCTCAGAACACTCGGAATATACCGACAAGCAGCGCCACGGGGACCGCTCGGGCAGCAAATCCGGCAAAGCAAAGCCTTCAAAGAAAAGCTCCGGACGACCTTCTGCAGACAAGACGGCCAAGCCGTCCCGTAAGCCGAAGAATTAGCTTCTTTTGCGAGTCAGTATTTCGGCTCTGGTGAACAAAAGGCGTAGCCGAGGTAGGCTCCGAAGCTAATTTAGAAATTCCACGTAATTTGTTAATTCCCTGATTCCTCCGGCGTTCATTTCCGGAGTGTTGATTCGTATGTCGCAATCTATGACAAAGATATTTCCATTCTTGGAGCGTATAACATTCTCATCATGCATATCACTGAGATATATCTGCTCCGTTGAAAATGTCCAGTTGTTAGGATTTATCAATCGGTATCCTAGTTTACTCGCATATAGACGTATTTCCTCGTCATTCATTCTCCTTCCCTGAATGAAAGGCTGTTCGACAACAATTACAAATTCTTTTGCAGCGTTCTCCCCAAATCCGAGAACACGCATTCGTGTTTGTGGGAAATATGTATTGTGGAGCGATATTCGGTCCAATGCCAAAACCGGTTGGACAAAATAATCTAACCCTATAACTTTCACTAGTGTCTGCCCATTATCATAGACATGAGCCTCACCACCATGAGCGATTTCTTGACCCAATGTTTGTGGAATGGATTTGTCTGTGTCTTCGAACCAACAGCCAGATTTCTGTGCCCAAGCCTTTATTCTCCCTTCCTGCACCGCTCCGCATTGCTGCTCTCTTTTGAAACTGCCGATTGGCGCAGTGCATTTATCTGAGCCAACTTCTGCTCCCGCGAGTATGGATGCAATGACATGATTTGTGCCTCCCTCATCGCAGCCATGCTGCTCCGCCGGTGAAAATCGTTTATAAACAAGCCGTCCTGAAATGAATTGTTCTGCATATTCATCTAGTTTTGTAAGTCCTTCGTCAGAGAAACCATTGTCAATAATTTCTCGTATTGAAAGCCAGAATTCATTATTTGTCATATCACGTACACATTCAATGACAAATATACGATTTTTTAACTTAAATGTATCAGAATGAGAATATAAGGGCTGAAAAATGAAAATATAGTAGGCTTAAATAGAAAAATATTATGCTAAATATGGATAAGTTATTGAATGATAGTGGGCTAAAAATATACGAATTTTAACTAAATGTAAAGGTAGATGATCGGAGCGAAAGAGTGTGGATTCCCGGTCTGAGAATACGGCTTTAATGTGATTTAACTGAGATTTTTGAAAAGAAATGAACGTTTTTCAAAAATTTTTAATTCTCGTTCTTGAAGCCAAAATGCTATCAGATCGTAACATTCTGATAGCATTTTGTAATAAATATAAATTGATTTTAATTTAGATGCACTCATTCGCTTTGTTAAAAGCCTATCATACAGCTTAAAAAGATTTGGATTTATGAAAATTAATCGCAAACTTTGCAATTCGCACGCACATTAAAACGCCCGTTTTTTAGTGCACGGACTCGATGCTTTCGGACGAGGTGCGGAGCAGTAGTGAATGTGAAAAATCGCATCAAAGGTATTATATGTTTAATTAAATTTTTGCTTATGAAAAAAATCCTTCTTTTTTTCGTGGCCATCATGATGTCCGCCGGACTTGCCCTCGCGCAGAACAGGGAGATTTCCGGTAAGATTACCGACGCCTCTTCAGGCACAGGCATCCCTTTCGCATCAGTTCAGGTCAAAGGCACAATGATTGGCACATCGGCCGATGCTGAGGGAAATTACAGCATCCGCGTGAAGTCAGATGATGATGTGCTCGTTTTCGTTTCTGTCGGCTACAAGCAGGTAGAGGCTGCAACCGCCGGTTTGAAGGTTGTCAATGTTGAACTTCCGGTTGACGCCACCGCACTCGATGAGACAATTGTCATCGCGTTCGGTACTGCGACAAAAGAGTCCTTCACGGGTTCTGCAACAGTCGTGAAGTCATCTGACATCGCCAAGGTGCAGTCCTCTGACGCGACAAGAGCGCTCGAAGGAGTCGTTGCAGGTGTGCAGATGACCACTTCTTCAGGAGCTCTCGGCTCGTCACCATCCATACGTATCCGTGGAACAAGTTCCATCACCGCAGGTAAATCTCCTCTTTATGTGGTGGATGGAGTTCCATATCCTGGCGACATCAATAACATCAACCCTGCGGACATCGAGTCAATGACCGTCCTCAAGGATGCTGCGTCAAACGCCCTCTACGGAGCACGTGGAGCCAATGGTGTCATTATGATTACCACCAAAAAGGCAAAGCGCGGCGAGGCTGTAGTCAATATCGACGCAAAATGGGGTGTTAACACAAAGGCTCTCAAGACCTACGACTACATCACCGACCCTGGACAGTACTACGAGACGCACTACGCGGCTCTTAAAAACTATTATGTGTCAAGAGGTTACTCAGCGAGCGAGGCTCATTTAAAGGCTGCTACAAATGTTGCGGGAAGTGCCACAAATGGTGGTCTCGCCTACAATGTATATACTGTTCCAGAGGGACAGCTTCTCATTGGAAGCAACGGCAAATTGAATCCTGCGGCGACACTCGGACGCAAGATTACTTACAAAGACCAGGAATATCTCCTCTATCCGGACAATTGGCTTGACAATGTCTACACTCCTTCTCTTCGTCAGGAGTACAATGCCAGCGTTTCCGGCAGCACTGAAAGGGCATCTTTCTATGCGTCTCTCGGTGTTCTTGACAATAAGGGTATTGTAGAAGGTCAGAGTATGAAGCGTTACACTGCAAAACTTCGTGCCGACTATCAGGCAAAATCTTGGTTGAAAGTCGGAGGTAATGCAAGTTATGCAAAATATAACTGGAGAAATACCAGCCCTAATGAAGCGGCAGGTTCTACTGGTTCTGTTTTTGGAATGGCAATCGGAATGGCACCTATCTATCCTCTTTTCATCAGGGACGGAAATGGCAATATTCTTTATGATGCACAAGGCTACAAGAGATATGACTTCGGTAACGGCCAGAACGCAGGTTTGACACGTCCTAATGCTCCTAATGCCAATGCTTTATGTACCAATCTTCTGGATCTTGACGTAAATGAAGGAAACGCTGTCAACGGCACCGGATACGCAGAATTCAAATTCCTCCGCGACTTCACCTTCACTCTTAATGGTGGTGTCGGTCTTGACGAAACAAGGAAGAGGAGTATGTCCAACCCATATTATGGTCAGTTCGTGACCAATGGTGGTAACATCTCGGTTGGACACGGAAGGTCATTGTATTTCAACTTCCAGCAGCTTCTCAATTGGAACCGCACATTCGCCGGAGTTCACACGGTCGATGTCCTCCTCGGACACGAGTACTACCGCCAGCACTCATATTCTCTCTCTGCATCGAAAACCAAACTCTTCTCCACCACTAATCTTGAACTCAATGGGGCGGCTGTCGATGCAAAGAAAGCTGCGTCTTCACACTCTTGGTACAACAACGAAGGATTCTTCGGAAGAGTGCAGTATGACTTTGCGAACAGGGTTTATGCAAGTGCTTCCTATCGTCGCGACGCATCTTCGAAATTCCATCCTGACCATCGCTGGGGTAACTTCTGGTCACTTGGGGCAGGCTGGCTCATCAATCACGAGTCTTGGTTCAATGCCCCTTGGGTGGATATGCTCAAAGTTAAGGCTTCCATAGGCTCGCAGGGTAATGACAACATCGACAATTACCTCTACACCGACACCTACGAAGTCACCAATTCAGATGGTGAGGTCGGTGTGACTTTCGTAAACAAAGGTAATGAGAACATAACTTGGGAGACAAACACCAACATCAATGCGGGTGTGGACTTCGAATTCTTCAAGCGCAGACTCAATGGTAGCGTAGAGTTCTTCTACAGGAAGACTTCCGATATGCTCTTTTTCTTCACCGTTCCGACTTCTCTCGGATATGACGGCTACTACGCGAACATCGGTGATATGAGAAACCGCGGTATCGAGTTCTCACTCGACGGTGACATCATCCGCAGCAAGAATGTAGTTTGGTCGGCTAACCTCAATGCCACCCACTACACCAACAAGATTCTCCGTCTTCCGGATGAAAGAAAAACTGTCACAATGGAAGGATACCAGGGTTATGCAAGCAGCACCTATTTCTATGGCGAGGGACTCCCTCTCTACACCCGTAAGATGCCGAAATATGCGGGAATTGACCACGAGACCGGTGAACCGATGTGGTATATGGATGTAAAAGATAAGGACGGAGTCGTAACTCAAACCACGACAAAGGATTACTCAAAAGCAACCGACTATCTCGCAGGTGATCCTACTCCAAAACTTTATGGAGGTTTCGGAACTTCTCTTTCATTCTACGGAGTGGACCTTTCTGTCCAGTTTACCTATCAAATTGGAGGCAAGTATTATGATTCCGGTTATGCTGCTTCGCTTAATGCGCCGGATTCGCAGGTCGGAGGAAACTTCCATAAAGATGTTCTCAAGGCTTGGACTCCGGAAAACAAGAACTCAGACATTCCTCGTTTCCAATACCTTGACAAAAACTTCAACTCGACTTCTGACAGGTTCCTCACCGATGCAAGCTATCTGAACTTCCAGAATGCCCAGATTGGCTACACTTTCCCGGAAGCACTCACAAGGAAGATCAAGATTAGCAAACTGCGCCTTTATGTGGCGGCTGACAACATCTTCTATGTTTCAGCAAGACAGGGATTTGACCCTCGTTACAGCTTTACGGGTGAGACAAGTTACACGACGAATTCAACGATTCGCACGGTTTCCGGAGGTATCAACATCACATTTTAATTAGGAGGCGATAATATGAAAAAGATATTTTTGAGAACAATCGGAATCATTGCGCTCTGCTCCGTAACAGCCGGCTGTATCAAAGAGACCCTGCCGGAGGGAGCGACTCAGACAAAGAAGCAGGTCGCACAGTCGACATTCGCACTTGAAGGAATTCTTCGTGGTCTCCCGGCTGCGATGATGACTTCGGGCTGGTCTGGATATTATACCACTTATGAATGGCATACTGACTTTGGAATGCCGGCAATTCATCTCTATACAGAGTATATGCTCAACGACCTCGCGGTAATGGGTGATGAACCGGGCTATAATAGATTCTATCAATCCTCAATGAATAGCGGACAGGATGCGAGATATGCTGTGACTGCTTATTATTGGGACTTATACTACAAATGGATTAAGATTGCAAACGACCTCATCATTGTGGTAGACCCTTCTTCTGCAAACAGCACCCAGAAGGCATACCTCGGTCAGGCTCTCGCCTACAGGGCTGCTTTCTATCTCGACCTTGCAAGACTCTATTCTCCTAAAGAGGTGACTGACCCTTATGCTTTGAGTAAGGGTTATACCATCCCTGATGCAATCAAGGACCTCACAGTTCCAATCATCACAGATAAGACCGACGAGGTGGCTGCACGCAACAACCCGCGTGCTACGAGAAAGGAAATGTATGAGTTCATCCTCAAGGACCTCAGCGATGCTGAGGAGTACCTCAAAGGTCAGACATTTTCCTACACTGTTCCTTCTCTCACGCTCGTCTATGGTTTGAAGGCAAGGGCATACATCGAGATGGGCTACTGGAGCGAAACTTCTAAGGAGGATTTCCAACAGGCCATCAAATATGCCAATCTTGCAATCACAGAAGGCGGACGTACTCCTCTGACAAAGGATCAGTGGCAGGACCCTACCAATGGCTTCAACAACGGCGCTTCAAACAGCGCTTGGATTTGGGGGCAGACACTCGCATCTGAGAATCAAGGCAATATTATCACTTTTACAGCACACCTTTCGAACGAAGCTGCGTGGGGATATGCTCCGGGTGCTCAAATTGGTGCTGACCGTAAATTCTACGAAAGCATCAATGACACCGACTGGAGAAAAGCCAGCTGGCTCTCGCCTGAATTCATTGCAGACCCGGAAGCGGAGGAGTTTGCAGATGTCTACAAATTCTCCGGTGGAACAAGCGGAAGAAAAGGTTTCATCTATGGTACTTCTGAGAATCCTCCGGCAAAGGCTTATGAAAGCATAAAGTTCCGTCCGGCTCAAGGAAATGTGAATGACTATAACATTGGAAACTGTGCGGACCACTGCCTTATGAGAATTGAAGAGATGTATTTCATTCTCGCTGAGGCCACCGCCCAGATTGAAGGACTTTCGCAGGGCAAGCAAAAGCTTGAGGAGTTCGTTCAGAAATACCGTGACCCTGAATTCAAATGCGGAGCAAACAGTCTGGAAAACTTCCTTATTGACGATCTGCTCTATCAGAAACGAATCGAGTTCTGGGGCGAAGGCATCCTCATCTATGACTACAAACGTCTTAACAGCGGCTTCGAGCGAGGATATTCGGGTACTAACCAAGCGGGTATATTCCGTTTCAATTGCAAGGGGCGTTCACCTCAGTGGAATCTTGTCATCACTCGTGGCGAATATCAGAGCAATACCGGTGTGACAGAGGAACTCAACAATCCTGATCCTACCGACAAGATTGAACAATGGTTGGAATAATTGAAAATTGAGAAATTATGAAGAAGTTTACAAAAATATTTGTTGCCGTGGCGGCACTTTCCCTTCTGTTTTCTTCTTGCGTAAGGGAGAAGATAGAGGTGGGAGAGCCTGAGAACGGCAGCTACGGTGTTTATTTCGAAACACTCTCTGCTGCTCAGTCTTCTTTCGAACTTGACCCCGCGGAAGAGGCTGTCCTGACTTTCAAAGCTTTCAGGCAGAAAAAGGACGGGGACATCACTGTTCCTCTCAAACTCACAGCTACCATCGAAACCGAGGAGGGCATCGAGGAGGTCAAGACTATCTTCGCTCTTGGTGAACTCTTTTTCGAGGACGGCCAGGAGGAAAGCGAATTTAAGGTAGAATTCCCTAATGCACTGATGGGTACAACCTACAGCGTTTCCGTTGAGTGCACAGACAGGGAATATGTCCACATCTATTCAGACAAACCGACTTCAGTTGCCTTCGAAGTAACAAGAGTGAAATGGAATCTTGTCAAGGGAGAAAAAGGCGAGGAGTATGGTTCGTGGACCGATGACATATTTTCATCTGCTTTCGGAATCCCGGGCAAATATGCTGTCAATGACAAGATTCAAATCTACGAACGGGAGGACAAACCGGGCTACTATCGTATTCCGGATGTCTACAACCCTTATATGCTTGCGAAACTTTTTGGAGGACAGTATCCTGAAAAAGAGTTTGAGGAGAATTGTACTCCTGGGACTTTCACCTACATCGATGCCACTGACCCGGACAAGGTGTATCTTCCATATCAGACAACAGGTGCAACACTCGGAAAAGATGGTTATCTTGAAATTGCAACCTACTGTCCTGAGGCCGGTTTCTCTAAGGGAAATGTTTATGGCAGTATGAAAAACGGAGTCATCAAATTCCCAAAGGATGACGGAATACTCATCAATTTTACCGTCACCGGCGGATGGTATTCAGGCAATAAGTCGGGCAAGAACGTTATCGTTCTCCCGGGTTGCAAAGACAGTGACTATACTCTCAAGGCAAAGGCCGGTCTGACAACTGCCGGCAAACTGCCTCTTGCAATTGAAATCGGAGCAGACGTGGCTTCAGCGAAGTACAAGGTTTTCGAAGGTGTTCTTGCCGCTGCGGATGTGCCGTTCAAGGCTACAGAAATCGCACGAGATACAAAAGTTGATTCTGTGACTGTCACTTCAACTGTTCAGCTTGAACTTGAGAAGACAGGCATCTACACCTGCGTTGTCGTTGCAAGAAACGCCTCTTGGGAGGAAGTCGGACACACTGCTGTTCAGTTCAGCTACCTTAAAGATGGCGACACAAAGCCTGTTGTTGCCAACTGCGGAATCGGTCCTGCAACAAGATATGTGGGACAGGGCTACAAGACAGACAACACAGTGGAAGTCTGGGCTTATGGAGAAAAACTCGAAAACGCATGGCTGTCTGTTGTGCAAACGGCTAAATATGCTGCCGACCCTGAGGCTGCGGTTGCCCAAGTCAAGGCTTCGGCACCGGTTGAGGCGAAGGTTCTCGAAGCAATCAATGACGGTGGCTATGCGGCACCTGTCACAGGTCTTCTTCCTGGAACTCACTACACTCTTGTTTTTGTTGCCACCAACGGCTATGAAATAAAGACATTTGTCACTGAGTCTCAGCTCACTACAGGCGACCCACTTCCGATTTATGACGAATTCACTGTTGACAGCATCAAGGAAGAACTCCTTCCTGAGAAGTCCGAAGGATATTTCGGCAAATACAACTTCTATGCTGTCGACAAGAAAAAGAAAGTCGGATTGAGGGAGTACATCTCCAAGGTTACGATTGCAGACAGTGAGGTTCCGGACAGTGAGCCGGATGAGGACGGACTGATTGATGAGTATATGGACTTTTCCGGAATGTTCTCGCGCGATCTGACCAAAGACGAGAAGTTCGATGATACAATGGTTTGGGATTTCTATGGTGGACTGATATTTTCAGTTTCGCAGAAGTTGGGACAATATTCAGACTACTGGCTTTTCCCATACACCTCAGAAAAAGCAAGGGGGCCATTACCATTGGAATATGATGGTCTTCTTGTTGGCGGCTTTGTCGACGATGGTTACATTGCAATAATGGGAAATCCGGGCTATGCGGAGCAAGGATTGGACTTTAACGGCATAGCGATGGTTGCCTACGGTGATAAAGAGTATTCATCGCCAGTCAGCGCGCTTCTCTGGTACACCGACCTTCTTCTTGTTGAAGAAAGCAAGGATGACAATGGTCTTGCACCATCCCCTGCTGTAACGGCAAATCTTGACAGGCTTCACGCGGTTTCTGATTTGTCCAGGACAATGAAGTTTAACTATGTGGAAACTCCAAAGGGTCGTATCAGGTCTATGATTGACGCTTCAAAACGTCAGATTAAGCTCTACGCTCCTGAAGAGGGAGTTATCTTCAGCAAGCCTGCCACTACAGCATCCTACACCGCGACAGTGGTTCCGGGAGTGCAGGGAGATTTCTCCAACAACTTCAGCAAGGGAAAGAGTCTCAAAGCAGAGATTGATGCACTTCCTTTTATTATGAGGTAGCAAAAACAGATTGAATATCAATCGATATAACTTAAAAATGAGGGCGGCTGACGGGTCGAAAGACTTCCGGTCACCCTCATTGTTTTGTGAACTTTGACTTCTATGAACTTTAAACATTTAACTCTTATTTTTCTTTGCTCTCTGGCGGCACTTTCCTGTCAGAGGGAAATTCTATCTCCGGACACTCCGGCGGTCAACAGCAAAATCACCGGTGGCGGCTCCGACGATGTGGACGGGACTTCGCTGCTGTTTTATGCCGAGTCTGATACCCCTGCCGGTCTTGACAGCATCGCTGCGAGTCTTGAAGCGAAGGCAGTGCGCAATCTTTTTGATATGAGCAGTGGTGAGATTGCTCTTAAGCGTAGACACGGCCTGCACCACTGGTATGAGATATTCTTCGAAGAGGGAACTCCCTTGCAGGAGAAAGCGGAAAAACTTGCATCTTTCTCAGATGTTCGTTCGGTGCAGTTTAACACCCGGCTCTACAAATGCAATGTCGGTCCGTCAAGGCCTTACGTTCCTTCTGCACAGACTAAAAGCATCGCCCCGACCAAGTTCAACGACCCCTATTCGGCGGACCAGTGGTCCTACAAAAACAGCGGAGACAAATCCTGGGCTCCCACAGCAAGGGAAGGCGCGGACATCAATGTCTCTCAAGCCTGGACTCTCTGTGCGGGCGACCCGAGGGTGGTCGTGGCTGTGATTGACGAGGCCGTTCAGACAGACCACCCCGACCTTAGGGCCAACATCTGGACCCGGGAGAGTGACGGTGCGCACGGATGGAATTTCACAAATAACAGCTCCCGACTCGACTGGAGCAGCGACAATAACTCCGGACACGGAACTCACGTTGCAGGAACTGTCGCAGCGGTGAACAACAACGGTGTTGGAGTCAGCGGCATCGCCGGAGGTAGCGGGAAGAATGACGGAGTGAAGATTATGTCCTGCCAGATTTTCGAAGGTGGCTATGGCGCTTCGCTCTCAGCAATCGCAAAAGCCTTTGAATGGGCTGCCGACAACGGAGCCTGCATTGCCCAGTGTTCATTCGGAAGTGCATCCGGAGACTACAAGAATGATGAGGCTTACACCAATCTGGCGAAGGTCGAGGTGGATGCTATCAACTATTTCATCTCCAAATCGAACTGTGCCGCGATGGACGGCGGACTTGTGATTGTCGCAGCAGGAAACGACGGCAAACCTTTGAGTTCCTACCCTGCCGCTCTCCCGCAGTGTATCAGTGTGTGCGCGGTTGCCTCTGACGGACTCCCTGCCTACTACACCAACTACAGCTTCGGCTGCAACATTTCAGCTCCGGGAGGAGAGTATTACACAGGAGGAAAAGTTGACAATGACAAAGGCGCAATTCTCTCCACAATGCCGACAGTGAAAATCAAACAAATTGATAAAGATGGCAAAGTCTCGTACACCGCAACAGACTACGGCTATATGCAGGGCACATCTATGGCTTGTCCGCACCTTAGCGGAGTGGCGGCGCTCGGACTCTCCTACGCCCTCAAAAAAGGCTACCACTTTTCATCGGACGAAATCAGGTCTCTGCTTCTCTCCTCTGTGAGTGCCATAAACGACCGTCTCTCAGGCAGTAAGCAGACTCTTGTGGGTACGAATATCGGCAATCTCGCTCTCGGTCCCTACAAAAAACAGATGGGAACTGGCGTCACGGATGTCTGGAGTCTTTTTATGAATATGGATGGCACACCTTCAGTCTTTGCGCTGGTGGGGCAGTCCAAGCGCGTGGATGTTTCAGGCTATTTTGGCAAAGACGCGTCAAATCTTCTCTATCAGAGTGTTGAGGTGCTGGACAACGGAACTGAGGTTCTCGGACTTGAGGAGGAACCGAAGATGCGTTACGGCGAGTTGCGCATACACCCCACCAAACCGGGTTGTGCGAGGTTGAAAATCACTGCTGTTGCGGGGTCTTCACTTCCTACACCTGATGCACCGGGAGGAATGTTGATTGAAAGGACGATTTCGGTGATTGCCAGACCGGAGTATTCCCAGAATGGAGCTTGGTTTTAATGTGACTTGAAAATAAACGGTATATGAAGAAAATCATCATAGTTTTATCCATTGTGCTATCTGGAGTTTTTTTCGGCTGCACGAAAATGAAAGTCGAGACGGCAAATGTGCAGGGTGAGTGGAAACTGGAAAGTTTTTATGGGGTTGAGGCTACCGGCTCTGTGGAACAAAAGGTTTATGTGGATTTTAAGTCTGACGGAAGTTTTGAACTTTTCCAAAAACTCGGAGACGCCGGACATTTCCGCTTTTTCAAGGGCAGTTACTCTGTTAACGGAACTGTGCTCAGCGGAGTCTACAGCGATGGTACCCCTTGGGCGACTGATTACTCGGCAAAGAACGATGCGGACAAATTGAGACTCACTTCGACTCTCTCTTCCGGGGCGGGGGAATATGTCTATGTGAAAACTACGATTCCGCAGTCCGTGCGCAAGGACGCCGAAGACTATGGCACTAAGGCTCAGGAATTTGAAATCGAGCACCCTATGTTTTGATTTGCGAAAATTTGTGAAGATTCAAGATAGAAGTGCAACACCGGCGGGCTAGCCCGCCGGTGTTGGC
>ERZ1026780.90-NODE-90-length-75404-cov-18.449575_pt1 | contig 75404 bp, 69 predicted proteins | sample MGYA00380126_ERZ1026780 | MGnify/ENA primary metagenome ERZ1026780 (study PRJEB33269, sample SAMEA4719762) | human gut metagenome | biome: human-associated habitat; feature: organic feature; material: feces | place: Cameroon | collected 2013-10 ... | reverse complement strand
CGCCTGACCATGCAGCGCGTCATGGATGAAGAAAAGATCAACAGGCTCATTGACGCAATTCTTGTTATGCAAGAGCAGGAAGACACGACAACACCTGCGCTTCGTTCACAGCTTGCAGAAACCGAGTCCGCCATTGGAAATATACTGAAAGCAATCGAACAGGGCATTTTCTCGCCGTCTACCAAGCGGCGGCTTGACGAGTTGGAAGCACGAAAAGAAGAAATTCTTGTGAATATCCAGACCGCCGAACTGCAAAAGCCAAAGCTAACCCGTGAACAGATGACAGCGTGGTTTGATCAGTTCCGTCATGGTGATCCCGCAAACCGTGAGTTTCAGAAACGCCTGATTGATACATTTGTAAATGCGGTGTATGTGTTCGATGATAAACTGGTCTTGACCTACAACTATCAACATGGAACACAGACGATCTCACTTGACGAGATCGAGTCGGCGTTGAGTTCGGATTTTGATGGGGCTGCTCCACCAATCACAAAACGCCGCATTTGCGGCGTTTTTGCTATTTTCCCCTGTATATCGCGGTTTTCGGCGATTCGTTTCCTTTCGCAAAGCAAAAATTATTTACATAAAAAGCAGTATTTCGCCCAAAGACAGCACAAAACACAGCACAAATATAAAAATGCAACACGAAATGCAACACGAAAGACGGAAAAATTACGGAGATGTTTTTTGCCGCTGTATTATTCGTCGGCGCTGCTTTGTCTGCGGGCAAACGGAGATGTTTGCGGCAAACAGAGCGAGCACTTGAAAAAATCGGAAAAAAGGTGCAAAAATGCGCGCCTCCCCTCTTGACGCAAGAGCATTACTTTGTTAAACTCTAAAGCAGGAACAGAGTTTTGGGAGGGAAAAAGCATGGATGAGGAGCTGATATCCATAGGCAAAATGGCGCAAATGAGCCATCTGACGGTGGCAACGCTGCGCCTTTATGACGAGCTGGGGCTGTTAAGGCCCAAGTATAAGGACCCCGAAACCGGATACCGCTATTATGACATTGCGCAGAATGCACGCCTTGATATGATAGCCTATATGAAGGAGCTGGGCATGAGCTTAACGGAAATAAGCAGCGTGCTGAAAAAGGAGGACATAGTGCTCATAGAAACCATTTTGGCGCGGAAAAATGAGCAGCTGCACCGTCAGATGCGCGCGCTGCGCTCGCAGCATGATGCCGTGGAGCGCGCCATTGCGTCAATAGAGCGCTATCGGAAATCGCCGCTTAAAGGGGTTGTGGTGTTAGAGTATATCGACCGGCGGTATATCTGCGGAACGGAGTGCAGAACCGATTTTTATAAAGAAGGGCTGCGCGCCTTCGAGGGAGAGCTGGCGCTTTTGCGCAGAATGCTTACGGAGCGGGGGCTTTCGCAGGTGCACTCGTACAATGTGGGAACCTCAATAAAAAGGGAGGATTTTATATCGGGGCGCTTTGTGCCAAAGGAGGTGTTTGTGTTTGTAAGCCACCGGGACAGACAGACGCTGCCCGCGGCCGAGGTGGTGGACAGCAGCATGTATGCCTGCATATATCTTGACAGCTTTGAAGAGGAAACGGACTACGCAAGCAGGCTGCTTTGCCATTGCAAAGAGCAGAACTGGGAAATATGCGGCGATTATTTCTGCGAGATTATGACGGAATTCAATATTTTTGACGACAGCCGGCGCAGCATGTTCCTGCGCCTTCAGGTTCCGGTAAGATTCGATAAATAAAATAGTTTTCAAAATTTCTTGACTATAAACCATGATGAGAGTTTATACTATAATCACAGGGCATAAATGCCGAAAAATAAAATCATCATCAGTCAGGAGGCGAATTTTATGGAAAAAATCAAGGTTGTGCAGTACGGCTGCGGGAAAATGAGCAAGTATATCCTTCGTTATCTGCATGAACACGGTGCTCAGATCGTGGGAGCCATCGATGTAAACCCTGCGGTCGTGGGGCAGGATGTCGGCGATTTTGCAGATCTGGGCGTAAAGACGGGCGTGATCATCTCAAACGATGCCGACAGCGTGCTGGATCAGTGCGATGCGGATGTGGCCATCGTTACGCTGTTCAGCTTCATAGGGGATATCTATGACCATGTGGAAAAATGCGTTTCACGCGGCATAAATGTTATAACCACCTGCGAGGAGGCAATTTATCCGTGGACCACCGCCGCTGCGCAGATAAACCGTCTTGACGCACTGGCAAAGGAAAACGGCTGCACCGTTACGGGAAGCGGCATGCAGGACATCTTCTGGATAAACATGGTGGCGCTTGTGGCCGGCGGCTGCAACAGGATAACCAAGATCAAGGGCGCATACAGCTATAATGTCGATGAGTACGGGCTGGCGCTGGCAAACGCTCACGGCTGCGATCTTACCCCGGAGGAGTTTGAGCAGAAAATCGCGCATCCCGAGGAATTTGAGCCGTCCTATGCATGGAACGCCAGCGAAGCTCTCTGCAATAAGCTGGGGCTTACCGTAAAATCCATTGAGCAGAAGCATGTGCCCTGCATTATCAACAGCGATATTTATTCCCAGACACTTGGCAGAACCATAAAGGCCGGACGGTGCATCGGCATGTCCGCCGTGGTGACCATAGAGACCATGCAGGGCATAACCATTGAAGAGGAAACCATCGGCAAGGTATACGGCCCCGGCGACGGCGATATGTGCGACTGGAAGATCTCCGGCGAGCCGGACACCGAGTTCCATGTCGTAAAGCCCGCAACGGTGGAGCACACCTGCGCTACCATAGTAAACCGGCTGCCCGGTCTGCTGCGCGCGCCTGCCGGGTATGTCACCGCCGATCAGCTGGAGCCAAATGAATATCTCACCTATCCCATGGGGATGTATTGGTGAAAAGGCGCTTGAAAGCCGCAGCGCAAACACAGTATCCGCGCATGCGGCGCGGCGCCTACCCCCTGCCCTCCCAAGGCGCAGGGGTTTTGCTTTTTTATAACGGGTTTTATATAATATTTATATGGATATATAACTTTTCTCTAAAGCCGCGGCATTGACTGCGGCTTTTTCCGCATGCTATAATTCCGTACGGGGACGAAAGCCGTGCTTTGTCTGCGGCGAAGTCCCCGTAATAATCAGGAGAAGCTGCGGTATGCCCGCAGTCAGAGAAACATATGCTTTTTGAATTGACGCCTCAGCAGCGGCTTATGCTTCTGCAGACAAGAAATGAATGCCTGGATGTTGTTATCGATACCGACACCTTCAACGAGGTGGACGATCAGTTTGCCGTTGCATACGCTCTGCTTTCCCGTCCGAAGCTGAGGGTGGAGGCCGTATATGCAGCCCCGTTTTTCAATGACCGCGTTATCTCCCCCTCGGACGGGGTGGATAAAAGCCGCGAGGAGGCACAGCGGCTGCTTGCGCGTTTGGGAGATTACGGAAGGGTGCCGATTTTTGACGGCTCCCGGCAATATATGCGGGCGCCCCTTGAGCCGGTTGACAGCCCCGCCGCACGGGATATCATACGCCGCGCGCGGGCGCATACCCCGGAAAATCCGCTTTATGTTGTGGGTATAGCGGCGGCCACCGATATAGCCTCCGCGCTTTTGCTGGATCCGGAGATAATGAAAACAACGGTTATAGTGTGGCTGGGCGGCAACCCGACATATTGGCCCCAGGCGCGTGAGTTCAATCTAAGCGGGGACATTTACGCCGCGCAGGTGCTGTTTGATTCCGGCTGCGCTCTTGTCCACATTCCTGCCATGACGGTGTCCTCGCACCTGCTCACCACCCTTGCCGAGCTTAAAAAAGAGCTTTCGGGCAAAAATCCCCTGTGCGATATGCTTATTGAACGCTTTGAAGCGTATTCGGACGATCACTTTGCATGGAGCAAGGAGATATGGGATATTGCCGCCGTAGCGCGGCTCATCTGCCCGGACTGGGTGCCGGCGTTTCCGATGCACAGCCCGATACTTACGCGGGAGCATACCTTCAGCTTGGACAATACCCGCCATTTTATACTCAGTGCCGCCTTTGTATACCGTAACCCCGTGTTTTACGATATGTTCACAAAACTCTCCTCCTTGTAAAACCTAAAACAGCATCGGCAGCATATCGTAAGGCTTAGCACAGCGGCTTTCGAAGTGGCATTTAAGCCGTTGTTCCGAAAAGCAGCCCCGCAAACCGTCCGTACGGTCGGCTTTCGGGGCTGCTGCCATTAATATCCGCGATTTTTACGGCAATCGGGTAAAAGGCCTTCCGCAGCGGATGTCAAGCCTTATTATTACGGTATGCAGCGCGGTTTATATTTTTATATATTAAGATTTTTTCAAACAGCACCGTCTGCGCCTTCGGCGAGATCTTTTTCACCTCATAGCCGAGGGCAATTAACTCCTTTTTGTGCTGCAAAAAGGAATGGTCAAGCGGTGTGCCCGAAATCCGACCTATTTCCTCAAAGGTAAGCGTCGGCTGCTTGCAGCCGCTTTTTTGTATATACGCCCAAAGTGCGTCATATTTGCTCATAAGCCTCTCCCTTTTGTATTTTGCATAACGGATTCCGTACCGGCACTTTAATTATAACCGCGCCGGGTGCGCAATGTCAACGCTCCCATCAATAAACGCCTCCGCTCTGCCCGCGCACCGCCCGCCGTAAGGCGGTGTTTATTAGTATAAACTACGAATATAATATCAAAACTTAACAGTTTCGCCCGTTTATGATTTTGTGATATTTAACAGTTACAAATATCACTTGAATTAACAGTGAAAATAGTATATAGTATTGTCTGCAAGCAAAAATTGCAACAAATTCTTAATTAAAAGCAACGAATTATTATTTTATATTGAAATAGTGTGAAGGAAAAGGTGACTTCATGGCAAGGAAATATACTTCAAAAGATATAAAAAGCATGATTGATAAGCATACTGAAATTCTTGAAAGCCTTGAGAATTCTTTTTCGCAGCCGGCTATATACGGAAATAAAATTCAGGCTTGCATGGTGTTACAAATTTTTTGTATGAAAATTAAACACGATATATTTCTCTCTACAAACCAGTTATATTTTATGTTAAAATAAATTAACAAATCGGAAGTTATATGTGGAGGAGGATTATTATGAATACGGTTAGAATGATTTTATGTGGAAATGTTGAAGATAGCAGAATGAATCCAAGTGAAAAGGTAGGAGTAGTATCAGTGGTTTTTGTTTCTACAGAGGAGGAAAAAATTAAGAATAAACTTAAAAAATTGCAAGATAAAAATCCTGAAAAATTTTATATGGAATACGTTACTCCATTAGATGTTGACTTAACAAGTTTAGAGCACTATCCATCGATTGAAATATCAAAAAATGATTTACAATAAACAATATGTTTTCCTCGGGTGTTTTTGCAAGTGATGTAATGGATTCTCTTAAGGGAAGGGAAAATCATGCGTTTCAATCGTATAGTTGAATTGAGCGATTTATTTTGGAATCTGTGGGCGGATATGACTTGAAAATTTTAGCCGGCGCAGTGCTTACGCTGCGCCGGCTTTGGCTGCTTTTTGCCGTAATAAGCCCTAACTGTACTGGAAGCTCAGCCGCCCTAAGGGCAGGGAGCTGCCGGAGGTGTAATAGTTCATTATTTGGGAGGGGTCGCCTACATCGTCCGCCACCTTAAAATAGAAGGTGTCGCTGCCGCTCATGCCGAGAGCCGCGCGCGGTATGCGCACATTCAGCACGCTGCCGCAAAGGTTTATATCGGCGCTTGCCGTAACGGAGCCGAGATAGTTGCTTGAAAGCGCCTCCACGCTTGCGGTATTTCCGTCGCGCATTCTGTTTACAACATACTCATATCCGTTCCAGCCCTTTTGCGAAGGCGTTCCGCGGCCTATGAATATGTTCATCCAACGGGCGTCCGAGGCGGATACTATATCCTTTGAGCAGCGGATATAGAAGTATATATAGCTGCTGTCCGAGGTTACGCGCACCTCCTGAAGGCTGTTGCGCGGCTCCGGCTGTACATAGCGCGCGTTTCCGGCGGCGTTTATATAATCTCTGCCGTAGGTTTGCGCGCCGATTCTGCGGTATACGGCGTTTACGCTGTCCCACTGGGAGGCGCTGCCGTATATATCCACGGTCTTGCGCACATATCCGGGGCTTGAGGCGGCATTGCCCTTGTAGGCTCTTATATTCTTTACAAGCAGCTGATAATAGGTGTCGCCGTAGCCCCCCTTCATCATTTCTATATCGGTGGAATATTCCATGTTCATAACATCGCAGAAGGAATATTCCCCGTCGTAATAGTTCTTGCCCGCCACCCACTGGTTCCAGCCGTTTACCGTAACGGTTTGGGGCGTCTGCGCGGCATTAAGCACCGTATCCCATGAGCTTTGGAAAAACCGCCCCGTGAATACATCGGCATAGCTGTTGGCGCCGGTGCTTACATTGTAGCCCCGTCCCCAGTTTGTAAGCCCGCGCGTAACGGAGAAGGAGAACGGCGGCGCGGGGTTGGAGGCCACCGAAACATTCATCACCGTTCCGTGCGCCGGCTGCGGATAGGTAAACTCTATCCACGGGAAGCCGTTGCCGAGATATTGCGCGTCCGGCCACTGCGGCATTTTGAAATCAAAGAAATCCAGTATCTCGCCGGAAAGCGGCGCGGGATTGTATGTGGTGTCCTTCCGTACCGCGGCCTCCGCAAGATCCTCCGCCACCGTGGTGTAGCCTATTATCACGGGCTTGCTGCCGGTGCGGTACCAGGTTCCGGGGTAAAGATTCTTTTTATATACATCGTTGTATATGGTGCGTATGGTGTCAAGGGAATGGGAATGGGTGTAGTACACAATCCGCGGCGGGTTCCAGCCCTCGCTTTGCAGCTCGTCTATCACCTTCATAATGTCAATTACGGCTTCGGTATAGGTCCAGGCGTTGGTGGTGTCAAAAAACAGGAAGTCCACACCGGCAGTGGTCAGCAGCTCCAGCTGCCGCCTTATTACATAGGGATCCCTTGAGTGATAATACCCCCACAGCGGCTCTCCCCAGTAGTGCGTGCCGCCCGCCGGGCTGTCCGCCGTGCTTTGGTAAAACAGCTTCTGATATCCGCCCGGCTTTGACAGAATGACCGAGTTATCGTATATATCGTCAAAGAAGGGCGCGCCCGTGCCGAACCACGGCCAGTACATAACGCCCACGGCGCGATTGCTCTTATAACCGTTTATCGTCTGGAAGGCTCTGCCGTTTGCATCCAGCCCCACCGTGCGGTCCGCGTTCCTGCCGCTTTCGCTGGCTTCGGCCTGCTCCGTCTGCGTGGAGGCAGAGGCCGTGCACAGCGGGGAGGCATACCATATTTGGCCGTCGATATAGCGATAGGCCACTACATCGTAATAATAGGTAACTCCGGCGGTAAGCCCGGTGTCCAGCCATGACCGCTGCTGGGTTGCGGCAATGTTTTCAAACGGACCGTTTGCAGACAGACTCCGCCTGAGCACATACCCTTGGGCAAGGTCGCCCATATCCCAGTGCAGCTGTATGGCGTTGCGCCCCTGCGTAAAGGCGGACAGCCGCTCCGGCCCCGAAACCACCGGCGTTACGGCGCTTATGCTCTCCGTTGACGCACCGTAATGCGTGCCGTCCGGGGCGCAGGCATAGGGCACCACAATATAGCTGCAGCTTGTGTTCGGGGTCAGATTTTTATCGGTAAACGAGGTATCCGAGGTCTGCCCCACCACCTTCCATTGCCCGTTTTCATACCGCTTTACGGCATAGCCCTCCGCCCCTGCGGCGGCGTCCCAGCTAAGGCGCACGCTGCTTGCCGTTGCAAACGCGTTGGGGTTTTGCGGCGCTTCGCCGAGCGCCGGTGTGGTGATATCCGCCTCCGGGCTTACCGGCGCATACCATACCTGCCCGTTTACGGTGCGGTAGGCCACTATATGATAGCGGTACCGCGTTTGGGGTAAGCAGGCCGTATCCGTGTGAGAAAGCGCGGAGGTCTGCAAAAGAATATCCCAGCTGCCGGTGGCGGCGTTGTATTTTTTTACGGCATAGCCGTCCGCATCCGGCGAGGCGCTCCAGGAAAGGCGCACCTTGTAGGCGCCGATTGCGCGCGCCGTCACCTGCGCCGGGGCGTAGATGTACCGCGGCTGGGATACTGCCGCCTCCGCCGAAACGGGCGCAAAATGTATTGCTCCGTCAAACTGCGTGTAGGCCACAACATGATAGCGGTAGCTTTCTCCCGGCGTCCTGTTTGAATCCGTAAAGGAAAGCCCGGTTGTCTGTGCTATTATGTCCCACTGCTCCGAAGCCGGGTTGTACCGCTTAAGGAAGTAGGCGTCTGCCCCCGCGGCGGCCGTCCAGCTCACCTTAGCGGTCTGCGGCCCCTCCGCCTGCGCGCTTACGGCGGCGGGCGCGGCGACATAAACCGGGGTCTGCGCCTGCGATTGATGCGAAACGGGCGCAAAGTGTATCTGACCGTCTATAATCGTATAAGCAACCACATGATAAAGCCTGCTCTCGCCCGGAGCAAGCCCGGAATCCGTTGCGTAAAGACTTGAAGTCTGCGCAAAAATATCCCATTGTCCCGTGGACGGATTATACCGCTTTACAAAATAGGCGTCCGCTCCCGCCGCCTTGCTCCAGGAGATTTTCACCTCGGTGCGGCTTACCGCCTCGGCATGCACCTGAAGCGGCGCGTTTGTATACTGCGGAGTTACAACCGCCGCCTCGTCGCTTGCGGGCGCAAAATGCACAAGACCGTCGGTCTGGTTGTAGGCCACAACATGATACCGATAGCTTCCGCCGGGGGAAAGTCCGCTGTCGGTATAGGACCGTCCGGCGGTCTGGGCTATGATATCCCATTGCCCGGAGGACGGATTGTACCGTTTTACAAAATAGGCGTCCGCGCCCTCGGCCGGCGACCAAAATACCTTAACGGAGGTACGGTCAAGCGGCTCTGCCCCAACGCTTCGGGGCGGGGACGGATTGCTCTGCGCCGGCGGATAAAACGCCGTTTTGCTCAGGGATTCGTAAGATGTGTCCGCATTGTCCTGCTTATGTCTTTCTGTCCGGGCTGCGTCGGTCACGGAACAGCCGGCAAGCAAGGCGATAAGCAGCAATACGATCACTGACCTGAACCACGAAAATCTGTGTTTCATGCCACTGCCTCCTTATTCAATTCCTGTTGTCTCGAATCGGGTTCCCGGCGGCCGCCATCAGTATTATACCATATATGATGTCAATGTTAATACAGTAAATTAACTTATTTTGCCATAAATGATAGTACATTACTGAATATTGTGAACGCAAAACTTCACATTAAATTAAAAATGAAGGAATAGATGCACATCGTGCCGTCTGCACAGGCGTAAATATGCAAAAAAAGACGGCGCTGTCACGCCGTCCTAAGCAATTCCCTCGGGAAGCGGTCAGCCGCCGTATATTTCGGGGCGAAGCACCGCTATGTAGGGAAGATTGCGGTATTTTTCCGCGTAATCAAGCCCGTAGCCCACTACATAAGCATCCGGTATCTCCATTCCGGAATACCGCACCTCCACCGGCGTTTTGCGCCGCGACGGCTTGTCCATCAGGGCGCATATGTTTATGCTGCGGGGGCTGCGCGCCGCAAGATAATTCACAAGATAGTTCATCGTAAGCCCGGAATCCACAATATCCTCCACAATAATTACATCCGCGTCCTTTACGGAGGAATCCAGATCCTTGCGTATGCACACCTCGCCGCTGGAGGCGGTGGCGCTGCCGTAGGAGGAAACGCACATGAAGTCAAAGCGCACATCAAAGGTCAGAAGGCGCACAAGGTCACTGTAAAATACCGACGCCCCCTTGAGAATACATATCATATATACCGTTTTGCCGGCATAATCGCGGTTAAGGCGGTCAGCAAGGCGTTTTGTCACCTCGCCTATCTCCCGGCTGCTCATAAGTATTCTTTCACAATCAGGATGCAGCTGCATTATTTTATACCTCGCTTGTTTTATTATAGCCGGAAGCCCCGGCAGAGTCATTAATTACTTCAATGCGGTATATACCGCCGAGTTGCCCCTTCACCGCCGCGCATTGCGCCACCGTCAGCCCTATGACGGCCAGCACCTCGCTTCCGCGCGCGGCCAAAACAAGGGAATCCCTTTTGTACAGCGGCACCTTTTTATCTATAAGGAACTTCTTCAGGCTTTTGCTCCCCGGAGCGCCCAAGGGGTGTATCCTGTCGCCGCTGCGCCTGCGGCGCAGCACCACTCCGGCGGTATCGGGCAGAAAGATATATTCGCACCCCGCCCTGCGGTCTGCCTGCTCTGCGCCGTCGGTACGCGATATCCGTACCGCGGTATCTTCAAGAAAAAAGCTTCCCTCACGGAAGGGCAGCTCCGCGCCCTCTTCCGCAGGCGAAATCGCACCCGTGCCCTTGCCGCCCGCAGCCGCGCCCTTTTGCGCCGCTTTTTCCGTTTTGCCCGCCGCGCCGGGCGGTATCAGCAAAAGGCTGCCGCCGCTGTACAGCGCCGTAACGCACCGCGCAAGGCTCAGCCGCCGTCCGCTCTGCCCGCGGCACAGCTCAAGGCACGCTTTTACATGGTGCAGCTCAAAATCCACCGTGCTCTCCGCCCGCTCCATGCCAAGGCGCAGCACCCGCCCCGCCAGCGCGGGCGGAAGCTGCAAAAGCCCTCTTGCGTCTATAATAACGCTGCCGCCCTGCACCGTCATTATTGTTTCGGCGCACGCCCCGGCCTGCGCCCGCAGATATTCCTCGTCGCTTTTGGCAAGAAGCGAGGTGCGCACAATGCATTTTACGGCGTCCGGGTTTATTTTTTCAAGCAGGGGCAGCACCTCAAGGCGCAGAATATTGCGCGTGCAGTCCGGCTCAAGGTTGGTGCTGTCCGTCACATAAGCAAGCCCGTGCCTGCGGCAGTATTCCTCTATTCGCCTGCGGCTTACATACAATAAAGGACGGATAATATCTCCCGATACCTCCTGCATTGCGGCAAGCCCCGCGGTTCCGCTGCCCCGCACAAGCCGCATCAGCACGGTTTCCGCCTGATCGTTTAGATTGTGCGCCACGGCAATAAGCCCGCCCTCTGCCGCCTCGCGCAGGGCGCGGTAGCGAAGGCAGCGCGCCGCCTGCTCCGGCGTAAGCCCGTTTGCGCGTGCGTATTGCGGCACATTCACCTGCACAAGCTCAAAGGGAATGCCGCGCTGCGCGCAGAAATCGCGGGCAAAATCAGCGTCCCGCCGGGCTTCCTCGGCGCGCATCATGTGATGCACATGCACCGCGCGCACATTGCAGCCCGCATCGGCAAGGCAGGAAAGCAGGCATACGGAATCCGCACCGCCGGAAAAACCCACGGTGATAACCTTTTTTCGGTCCGTTCCGTTTCTTTCAAGGAATTCCCTTACTGCCTGTGCCGGCATGCCGCTTCCTCCGTTTGTGCTTTTTTGTTTTATCCTGCGCCCTTTTAACATTTAAGGGGCTTAAGGATATTTATCGGATATCTATCGGTATTTATCGGATATCTATCGGTATTTATCGGATATCTATCGGGTATTTATCGGTTATTTCGTTTGGATATTTCGTCTGCGTATATGCTTAATATCGCGCGGACGCTTAATTTTTTCGCTTACAACCAGGCCAGCAGCCCGTTGTCCTGAAGGTAGCGGTCGTGATATTCGCAGTAGTATTCAAGGTAGTCCGTCAGCTTGTAGGGGTCCACCGAGGGCAGCTGCTTGGAAAGAGCCTCCGTCATGTAATCAAAGGCATCGTCATCGTCGTATGTGCCGTCGCGGAATTCATCGTTTTCGTCCAGTATTCCCGCTTTTTTCATATATTCAAGCTCGGCTGCAAAGGCCAGAGTGATTATCCGGGACATTAGGCGCGCGTCCGTTTTCACTCCGTCCTCCGTCATTGCAGCCAGAATTGCGCTTTTTGCTTCCTCGTCAAAGCCCGTCATTATGGGTATTCCTCCATGAAAAAATTGTTTGCCGCATTTTTGCAGCCCGTGAATTTTATCACAGATTCATAACTATATCAAGGAAATATTGCGTGCCGAGCAAGGTTTTTTTGCATCGGATTCCGGCGCCCTTTGCGCTGTGCCCGCGCGCTTTGTCTGCAAGGCCCGCCGCTGCCCCGTTCCGCCCGCCTTTTTCGGCGCTGCATCGGGGAGTCAATCCCCGCTGCCGGGCTTGTCCTTGCCGTCAAAGCGTATAACTGGAAGGTCCCAGCGGAAACGGGAGGCCAGCACCCTTATGGTTATAACCGCGCTGAGCGACAGCACGATAACGGCCCACTGCGGCAGAATTTCGTAAAGTGCGCAGTAAAGCGCGCTGCCCGCAATGGCCGCCACGGCATATATGCGCTTGCGGAAAACAAGGGGAGGCACCGCCACCGCCGTATCCCGCATTATACCGCCCCCCACGGCGGTAAGAGTGCCTATGAACACCGCCATTATAAAATCAGGGCGCACGCTCAGGCTGGCCTTGCTGCCCAGCACCGCAAATATTCCCAGCCCCGCCGCGTCGGCTATGTTTATAAAGCCCTCAAAGCGCGCAAGGGTGCGCTTTCCCTTTTTTGTAATGCATATAACGGCGGCAAACAGTACCGTTGCGGCAATGCACACCGCAATGTACAGCGGGTCGGAAAACACCGCCGGCGGAGTTTGCCCCAGCAGCAGATCCCGAAGCACGCCGCCCCCCGCCGCCGTGGTAAGGGCAAGCACAAGCAGCCCGAAAATATCCAGCCCGTGCTCCATTGCCGCCGCCGCGCCCGAAAGCGCAAAGGCGGCGCCCCCTATAAGCTCAAGAATGCGTATCCACTGCGTCATGTCATATCACCGCTTTATGCCTTCATTATAAACCTGCACGCCCGGTCGGGGTCGTCTACGGAGTGCGGCCAATGCTCGCCCCCGGGCTTGAGCAGCGTCAGTATATCGCCGCCCCGGTGATGCATAAAGTCCGCAAGCCTTTTGCCGTTGTCCTCATAGGGCACCGTGGTGTCGGCAAGCCCCGCCACCAGCAGCACACGGAAACGGGACAGCTCCTCAAGGTGCGCAAGCGGGCCGTTGCTAAAGTCCTGCGCCGTTTTTTCCGTAAGGCCGTAGCATTCAAGGCACTGCCGCGCCTCAAGGGCAAACTCCGCCTTCTTCTTTTCGGTGGAGGGCAAAAGACACAGCGGCCAGGAGCGTATGTCCATCACCGGCGCATCCAGATACAGCGAGCTTACATCGCCCGGATATTTTACCGCATAGTTGCAGGCGTACAGCCCCCCGCGCGAGAACCCGAATATATCGGCTTTTTCGCAAAGGGAAAACTCCTTAACGACAAAATCGTGCGCCCTTTTCATCTCAAGCACCGCCTGCGGGCAGCCGTACATATCGCTCAGGCAGTAATATACAATGACATAGCCCTTTTCAAGCAAAGCTATATCCACGGCCGGAAAGGCGTCAAAAAATTCCGCCCGCCAAACCCACGGGCACACCTCCGCCCGCCTTTTTTCGGGCTGCACAATTATAAGCAGACGCCCGTTGTAATCGTAATTGTACTGCGTGCCGCCGTGATAATCTCCCGTATAAAGCGGAACCATAATAACCCCCCGTTTTTTTGCCTTTTCGCGTTTCTTTGTGCCGGCAATGTTTTGGCAGCGGTATTTAAGGCAATATAATACTTAAAGCAATATAAAAATTTGGGCAATATAAAACCTTACTGCTGCCTTGGGGCAAAATATTCCTCCAGCAGCTTTGCCGCATATGCCACAAAGGCGGTGCAGGGGCGGGCGGCATAATACCGCGCGGTGCGCTCATCGGGCTGCGGCGTGTTGGTTATGCCCTTTACGCTCTTCAGCAGCTCCCCGCAGTTCAGGCTGCGGAATTCTTCCTCAAAGCGGTCGGTATACCTGCGTACCACGGCATACACCTCCCCTTTTTCCTGCGGCGAGGAGGCCCGCATGGAAAGGGATATCACCATGCCTATGCCGCTTACCGCTCCGCAAAGGTTGCGTGTGCGCGCAAAGCCGCCGCCGAAGGCTGCACTCATATCAAGCAGCAGCTCCTTTTCCATGCCCAGCTCCTGCGCAAACGCGCCGCAGACCGACTGGGCGCAGTTATAGCCCTGCAAGAACAGCTCGGCAGCCTCTGTCTGTTTTTTTGTCATCAGTAATATACCTCCATAAGAGTAAGTCCCTGCGGCTCGGCGGTAAAGCCGGCGTCGGTGCGCCTGCCCGACAGCAGAGCGCGGCTCACCTGCTCCGGCTCCATGCGTCCGTTGCCCACGCTTAAAAGCGTACCGGCAATTATCCGCACCATATTGTATAAAAAGCCCTCTCCGGTAACGGTAAAATATATCATTGAGCCCGGCTGGCCGGTGATCTCCACGCTTTTTACCGTGCGCACCGTTGTGCGGGTCTGCGCGCCGGAGGCGCAGAAGGCGGCAAAATCGTGCCTTCCCTCAAGCAGCGCGGCGGCGCGGCGCATGGGCTCAAGCTCCAGCCGGTAGGGAAAGTGCATGCAGCGATCCCGCTCCAGCGCCGTCATCTGCGGCGCGTTCCATACGGCATAGCGGTAGGTTTTGCCCTTGGCGTCAAAGCGGGCGTGGAAGCCCTCGCACCGGCAGGCGGAAACCATGCGTATATCCCGCGGCAGCGCACGGTTAAAAACAAAGGGCAGCTTTTCCGCGGGAACGCTTGTTTCAATGTCAAAATGCACCGGCATTGCAAGCGCATGCACTCCCGCGTCGGTGCGCCCCGCGCTCTGCACGGGTATGCGGTGCCCGCACAGGGAAAAAAGCACCTTCTCCAGCTCGCCCTGAATACTGGGCGCGTTTTTCTGAAGCTGCCACCCGCCGTATGCCGTGCCGTCATAGGTAACTATGGCCTTTATCCTCACGCTGCTCCCTCCCTTGCCGCCGTTTTATTTTTTTATTCGTTTTTTGCCCGTTTTTACAGCGTTTTTTAACGGTTTTTTAGCTGTTTTTTAACGGTTTTTGCGCACTTTTTATCGTTTTTGCATGCTTGCCCCGGCGCCGTAAGCACGGGCAAAGCGGCTCGGCAGGCCAAGCTTCCGGTTAAAAAGCGCTTGCACCGGCGCCGTACACGCGGGAAAATGGGCTATATCCCCAGTAAATAGGGCATATGCACCGAAATATACGCCGAATCAAACGCCACCGCCGCTATAAGCAAAGCAAAGGCCGCAAGCCCTATTGCATCGCGGCGCGTAAAGCGCAGCACATGCAGGCGCGTGCGCCCCTCGCCGCCGTGATAGCACCGCACCTCCATGGCCATTGCCAGCTCCTCGGCCCGGCGGAAGGCAGAGACGAAAAGCGGCACCAGCAGGGGGATTACGGACTTTGCACGCTTTATCAGCCCGCCTTCGTCAAAGGAGGCGCCGCGGGCGGACTGTGCCTTCATTATGCGGTCGGCCTCCTCCATAAGGGTGGGGATAAACCGCAGCGCAATGGTCATCATCATGGCCACCTCGTGGGCGGGAAAATGCAGCTTTGCAAACGGGGAAAGCAGCCTTTCCATGCCGTCGGTAAGCGCGATGGGCGCGGTGGTAAGGGTCAAAAGCGAGGCGCCGGTTATAAGCATTATCAGCCGCAGTGCCATAAACACCGCGCGCACCAGCCCTTCGCGGGTGAGGCGGAATATCCACAGGCGGAAGTATTCCGTCTGCCCGCCCGAAAGCAGGGCGTTGAAAACAAAGGTTATGCCCAACAGCACATATATCGCCTTAAGCCCGCGCAGCAGCACCTTAAGCGGTATGCGGGAGGCGGCCACGGCGACAGTGAGGAAGGCAAGCAGCACAAAAAGCCCTATATAGGTTTTTACAAAAAAGGCGGCGATTATATAGGCAAGCACCGCAAGTATCTTGAAGCGGGGATCCAGCTTGTGCACGAAGGAATCGGCAGGGTAATACTGCCCTATGGTTATGTCGCGGAGCATCCTGCCACCCCCTTTGAAAGCAGATATTCCAGCATTTCCTGCCGGGTTATTATGTTTTTGGGCACATCCATGCCGCGGCGGCGCAGCTCGTCGGCAAGCAGGGTGACCTGCGGCACATCAAGACCGAGGGAATGCATTTTTTCGCTTTGGGAAAACACCTCGTGCGGGGTGCCGTCCAACGCCACCCCGCCCCGGTGCATTACTATTACGCGGTCGGCAATATCGGCGACATCATCCATATTGTGGGATACCAGCACCACCGTGGCGCCGCTGTGCCGGCGGTAGTTTTCCACAAGGGCAAGTATTTCACGGCGGCCCATCGGGTCAAGCCCGGCAATGGGCTCGTCCAGCACCAGCACCTCGGGGCGCATGGACAGCACTCCGGCAATGGCTGCGCGGCGCTTCTGTCCGCCGGAGAGGTCAAAGGGGCTGGCCTCCAAAACGCTTTCGGGCAGACCCACAAGCCTTACGGCTTCCTTTACCCGCAGCTCGATCTCTTCGGGAGAAAGCCCGAGATTTTTCGGGCCGAACGCCACATCCTTTGCCACGGTTTCCTCAAAAAGCTGATATTCGGGGTACTGGAATACCAAACCTACGCGGCGGCGCAGCTCCTTAAGGGGCACCTTCTTTGCGGTGAGGTCTATGCCCTGCACCGTTATGGACCCGCTTGTGGGGCGGATAAGGCCGTTGAGATGCTGTATAAGGGTGGATTTTCCGCTGCCGGTATGACCTATGAGGGCCACATACTGGCCGTCGGGTATCTCAAGGGTGACATCGTGCAGCGCCCGGTACTCAAAGGGCGTGCCGGGGGAATATATATATCCAAGGTCTTTGATAATTACGGACATATTGTACAGGCTGACTCCTTAGGTAAAAATCTTTTAACAAATACAAAAATACATGCGAAAAACGCGTTTTTTGCCGGAAACGGCGGAAAAACGCAAAGCCCGGTTTACTGCGGACATATGCAGTCGGCAAGCTCATTAATTGTAAGGATATCCGCCGGGATATCGGCTCCAAAGCGGATAAGGTCGTGCGCCAGCGCCGTCATCTGCGGAACATCAAGGGAGAGGCTGCGCAGCTGCTCCTGACGGGAAAACACCTCTCGGGGTGCGCCCTGAAGCAGGATGCGCCCCTCCGACATAACTATAAGGCGGTCGGCGGAGACGGTTTCCTCCATAAAATGGGTTATGTGAACTATTGTCATGCCGTCCCTGCGCAGCTGCTCCACGCTTTTCATGACCTCGGCGCGCCCGGAGGGGTCCAGCATGGCCGTGGGCTCGTCAAGAATGAGTATTTCCGGGCGCATGGCCAGAATGCCGGCTATTGCAATGCGCTGCTTTTGACCGCCGGAAAGCTTGTGGGGAGCGCTTTTGCGGAATTCCGACATGCCCACTGCGGCAAGAACCTCGTCTATGCGGCGGTTCATCTCGGGGGCGGGCACGCCCAGGTTTTCCATTCCGAAGGCTATATCGTCCTCCACGACGGTGGCTACAAGCTGGTTGTCGGGATTCTGAAACACCATGCCTGCGCGCTGGCGGATATTAAAGGCGCTCTCCGGGTCGGCGGTGTCCATGCCGCAGATCTCCACCCGCCCCTCGCTTGGCAGAAAAAGGCCGCCCAGCACCTTTGCAAGGGTGGATTTTCCGCTGCCGTTATGCCCCAGTATGCAAAGAAATTCGCCCTCTTTCACGGTGAGGTCTATGCCGCGGAGAATACTGTCACCGCTGTCCTCATAGGTATAATGAACATTTTCCGCCTTTATAATATCCATGACCGTCCTCGTTTTCCGTTTCTTGGCGGAGCTTCCTCCGTTATTTCCTCATTATGCCGAATATCGGCCGCAGAAATGCGGCTTTTTGATATTTTATTATACAACATTGTTGCGGATATGAAAAGCGTTTGTTGCCCCTGCGGGCTTTGCATCGCGGGGCTTCCGGGCGCTGCGGCAGGGTAAAGACTTCGCTTTTATTGCTGTATAACCGAATTCGACAAAAAAAGCAAATGAAATTAACATAATTTAACAATAATCTGTTAAATTTCCTATTGCATTATACCATATATTGTGCTATTATACCCTCACAAAGAAAGATTTGCCAATATATGGCTGTATCGAAAGGGGTTTATCAGTATGGAACAACAAAAGACCAGGGTTCTCATTGTAGATGACAACGGACAGGTTCGCAGTGCGCTCAGAGAGATATTTCAGGGGCAGGAGGATGTAAGCGTGGTCGGAGAGGCCTGCGACGGCACCCAGGCGCTGTGCATGATAGAACAGCTGTCGCCGGATGTGGTTCTTCTTGATGTTGTAATGCCAAAGCTGGATGGCTTCGGGGTGCTGGAAAAGGCGGCGGGCAAAAGCGGCGCGCCGGCGTTTATAATGATATCGGCACTGGTACAGGAGGCCTTTGTTCTGCGTGCGGTGGAGCTTGGGGCCACATTTTTTCTTGCAAAGCCCTTTGATGCGCAATCGGTGCGCAACAGGGTGCGGGACTGCATGGCGTTAAAGGAGGGGCGGCACATAGAGCCGCGGTCAAGGACGGTGGTGCGTATGGGAGAAAAGAGCGTGGATGAGCGCATAAGCACTATGTTTATAACCATGGGAATACCCGCGCATATAAAGGGCTATACATTTTTAAGGGAAGCGGTAAAGATGGTGATGGGCAACCCGGATATAATAAACCGCATAACCAAGGAGCTGTATCCGGGGATAGCGCGGACATATGACACCAGTGCCTCCAAGGTGGAACGGGCAATACGCCATGCAATAGAGGTAGCCTGGACGCGGGGCAAGATAGAAAACATAAACGATATATTCGGCTATAATGTGTATACCCGCAACGACAAGCCCACAAACGGCGAATTCATCGCCCTGATTGCGGATAAGCTGATGCTGGAAAACGCGGCGTAGCCTCTTTTTGGAAAAATACCGGGCGTGCTTCACGGCGCATGCGCCCGCCGTGGCGCGAGGGCTGCCGGAGCGTGCGGAGGGTTACCGACGGAAACGGTTTTTGTTTCGGTCGGTATTTTTTTGCAAAGCAAAGAAAGGTGTGCACAAAGCAGGTTATCCACAACCGGAAGGAGTATTTTTTCGGTGTGGATAAGTTGTTTCACCGGAGTTATTGACAGATAATTGCCGATATATCCGCAATTGTGGGTAAGTCTGTGGGAACTGTGGATAACTTTTTAACAGCGTAATTCACAGTTTATTAACAGCATAAGGGACAATTATCCTCAAGGCGGAGTGCGGAAAACAACGGGGGCAAAGCGTCCGGGAAAGCCGCGCTGTAAAGCCTCGCGCCGCAAAAGTGATATTATATTCGCATCTCACACTCGCCAAGCGAATATCACAGGGCGGAAAGGCGAATATCGCTGCGCAGCAATACCGCTCGCCGTAAGGCGAATATAACAAAAAAGCAATTGCAAAATGCAATTGCTTTTTTTTGGTGTGCCTGAAGGGATTCGAACCCCCGACCTACTGGTTCGTAGCCAGTTTGCAGCTGCAAGAGTGCCGGCACTCATTGCCGGCAAGCGTGGAGATTTTTCCGCCAGCGGAAAAATACTACCGTCTCTTGCGGCGTATATAACGCATATGCTATGTGCCTTGCAAAGGCACTACCTCAGCCGCAGCTGATGTAGTGCCTTTCGCCCTCGGCAGAGCCTGCGGAGCATTCCATTAATTGTTTTAATTTTCTAATTGTATTTCTTCGTTTGCTTTTTCGTAATCTTTTATAAACTGTTCGATGATAAATTCTACTTGCCTGTTGAAGCTTCGTTTTTCTTTTATTGCTATTACATATACTTTTTTTGCTGTTTTTTCATCTATTCTTAATTGTGTTTTATACATTTACTTGCCTTTTCTTATGATGTTGAATCATTTGTTTATTGTATTTTTTTTGCATGCTCGTATCCAAGTATCTCGTCTATGGATACTTCATATATATCTGCAATTTGTGCCAGTGTGTTTAAGTTTATTTTTCTGTTTCCTGCTTCGTAGTTTCCATATGTTGATTGTGTTATTTTTAGTTCCCTTGCAATTTCATCTTGTGTTTTTTGATATTTCTTTCTGTAATACTTTAATCTTTCTGGAATAATGCTGTCATAGTTGGGGTTTGTCTTTTTATTTGATTTTTTATATTTGTTGATTTCGTTTTGCAGCATATATCTTACTAGGTCGCTAAATTCTCTTTTTTCGTTTTTACTTATTTCATTTAGTTCCTTTCGCATTGTTTCTGTTATTTTTACTGTCATTGGATAGCTTTTTCTTTCTTTCATTGTCAATCTCCATTTTCTTTTATTTTTTATATAATTCCTTTGGATATTTAATTAATCCTAGTATGTAATCTGTTGATATGTTGTAGTATATCGCTAGTTTTTTCAGTACATCTATCGGTATATTTATTTTTTCAAGTTCATATTTGCTGTAATTTGACTGACTTATATTTAGCATTTTTGCTATATCTGATTGCAATAAGTCTCTGTCTTCTCGTAAATCTTTTAATCTATTCATAAAATCACCTATTACAATTTAACATAGTTATATTTTAACTATTGACTTTTAGTTATACTTTGACTATAATTATTTTCGTAGTTAATTTATAACTATGAATTTTGTTTTTTGTAGGTGATGTTATGGAAATTGTATTACTCGTATTACTCGGTGTCATCCTGCTTGTTTTAGCTTTAGCCTTAAGCAAGCAAAAAAAGGCTCTGTTAGATTTTGATAACCGAATCAAATTTTTAGAGTCTGCAACGATCAAATTAAAAAATTCTGAAAACTTAACAAATGAGAGGTAATTAAAATGTTGTATATCTGTGTTTCTCGTACTGTTGACAATACTCAGAATATATCTGTTCGCTTTTGCTCGATCGTATCTTATAACAAAACGGATAAATCGGGCGAGTTTATCAATCTTAATAATTCCCTTTATTTCCACGGTCCCGAAGTTGCCGATGTTATGGTCGGTGACATTAGAGATATAGGTTTCAATGTTAACAGCAAACCGTAATTTTTAAGGAAAGGAGTTATTACAAATGAAGAAGTTTTCTCAGTTTTTTGCTACTACTCGCGGCAAAGTTATAACCGGCGTCACTTCCGCTGCTTGCGCTCTGACTGCTGTTTCTCCCGCTTTTGCCGCCGATCCTACGGAGTCCGCTCCGGCTTCCGTTGCCGATATGATAACCGAATCCGGCAACGCTATCGGTAGTGTGTTGCAGGTTGTCTGGAAGCAGATCACCATAAATCCGCTGCTTTCGCTGTTCATCGGCTTTAGTATTGTGGGTGTGGGTATTGCTTTCTTTACCGCCCTTAAGCATGCTTAATTCCTTAATAAGGCGGTTTTTACCGCCTTATTTTTTTGTGAGGTGATTTTATGCGTAAGTCCCGTAAAAAATTATTTAAGCCTTGTGCAGCTGCTCTGCTTGTCCTTGTTTTTGCTTGTAGCTTTGTGCTTCCGGCTTTTGCCGTTACGCCGAAGTATGTAAGTTCTCAAGATAATCCCTATTACAGCCTCGATTTTGTTGAGGAGTCCTTAACCCGTAGATTAGTTAAATACTACGATTACAGCATGAATAGCATATCTAACGCATTTGATAAGCAGTTTGCTAATGCTTTTTTTCCGTCTCACTCAAACTACTACACCACCGGCGATTTTGACAGCCTTATGATAAATGCGTTTAGCTTTTGTGCCGGTGAGGAATTAGCTCAAGTTAGCCAGTGGCAGGGGTATAGATTTATTAGTTACGATCCAATCCGGCGCGGCACAAGTTTTACATTTGTTGTTGCTAAGTCCCCTGTATGGACTACGGCTCAATTTACGCTCGAGGCTCGCGCTCTTGGTAAGGTTGCTTACCGCTTTAAGCAGACTAATACTAATACTTCGGCTGATGGCGGCATGCGTCGTTTTGCCGTGTATAATGTGTTTTTCCCCCGTACATGGTCAGGCGGAACAACGGGGGTTATTTGTACAAAAAATACTATTATTGATAATGCTTATCCGTCCTCCGGCACGGGCTGGGTAAATGACGCGCCTTATGTTTTCGCGCCGGAAAATATCCTTTGGATGGATAATGCCACTTTAACGCTTTTCGGCAGTCGTGATTATACTAATCTTAATATGTTTTATTCCGATAGCGTTTGGATGGATTGCATAAATCCTACTTATTCTTTGTCCCCTGCAAGTCCTACGCAGAGTAATACTGTTATTCAAGCGCGTTTTGATTCCGATCGTTTATCTTCCGATGGACAGTATAGTATTGATTTTGAGTTTTACCATACCGGTCAATCTGTTTCTGACGATTTTTTAATTGCTCTTGTACGGGCTGCTAACCCTATAAGGTTATCCAAAAAAGATGGTACTGATAGTTTCTCGGTGCTATCTTATGAGCTGCTTCAAGGCTCGCAGCGTGTCCTTACATCAGGCGGCGAAGCCTGTTATTATATAACTTTCCGTGTGTATTTTCAACCGCCTACTGTATCGCTTAACATGCAATATAAGTTTAGTATCGTTTGGTTTGAGCACCTTTTTTGGTCAACTCCGTTAACTAATAATGCTACTACTTTTGCATTAACTAATTTAACGGCTGATACTGGTGATGGGTCTACCGGCGATATTCTCGCAATGTGGTCTAAGCTTACAAAGACTATTGATTTTGCGCGTGTTGTTGTCCAGCAGCTTTGGATTGCTATGCCCCCGGATATTTACAGTCTGCTTACTGTTGCATTGTATTTGATTATTGCCCTTGCTGTTATAAGGCTGGTGATCTAATTGCTGCATGAGGCGTTTTATTATATCTCTTATGTTTGGCAGCTTATCCGTTCATGGCTTGATTCAATGCGGATTTTTGATACCCCTTTTACGCTTTGGCATTTGACGATTTCCGCATTGATCTTTAGTATTTTTTTAATTGTTATGCGTGTTTTTTTTGGAGGTAAATCATGACATCACCGATTGAGGGATCGATTTTATATTATGTTTATAAACTTGTTGGCGTTGATCCTGCCGAGTGTTCGCAGTTTGTGAGCGATTTTATGCCCGTTGCAGCTGTTTTAATTGTGCTGCTTATCCTGTTAGGCTGCTGCCTTATGTTTAAGGCTTTTCGTAGTCTTATGAGGTGGTAATATGGCAATTGTAGTTATATTTTTTGTTATCCTGTATATCTACCTTATCTGCCGTATTGCAAAGCTTGTTTTTAGACAAAAATTCTGTGTTGAGTTCATTTGTGCGGAAATAGGTGCGGGAAAGTCTTGTTACGCCGTTAAACAGGCTTTGCGATATCTCCGTAAGGGTTGGACGGTTGTAAGCAACGAGCGCATTGATGGCTGCTATTATGTCCCAGACCTCGGCTGTCTTGAGCACTATCGCTTTCCTCCGAATACGCTTGTCATTCTCGATGAAAGTTCTCTTTGCTTTAATAGTCGCAGTTTTAAGATTGTGCCGATTGCTTTGATAGAGTATTTTAAGAAATGTCGCCATTTCCAAAATAAGGTTATTTTGATTTCGCAGACTTTTAATGATACCGACAAACAGATAAGAGAGCTTAGCAGTCGTATTTTCATTATTAAGCAGCTTTTCCCGACAAAAGTTAGCATGCCGGTTAGAGTTAAATCCCGGCTTGATGTCGATCAAATGAGCGGCGATATTAAAGTTATGTATAAAATAGGTCATATTGGTATTCCCTATTTTTTGCCGTTGTACTATCGCAAGTTTAACAGTTTTTCTGTTGGTGGTAGACCTGTTTTAGATCTTACCGCTTACGATAAGATCTGATTGCAGCAGCTGCGCTTCGCGCCCATCAGGCGGCTATGCCGCCGCGGCGCGTGGTGCAGCTTGGGGGCGCACTACGACACGCCCCCATGTGGTCATTGGTCATTGATCATTTTTAAGGAGTTTTTTTATGGCTGATACTAAGACAAAAGACTTGCGCACTCGTAATTTTGCGTCTGTTGTTTACCCTGAATCCGCTCCGGCTGATTGGTTAGCTATATTATCCTCGTATAATGTTGAGTGCTTCGTTTCCCCTTTGCACGATAAGGATTATAATCCTGATGGTGAATTAAAAAAGCCGCATTATCATGTTTTGGTTATGTTTCCTGGCAAAAAATCCGAGTCACAAGTTAATGAGTTTTTTTCTTCCTTTGGCGCTGTTGGTCGGGAAGATGTTGTTAGTGTCCGTGGTTACGCCCGCTATCTTTGCCATCTTGATAACCCGGAAAAGCACAAATACCCGCCGTCTGAGGTGCAGTCTTTAGGCGGTGCAGATTATTTGGAAATTATTACTCTTGCTATTGATCGCTTATCTGCTATAACCGAGATGATGGCTTTTTGTCGCGAAGAACATATTATTGCCTTTGCCGATCTTTGTGATTATGCGGCTTTGCATAAATATGATTGGTTTCGTGTCCTCTGCAACAGTGGAGCTGTAATTATGAAAGAGTACATTAAAAGTAATAAGTGGAGGATTGATCAGGAAAATTATGCTCACTGATGATCAATTATTGTATTTGTTCCGGCAGGAGCAGCTTGCCCGGAATAACAGCGAGAAAACTATTATCTATTATATGCAAGCTGTAAAGGCTTTTAAGCGATATTATAATCTTGATCTTGCAGCTGCTACTGCTGCTGATATTAAGGCGTTTTTGGTGCATGAGCGTCAGTGCGTTAAAAATATTGATCACCCTTATAAGCCGTCCTCCGGCAAGCTCAGCAGTGCTACCGTGCGCACTTATTTTAACGCTTTGCGCGGCTTTTACAATTGGGCAGCTGTGCAAGGTTACACTGCCGATATTTTTACCAGCGTCAAAGCCCCTCGTAAGCGTAAGCGCACTATTGATATTTTGACTGCTGCGGAGATTGATATTTTAATGGCTGCTGTCGCTGATCGTCCCCGAAATGAGCTGCTTATACTTTTAATGCTTGATTGTGGTTTACGGTGCAGCGAGGTTACCGGCCTGCGCCGCTCTGATGTGTATGATGGTTATATTAAGGTTTGCGGTAAAGGTGATAAGGAGCGATTAGTGCCGGTGAGTGCATATACTTTTGCTAAAATTACCGCTTATCTGCGTGCTGATGAGCTGCACGGTGCGTGTGATCCGCTGCTGTGTATGAGTAATAATGCTGTAAAAATGGTGTTTGCTCGTTTGAAACGGAAAACGGGTATTGTGCGTTTGCGTCCTCATCTGCTCCGGCATACCTTTGCTACTTTGTATATCCTTAACGGCGGCGATAGCGTAAAATTACAGTATATCCTCGGTCACTCCACTTTGCATATGATAAATACATATGTCCACCTTGCTAATTCGCTTCGCATTATTTACTCGCAAAACTTTTCGCCGTTTTCCGCTGTCGCTTCGGATAAAAAATGCACCTGACCACAGGTGCATTTTTTGTTTTTCGTGGTGTGCCTGAAGGGATTCGAACCCCCGACCTACTGGTTCGTAGCCAGTTACTCTATCCAGCTGAGCTACAGACACATTTATATTTTGAACATTTGCAAGTATATTACCTTGAGGCGCATTTGTCAAGCATTTTTTTGAGCCTGAGGGTATTTTGCTGCCGTTTCGGGCGGCGGGATTTGCAATTTTGCCGTTTTTATGCTTTACAAACAATCCGTTATTTTATATAATATACCTTGCCGGAAGATACCGGAAAACAGATAAACCTGACGATCGGGATGCTGCTGTTTTACAAAGTGCGTTACAGAGAGCCGCGGCTGCTGCAATGCGGTACGCATGAAAAACGGTACGATCACCCGTGAAGGGATTGCGTGAACGCCCCTGCGGCCTGAGCGCAATACGGGAGTGCCCGATACAGCACAACGCGTAAATTACTGCGCCGCTCTTAATGGTTAAGCGCCTCGTGCTTTTAGGAGTACGGGGCTTATTTTATTAAAATCAAAAATCATATGACAAAATAACACTGCGCCGTAAGCTTCGATCGGCGCGGGGAAAGGCTTGATACTATGATACATCAGAAGGTTGACACCTCCCTTAATTTTGTGGACAGGGAACGCGCCATAACGGAGTTCTGGAAAAGAAACGGCATTTTTGAGAAATCCACCGCGCAGAATGAGGGCGGAAAGGATTTTGTATTCTATGACGGACCGCCCACTGCCAACGGCAAGCCGCATATAGGGCACATACTCACCCGTGTTATGAAGGATATCATTCCGCGCTACCGCACGATGAAGGGCTATCATATAGAGCGCAAGGCGGGCTGGGATACTCACGGGCTGCCGGTGGAGCTGGAGGTGGAGAAGCAGCTGGGGATAAACGGCAAGCCGCAGATAGAAAAGTACGGCATTGAGCCCTTTATTGAAAAATGCAAGCAGAGCGTATGGAAGTACACCTCCGAATGGGAGCATATGAGCGACGCGGTGGGCTACTGGGTGGACATGGAGCACCCGTATATCACCTATGACAACAATTATATCGAATCCGAATGGTGGGCGCTTAAAACGATAGCGGACAAGGGGCTGCTTTATAAGGGACACAAGGTAGTGCCCTACTGCCCCCGCTGCGGCACCGCGCTGTCCTCCCACGAGGTGGCGCAGGGCTACAAGGATGTTACCGAAACCAGTATATTCGTATCCTTCCCGGTAAAGGGGGAAAAGGACACCTATCTTCTGGCATGGACCACCACGCCCTGGACGCTGCCCAGCAATGTGGCGCTGTGCGTAAATGCGGCGGAGGATTATGTCTATGCACGCCTTGAGGGACGCACATACATTCTGGCAAAGGCGCTTCTTGAGGTGCTGGGCGAGGGAGCCGAGGTAATAAAAACCTGCAAGGGCGAGCAGCTCTGCGGGATGGATTATGAGCCGCTGTTTGACTTTGCAAAAGAGGAGAAAAAGCGCGCATGGTATGTGGTGGCGGATCCGTATGTTACCCTTGATTCCGGAAGCGGAATCGTGCATATTGCTCCGGCCTTCGGCGAGGATGACGCCCGTGTGGGGCGGGACAACAACCTGCCCTTTGTACAGATGGTGGACAATCAGGGCAAGCTTATCGACAAGACCGGCAAGTTTGCGGGGCTTTTTGTAAAGGATGCCGACAAGCCGATAACGGAGGATCTGCGCGCCCGCGGGCTGCTTTTCCGCGAGCTGCCCTATCAGCACAGCTATCCCTTCTGCTGGAGATGCGACACCCCCCTTATCTACTATGCCCGTTCCACCTGGTTTATCCGCATGACGGCGGTGAGAGATCAGCTTGTAAAGAACAACCGCACCGTAAACTGGATGCCGGAGACCATAAAGGAAGGACGCATGGGCAACTTCCTGGAAAATGTTATAGACTGGGCGCTTTCCCGCGAGCGGTACTGGGGCACTCCCCTGCCTGTGTGGGAATGCCAGTGCGGGCACTATCATGTGGTGGGCAGCCGCGAGGAGCTGGCAAGGCTTACCGGCGCGCCGCTTGATACCGAGCTGCACAAGCCCTATCTTGACCCGCTTACCATGAAGTGCGAAAAGTGCGGCGGAGTTATGCACCGTGCGCCGGAGGTTATAGACTGCTGGTTCGACAGCGGCTCCATGCCCTTTGCGCAGTGGCATTATCCCTTTGAGAATCAGGAAAAATTCCGTCATAATTTCCCGGCGGATTTCATAAGCGAGGCCATAGACCAGACCCGCGGATGGTTCTATTCCCTTATGGCGATATCCACTCTGCTGTTTGACTGCGCGCCCTTCCGCAACTGCATAGTGCTTGGGCATGTGGGCGACAAGGACGGCGTAAAGATGAGCAAGCACAAGGGCAATGTCGTGGACCCCTTCAGCGTGCTGGATGTGCAGGGCGCGGATGCGGTGCGGTGGTATTTCTATACGGCATCGGCGCCGTGGCTGCCCTCCCGCTTCTATGCCGAGGCGGTAAGCGAGGCGCAGCGCAAGTTCATGGGCACGCTGTGGAACACCTACGCCTTCTATGTGCTCTATGCCAACATTGACAATTTCGACCCCGCAAAGTACAGCCTGGAGAAGGATAAGCTTTCGCTGATGGACCGCTGGATCCTTTCAAAGCTGAATTCTTTGGTGAAATATGTGGATGAATCGCTGGATAAATATGTAATAACCGAGCCGGCGCGGGCAATGCAGGCCTTTGTGGACGAGCTGTCCAACTGGTATGTGCGCCGCAGCCGCGAGCGGTACTGGGGCAGCGACATGACTCAGGACAAGATAAACGCGTACATGACGCTTTATACCGTGCTTACCACGCTTGCAAAGATCAGCGCGCCCTTTATTCCGTTTATGGCGGAGGAGCTGTATCAGAACCTTGTAAAGCGCGTGGATGCTTCGGCGCCGGAGAGCGTGCATCTGTGCCGCTTCCCGCAGTGGAACGCGGAGTTTATAGACCCGGAGCTGGAGGCCAACATGGAGCTGCTGCTTGAGGCGGTGGTGCTGGGACGCGCCTGCCGCGCCGCGGCCAACATAAAGAACCGTCAGCCTCTTTCCCGCTTGCTGCTGCGTTCGGAGAGAAAGCTGCCGGAGCAGTTCAACGAGCTTATAGAGGATGAGCTGAATGTCAAGGCGGTGGAGTTTTTAAGCGATTCCTCCGATTACACCAGCTTTTCGCTCAAGCCGCAGCTGCGCACTCTGGGGCCGAAATACGGCAAGCTGCTGGGACGCATAAGCGCCTTCCTGAAGGAGTGCGACGCGCAGGCGGTGGTGGCCGCCGTTAAAAACGGCGGAGTATACAATTTGGACATCGACGGCACCAAGGTAGAGCTGACGGAGGGAGATCTGCTTATTTCCTCCAAGAATAAAGAGGGCTTTGCTGCGGAATCCGACGGCAAAATCGTGGTGATACTGGATGAGCATATAACTCCGGAGCTTCGCCGCGAGGGCTTTGTGCGCGAGCTTATAAGCAAGGTGCAGACCATGCGCAAGGATATAGGGCTTGAGGTTACGGACCATATCATTCTTACAATTACCGCGCAGGGCGAGCTGCTGGAGGCGGCAAAAGAGGGCGCCGACATGATAAGCTCCGGCGCGCAGGCGGATGCGGTGCTGTTCGCGCAGTCGTGCGAGAATGCCAAGCAGTGGGAGATAAACGGCGAGCACTGCACGCTTTCGATCAAAAAAGCGTAAGCAGTGCCGCATAGGCCTTGGCGCATGCGCCAAGGCGGGAACAAAAGCGCAAAAGGAGGGAAAGCGGATGTATATTGCTTCGGACTGGAAGGATTACGAATGCATAGACTGCGGTGAGGGCATGAAATACGAACGCTGGGGCGGGATACATCTGCTGCGCCCCGATCCGCAGGTAATTTGGGGTTACAGCGGGGGAAAGATAAAGCCGGATGCGCAGTACCGCCGCTCCTCAAGCGGGGGCGGACAGTGGGAATACTATAAAAGCCTTCCGGAAAGCTGGACGGTTTCATGGAGGGAGCTTACCTTCAAGGTGCGCCCCATGGGCTTTAAGCATACGGGGCTGTTTCCGGAGCAGGCGGCAAACTGGGACTGGATGATGCGCCTTATAAGCTCCTGCGGGCGGCCGGTGAAGGTGCTTAACCTTTTCGGGTACACCGGGGGCGCTACCGTGGCTGCCGCCAAAGCGGGGGCTTCGGTGTGCCATGTGGACGCCGCAAAAAACATGGTGGCGCAATGCAAGGAAAATATTGCGCTTTCCGGCCTTTCCTCCGCTCCCGTGCGCTATATAGTGGACGACTGCGCCAAGTTTGTGCAGCGGGAGATACGCCGCGGCAGCCGCTACGATGCAATAATAATGGATCCGCCCAGCTACGGACGCGGGCCGTCCGGCGAGATATGGAAGCTGGAAAACGAACTGTACGGCTTTGTGAAGCTGTGCACGGGGGTATTGAGCGAAAAGCCGCTGTTTATGCTTATAAACAGCTACACCACCGGGCTTCAGCCCATTGTGCTGCGCAATATACTTGCAAGCGCGGTAAAGCCGCTTTTTCGCGGAAGGGTGGAGGCGGCCGAGGTGGCGCTGCCGGTAACGCGGGGGGATATTCTGCTGCCCTGCGGAGCCTCGGGACGCATGGAGTTTGATTAAAACGGCGTTTGTCCGTTTTTATGTGCGCTTTTAATACGGCGGGGACTGCCGAAGATACGAAAGAGGTATTTTATGCTGGATGTTATTTATGAGGACGAGGCAATACTTGTTGCCGCAAAGCCCTGCGGGCTGCCGCTTACCTCGGCGCAGGAGGGCGGAGATTCCCTGCTGGGACAGATCAAAAAGCATCTTAAGGAAAAAAATCCGCAGGCAGAGCCCTTTGCCGCATTGGTGCACAGGCTGGACCGTCAGGCGGGCGGTATAGTGGTGGCGGCACTGGACAGAAAAAGCGCGGCGGAGCTTTCCCGTCAGGTGCAAAGCAGGGAGCTTAAACGCACATTCTATGCGGTGGTGCGCTCCTGCCCGCGGGATAAATCGGGCGAGCTTACCGATTATCTTATAAAGGATACCGCCACATGGCGGGTGCGCATTGCGCCCCGTTCCACCGAAGGGGCAAAAAAGGCGCAGCTTACATATAAGGTGCTGCAAAGCGTTTCCTGCGGCGAGCAGACGCTTACTCTTTTGGCGCTGCGCCCCGCTACGGGAATAGCGCACCAAATGCGGGTGCAGCTGGCGGGCATGGGCTGCCCGGTATGGGGCGACCGCGTGTACGGCGGCGGACTGGAGAAAAAGGGCAGCCCCACGGCGCTGTGGGGGGTGAGCACCACGCTTATCCACCCGGTTAAGGGGGACAAGCGCACCTTTCTGTGCTATCCGCAGACTGATACGCCGTGGAAGCTGTTCGATATAGAGCTGGCGCCGGACTGCAGCGATTAAGTACGCTTTTATGGACGCTTTTCCGGCAGGGAAGGCGTCCTTTTGACTATTCTGCCATTCCCGATTTTTTATGCTGTTGCTTTTTGAGCGTAAGCCCGCCGGCTTTGCAAAAAGCGGGCATCAAAGCGGGCATTAAGGAGGAAAACATGAACGGTGTGCAGCCGGAGGTCATATACGAGGATAATTCGGTAATTGCCGTGCGCAAGCCCTGCAATCAGCCTACGGCGCCGGATGAAAGCGGGGATATGAGCCTGCTTGACACGGTTAAGGAATATATAAAAATAAAATATTCAAAGCCGGGGCAGGTGTATATAGGGCTTGTGCACAGGCTGGACCGCCCCGCATGCGGCATGGTGGTTTTTGCCCGCAATTCCAAAAGCGCGGCGCGCCTGAGCGAGCAGGTGCGTACCCATACCATGCACCGCATATACTATGCCGTGGTGCGCTCCCGCCCGGCAAAGACAAAGGGCACGCTTACCGATTATCTTCTGAAGGATCAGAAAACCAACACGGTAAGGGTGGTAAAGGAAGGCACGGAGGGTGCAAAAAGGGCGGAGCTTTCCTATGAGGTGCTAAAGACGGCGGGCAGCGGGGAGAATATGCTCACCCTTGTGCGGGTACGGCTGAAAACCGGGCGTCCGCACCAAATACGGGTGCAGTTTGCTCATATCGGCTGCCCGCTGTGGGGGGATCAGCGCTACGGCTTTAATGTAAACCGCAGGGGGCAGCAGCTTGCGCTGTGGGCGGCGGTGCTGGAGCTTGTGCATCCGATAAAAAAGGAAAAAATGCGCCTTGTGTGCCGCCGCCCGGAGGGAGAGCCGTGGAGCCTGTTTGAGGAGGGGCTTTATCCCGATGCGCGGGAAGTTGTTCTGCCTGCCGGGACGGCGGAAAAATAAAGGAAACGGTGAGGTATAAAGGATGGACATTTCAAATGCGGTGATTGCGGTTACCGGGGGCTCCTCCGGCATAGGAAAGGAATGTGCGCGCAGGCTGGTGCAGCAGGGGGCGCGGGTGTACGACCTTTCGCGCAGGTGTATAACCGGCGAAAAGACGGACGGCGTTACCGGGGTAAGATGCGATGTTACCGGGGAGCAAAGCGTTAGGGAAGCCTTTGAATTTGTAATGGCGGATGCCGGAAGGCTGGACGGGCTTGTGTGCTGCGCCGGCAGCGGGCTTGCTGGAGCCGTGGAGGAAACCTCGGATGCCGAGGCGGAGGCGCTGATGCAGGTGAACTATTTCGGCGCGGTGCGCTGCGCAAGGGAGGCAATGCGCATTATGCGTCCGGCAAGACGGGGCACGATAGTGTTTATAAGCAGCGTGGCCGCCCTTTTCGGAATACCCTTTCAGGCCTTTTATTCCGCGGGCAAGTATGCCCTTGAGGGCACGGCGGAGGCTTTGAGAAACGAGGCGCGCCCCTTTGGCGTGCGCGTGGTCTGCGTGCTGCCGGGAGACACGCGCACCGGCTTTACCGCCGCGCGCAGGTATACCGCGCAGACGGGGGAAAACACGCCCTATATGGCGGGCTTTTGCAGCGCGTTAAACTCCATGGTAAAGGATGAGCTGCACGGCGCGCCTGTTGACCTCGCAGCCAAATGCGTGCTGCGCGCATTAAAGGCAAAGAATCCGCCGCCCAGGATAATCGTGGGGGCAAAATACCGCATGGCGGCCTTTGCAAAAAGGCTGCTGCCCGACAGGGCGGTAAGCGCGGCGCTGTATGCGCTTTATTGCCGCGGCGAGCAGAAAAGCGAGCTGTGGAGCTTTGAAAAGGATGTTCTTAAAAGAAAGGATACATAAAAGCCGACCGAAAAAACCGATCGGCCGAATATAAACATGCATAAACAGGCAGGCGCGTGATCAGGCGTTTTAGCAGGCGGCATTTTCGGCGGCCTGCTTTTTTTCCATCCTGCGCCAGTTTATAAAGCCGTAGATGTCGTTTGCAAGAAAGGCGGCAAAGCACACGGCAACGGAATAATACTGCATCTGCCTTGAGGCGGCCAAAAGCCAAAGGGTCACAAGCACTGCATCGTTTGCGGCGTAGACAATGGCATAAAGGGCGCTGCGGCGGAAGGTGAGATACACGGCGGCAAAGCTTGTGGCAACGGATACGGTGCTTACGGCAAGATCGGCGGTATTGAAAGCCTTAAGTATAAAATAAAAGGCGGCGGTGACGGCGGCTGTCAGCAGGGGCAGCAGCACAAAATCAAAAGGCTTGAGCTTATTTACGCTCACTTGGGAGCGGTTGCCGTTATGGGGGTGGCGAAGCCAGGAAATAAGGGAGGCCACCGCCATGGGGGCGGTCATGCCCAGATAGGTTATCATCTCGCCGTAATAGTGCTGCACGAAGGATATAATGCCGTAAAGCACGCTGAAGGCTATTATAAGCACCTGCCCTGCGGGGTTGCCCTTGGAGCAGAAGGCCAAAGAGGTAACTCCGGTTATCGATACGGCAAGGTTCATCCAGCTGCGGCGGTCAAAGGTAAAAAATGCGGCAGAGGTTACAAGCACGGAGGCTATCCACAGTATAAGCTCAAAGGTGCTCAGGGACAGCAGACGGCTTTTTGGGGCGGTGTTTTTCCGAACCTTTGCGTGATCTTGCGCGGCGTTGTTTTGGCTCAAGGCTTTTTCCTCCGTAATGCTAAAATACTGATTAAAAAACAAAAGCACCTGTTGCGCGTCTTCCAAGACCTAACGACGCGCCGCAGATGCTTAAAATGCATCTCTACCCGGTGGCAGAGGATTAAATTCCGTAAATTATATTATCACATAACGGCCGAGCTGTCAAACGCCTGCCGTTTGCACAAGCAAGCCGAAAATTTCGCATTGATTTTGCCGAAAAGAGCGCTATGCATGGGTTTTTTTGCCGTTCAGCAGGGCAAGCAGCCCGTCATAGGTATCGGTACAGTAATCCGCAAGGGGGGAGGAGGAAAACATAAGGCAGGAGCGAAGTCCGGCGTTGCGGGCAAGCATTATATCCGCGCTTACGCTGTCCCCCGCAACAAGGGCGCGTGCCGGGTCGGTGCAGCCCAGCCCTTCAAGCGCGGCCTTTGCAATAAGCGCGTCGGGCTTGCTTACGCCCAGTTCCTGGCTTATGACAAACACCCGGCTGAAGCGGCTCATATTGCAGCCCTTAAGCCGCCCCTTCTGCACGCGGGTAAGGCCGTTTGTCACAATTGCAATGCTGCAAAGCTTTGAGGCCTTAAGGAGAAAGTCCTCCGCTCCGGGCAGAAAAAAGGCGCATCGGGAAAGCTGCTCCATATAAACCGGCGCCATTTCGGCGCAGGCGCCGGGGTGCAGATGCCCAAGCTGCTCAAAGCGCAGCACGCTCAGCTGCTCGCGCGTAAGCTCGCCTCTTTCAAGCTTTTCCCAAAGCGCTTTGTTTATTTTGTGATAGTCCGCTATCGTTTCCTCCGAGGGGTCAACGGAAAATTGCTTAAGCGCGGCAATAAGCGCGGTGCGTTCGGCTTTGTCAAAGTCAAGAACCGTGCCGTCGGCATCCAGCAAAAGATAATCGTATCCCATATTTTCTCCTTATACCGGCGGCCGGACAAGGGACGCCGCGGTTTACATTACAGCCTGTTTATATACACCCTGCCGTTTACCGCCACGAACACGGCGCGGCTGCATATATCAAGGGGGTGACCGTTGAATATTACCACATCGGCATCCTTGCCCGGCTCCAGCGTGCCTATGCTTTTAAGGGCGCACATGCGCGCGGGGTTTACGGTTACGGCGCGCAGGGCGGCCTCGCGGCTCATGCCGCCGCGCACGGCAAGACCGGCGGAGGCGGCCAAAAGGGAAACCGGCGTTTCGGGATGGTCGGTGGTTATTGCCACCTCCAGCCCGTGCCGCTCAAGTACGGCGCCGTTTTCCGTGCTCAGCCCCGCAAGCTCCACCTTCATGCGGGTTATCATGGTGGGGCCTATCATGCAGTTTACCGTTTCCCTTGCCAGAATATCGGCAATTTTATAGCCCTCGGTGCAGTGATCCACGGTGTATTTTACGCCGTATTCCCGGCACAGGCGTATTGCGGAGAGTATGTCATCGGCGCGGTGGGCGTGAATTTTCAGGGGCAGCCCCTGCGCTACGGCGGCGGCTACGGGGGCGACGGCGCCTTCCGCATTCTCCGGGCAGCGCGTAAGCTCCAGGAAGGCGCGAAGGGCGGCAATGTTTGCCATACGGGTGGCACAGCGGTCCTTCTGCATGCGCTTTGGGTTTTCCCCCAGCGCCGCCTTGAGAGCCACGGGGGCGGCTATCAGCTTATCTTCAATGGTGCCGGGCACGGTTTTAAGTGCGCAGAAGGTGCCCCCTATCACATTTGCGCTGCCCGGACCCGTTACAACGGTTGTCACTCCGGCCTCCAGCGCATCGTCAAAGCCGCGGTCAAAGGGGTTTACGCCGTCTTCGGCGCGCATCTGCGGGGTGCATAGGGCGCTTGTTTCGTTGGCGTCGTCGCCGGGGGTGCCTACGCCCTCCTCCATTATGCCCACATGGCAGTGGCCGTCGATAAGCCCCGGCGTTACATAGCGGCCCTCGGCGTTGATAACGGTAATATCGGCGCAGTCGGGGCGGGAGAGCATATCCCCCGCGCTTTCTATGCGCCCGTTTGAAATCAGCAGCTCGCCCGGACGGAAAACGCCGTCGGGGCAGAGCAGCTTTGCGTTTTTTATATGCAGCTTCATTTTTTCTCCCTTCAGCCTAAAGGCACTGAGGTTATGGCTTTATATTGCGGATATGCGGGGCCTTGCGGCCAAGACCCGGCTGTGCCAAGGTCCGGCTGCGGCGCATATATAAGACCTTATTTTATGGCATTGCAGAATTATTATAGAATAATATAACCGCAATGGCAAGCGGCAGCTTCATTTTTCGGCAAAAGGCGCAAAAAAACCGGCCCTTTGTGATATCTGCTCCCCAAAAACGACCTTTGAGCGCATATCATTTGCGGCCGGCTTTTGCTTGCGGGCGATATTTTGCTTCGCATTCATCCCCTGCTTTTCGGGTGCGGCAATACAGAGAAATATTTCATCCCGGCTTTACAGGACCCGGCAGGCGGGAAGGGAGCGCACGCTTAAGCAAAGAGCGGCGTTTTCGCCGAAGGTGCGGTTCATAAGGGAGATGTAATCCTCCTTAAGATCGGCGGGCACAAAGGCCAGCACGGTGCCGCCGAAGCCTCCGCCGTGCACCCGCGCCGCGCCGCGTCCGCCCAGCAGCTTTTTTGAAAGAGCCAAAGCCAAGGGCACCGCCTGAGCCCTGCTTCCGGGAATGCAGAGGTTCTGAAGCAGGCGGGCGGAGGATTCGCCCGAGGCGTTTATCTGCGTAAAAAAGCCGGAAAGATCGTTTGCCGCAAGCGCGGCCGCCGCTTTATCAACGCGCAGATTTTCTTCATAAAAATGAAGGGCGCGCAGCACGGCGCGGTCGCCCGCCGTTTTGCGTATTTGGGGAATGGCCTCGTAAAAGGCGCCTTGGGGCACATCGATAAGCCGCTTTGCGCCGAAATACTCCGCAGCAGAGCGCATATCGCCGATTATTTCCGCGTATTTGTCCGTAAGAGAGGCGTGATCCTCGTGCACATCGGTGATTATCATGCAGTAGCCGCGGCGGGAAAAATCGTAGCTCAGGCGTTTTATATCGGCCTTTTCGCCGCCGAAATCTATGTGCACCATGCCGCCGCAGGCGCAGGCCAGCTGGTCCATAAGCCCGCAGGGCTTGCCGAAATAAACATTTTCCGCATACTGCGATATTTCCCCCATGACCTCCGGGGTTACGGCGCCGGAATTATAAAAATGGGAAAGCACGGTGCAGATAAGCACCTCTACGGCGGCGGAGGAGGAAAGCCCCGAGCCGCGCAGCACATTGCTGCTTACATAGGCGTCAAAGCCGCCGATGTTAAGCCCCAGCTGCTTAAAGCGCGCGGCAACGCCGCGAATGAGCGCCGTGGTGGTGCCCTTTTCGGCGTTTATCGGCTCAAGACGGGACAGATCCGCCTCAAAGCAGCCGTCAAAGCCCTGAGATATCATGCGCACCCGCATATTGTCCGTGGGCAGTGCGGCGGCAACGGTATCAAGGCTTATGCCCGCCGCCATAACGCGGCCGCCGTTGTGGTCGGTGTGGTTGCCTATGACCTCACAGCGCCCGGAGGCGGAAAAAAATGCGGGGGTGCCGGCAAAAAAGCGGGAAAAGGCTTCCGCAATACCGTTATACCGCCTGCATGCAGAAGGCATATCCGCATACAGCGTGCGAAAAGCTTCGTTTTGTTCGGGGCTGCCGATAAGATTGGAAAGGTCGGTTTTCATATGCTTCTCCGATAGATAGTTTATTTTTACGGCGGCAATTTTCAAGGCAGAGCACGCAAAAGCGCCCCGTTGCTGCCGCAGGCGATATTTTTACGGACGGTTAAATCCGCCTCATATAAAGAAATCACACGAAAAATTATACCACAAAGCCGCATTTTTTCAATTCAATATCGTGCGAAAAATATAAATATCGTCTAAAGCGTTTGCCTAAGTGCCATTTTAATATTGTTTTTTTACGCGATTCCTATTATAATACAGATAAGCATGTGCGTATCGGCGGTCGGCACGGGCTATTGCCGAACCGACTGCGGAAAGCCGGTCCGCAACGCTTAAGGATGAAAAAATTCAAAATATAAAAACAACCAAAACAAAAACACTAAAACCGACAAAAAGAAAGGCGCCCCGAGGCGGGCGGAAAACAGGAATGGAAGATATAAAAACGCTTATAGCGCAATGCGTGGATTTTGCTCTGGATAAGGGCCTTTGCATGCCGCAGGACAAATACTATGTGCAGAACAGGCTGCTTGCGCTCTTTGAGCTGGATGCGCCCGGAGCGTGTGAGGAGAAAAACGGCGATTTTCCCGCCATACTTGAAAAAATGACGGACTATGCCGCCGAAAAAGGCATGCTGCCCGCCGACACCCCGATTTTCCGCGAGATATTTGATAATAAGATCGCGGGCTGTATGCTCATGCCGCCCTCGCAGGTGAGCGAACACTTTTTTGCAATAAGGGACAAAGACGGTATTGAGGCGGCTACGGCGTGGTTTTACGCGCTGTGCAGGAACAGCAACTATATCCGCACCGCGCAGATAGCAAAAAACATCCGTTACAGTGCCCCCTCGCCCTACGGAGAGGTGGAGGTGACGATAAACCTTACAAAGCCGGAGAAGGACCCGCGGGAGATAGCCCTTGCGCTTTCGGCACCGGCGGCTTCATACCCCGCGTGTCAGCTGTGCGTGGAGAATGTGGGCTATGCCGGACGGATAAATCATCCTCCGAGAGTGCTTTTGCGCACCATTCCCATAACACTCGGCGGCGAGCAGTGGCATTTTCAGTACAGCCCCTATGTTTATTTCAACGAGCATTGCATAGCGCTCAGTCAGCAGCATACGCCCATGGAGATAAACCGCAAAACCTATTGCAGGCTGGCGGATTTTCAAAAGCAGTTCCCGCATTATTTCATAGGCAGCAACGCAGGGCTTCCCATTGCGGGCGGCTCCATACTTTCCCACCTGCATTTTCAGGGCGGACGGTATGTAATGCCCATGATGCGTGCCGGAATACGCAGGGAATACCCTGCCTTGGGCGGGGCAAGGCTGGCGGTGCTGAACTGGCCCATGCCGGCGCTGCAGCTGCGGGGGCGGGATGCCGGCGCAATTATCGATGCGGCGGACAGAATAACCGCGGCATGGGATAATTACAGCGATGAGGCCTTGGGGATATATGCCTTTACAAACGGAGAAAAGCACAACACCATAACCCCGATAATGCGTATGGACGGCGAAGAATTCGTGCTGGAGCTGGTGCTGCGCAACAACATAACAAGCCCGGAGCGGCCGCTTGGCGTGTTCCATCCGCATCCCTGCCGCCATCACATAAAAAAGGAAAACATAGGGCTTATAGAGGTAATGGGGTTGTTCATACTGCCTGGACGGCTTAAGGAGGAGCTGGAGCAGACGGCAAGATATCTTTCCGGCATGCCCTTTGACGAAACAAAGGCGGCATCCCATATTCCGTGGGCCGACAGCTTCCGCGATAAATACGATTGCTCTGCCTTTGAAGGTGCGCATGCGGCACTGCGGCAGGAGCTGGCGGTGCTGTGCATGCAGCTGCTGGGCGACGCGGCGGTGTTCAAGGATGACGAAGCGGGCCGCGCAGGGCTGGACCGCTTTGTAAATTCGCTTTATTAAACGGAGGGGCGTATGCATACTGACGGCAAAAGCGGCGCGCCGGGAAACGCGCAAAGCAATGAGGATATCCGCAGCGGCGGGAAAAACGGCGCAGAGGGCGGCAAAACGGCAGCAAAGGATGCCCCGTCGGGCCGCAGGCGCGTGCGCCCTTACTGCATAGCCATGGCATTTGCGGCGCTTATAGTTTTGGTGCTGCCCGTGCTTATTCGCCCCGTGGGAGCACAGGAGGCTGCGGCGTATCTTGTTCCCGTTCTGGCGGTAACGGTGCTGCCCGCACTTATAATATATCTTACGGTGCTGCGCAAGCTCATGGCGGACAGGGAGCTTGCCCGGCGGCTTACGCTGCTTTGCTGGCAGCTTCCTCAAAAGGAGGGCGGCAGCACGCTTTTTATCAGCTGTGTGCGCCCGCTGTGCGTGCTTTTTGCCGCATCGGCGCTTATAGGCACGCTGCTGCTTGTATGGGCAAAGGCGCAGACAGAGGCGGCAATATGCATTGCGGCGTTTGTGTTTCTGCTTTCCGGCGCCTTGGCGCTGGACTGTGCGGCGCTGCACTGGGACGATATGGGCGGGGAGCGCGGCTTCAGGCTTTGTCATAACGCGCTGTATATAAGGGGCGTCGGGCTGCGCCTTGACGGCGTAAAAAACGCCGTATACGATGTACATACCAGCCCCGACGGTTCGCGCCTGTTTTTGGGGCTTCAGCTTAAAAACAATATAAATACGCTTTCCTTTGATGTGCCGGAGGATAAAAAAGAAGAAACGGAAGCTTTTATATCCGGCCTGAAGGCGCATTTTGAGCAGCAGAATGCAGAAAATGCGGCAAATGCAGAAAATGCGGACGGGCGGGAGGCCGCGCCGGAGCAGACGGCGGACAATGAAAAATAAACGGTTTTGCAAAAAACGGGAGTGCGGAAAATGAGAAACACGGCAAAAAGCCAGGAGGCAGGCGAAAAAAACCGAAGCGTGCGCGCGCGGTATAAGTCAATAGCGCCCCTGAGAAAAAGGAGCTTCTTTATCGCCCTGTGCGCAGCGCTGCTTACGCTGATGATCCCCGTGCTTATTTATGTTTACATAGTTTTTTCCAAGGACGGCTTTGCCGCCGTTGTCCTGATACCGGCGGCAGCGGCGGCGGCGCTTACCGCCGCGCTGATAGTGCTTATTGCGCGGCAGGAAAAAATAAATTCTCTTCTTGAGGAAACCGTGGCGGTGCTGGAATACAACGACCGCTACCTTTACCGCTTCAACCGCAGAATGGCGGCGCACACAAGACCTGCGGCCTCCGCGGTTTTTGCCGGGGCTGCGGCCTTCTGCGGGCTTGCGGGCGGGCTTGCGGTGTCCGCTCCGGGCTCTGCCTCGGTTGCCGAAGGCTTCTTTATTGCCCTTGGGGTTTTTGCCGCGCTTACTCTTCTTGCGCTGCCCGTGGTGCGCATGTTTTTCAATTATCACCTTTGCCGTCTTTTCGGCGGGGACAGATACATAGTGCTTTCCCGGCGCGGCGTGCTTTCGGCAGGACGCATGATAAGCCTTAGCGCGGGCAGAAGAACGCTTTACAACGCAGAGCTTAAACGAAGCTGCGGCTGCGACTGCCTGCGGCTCAACTGTCATGTCAGCAGGGGCTACGGCGAATGTGTGCGCTCGGAGGATATTCCGCTGCCCCCGAACACCCCGGAGGAATTTGCAAACCGGCTTTTGGAGATATACAATTCCCCCTCTCTTTCCGATCACGAAGAGCGCTTCGGCAGAGAAAAGCGGCAGGAAGCCGCAAAGCCGAAAGAGTGATGATCGGCATAAAATACCAACATTCTGGCGCCGGGTGCGCCGCGGAGAAATAATACAATGCTTTACTGTTCCATTGCCAGCGGTTCAAAGGGCAACTGTCATTTTATACTGGGAGAGCATACCGCAATACTTGTAGATGCGGGAACCACCGCCAAGAATATTGCGCAAAGGCTTGCCGAAATAGGGGTGGATCTCTGCCATATAACCGCAATACTGCTTACCCATGAGCATATAGACCATATTTCCGCCCTTGAGGTGCTGCTTAAGCGCACGGAGGCGTGCATATACTGTAACCAAGCCACTATGGAGGCGGTGCTCAGGCGCTTTCCCAAGGCGGACCGCTCCCGCTTTACGCTTTTTTGCACGGGGGGCAGCTTTTATATCAACGAGCTGAGCATAACCGCCTTTGCCACCCCGCACGACGCTGCGGAATCCGTGGGGTACAGCATAAGCTGCGGGCTGTGCCGGGTGTGCATAGCCACCGATATAGGGCATATGACGGCGCAGCTGCTTTCCTGTCTTGAGGGGGCGCAGCTTGTGTGTCTTGAGAGCAATCACGACGAGCAGATGCTGGCGCAGGGGCCGTATCCCTTTACGCTCAAGCGCAGGATAATGGGAAGCCGCGGTCACTTAAGCAACAGGGACTGCGCGCAGGCGCTTAAGCATCTGGCGGATAAGGGGCTGTGTCAGGCGGTGCTTTGCCACCTTTCCCAGCAGAACAATACCGCGCAGCTTGCCTTTGATACCGTAAAGGAAGTGCTTGCGTGCGCGGGGGCGGATATTCCGGTGGAGGTGGCGCTTCAGGACAGCAGAAGCCGCCTTTACAGCATTGTCCCCGTGCGCGTGTTCGGGCAATGCGACGGATCGGAAAAGGAAAGAACGGCTTCCGAGGGCAGGATGCGGCCGCAGAAAATCCGAGCCGTAAAACAGTTCTGATTTAAGGCCGTCCGATACGGCGGCAACACAGCAAAAGGGATCGCGGGATCCGGAAAGGAAACAGAAAAATGGATTATAAAAGGGAGTATGAGCGTTGGGTTGAAAATGTGACCCCGCAGCAGAAGCGGGAGCTGCTTTCATTGAGCGAGCAGGAGAAAAAAGAGCGCTTTTATACCGATCTTGAGTTCGGCACGGCCGGTATGCGCGGGATACTGCGTCTTGGCAGCAACGGAATGAACGAATATACCGTGGGCAGAGCCACTCTGGGGCTTGCGGGATATGTATGCGCCTGCAAAAAGCAGCGGGAGGGAGTGGCCATAAGCTATGATTCCCGTCACAGAAGCCGGGAGTTTGCCTGCCTTGCCGCACAGATACTGGCATATCACGGTGTGCACAGCTATCTTTGCAGCGAGCTGCGGCCCGTACCACTGCTTTCCTTTGCGGTGCGGCATTATCATGCCTTTGCCGGAATAATGATAACGGCAAGCCACAATCCCAAGGAGTATAACGGCTATAAGGTTTACGGTCAGGACGGAGCACAGCTTTCTCTTGAGCCGGCGGCGGATATGCTTTCGCGCATAGAAAAGGAAAGCTATTTCGGCATAAAGAGCATGGATTTTGATACTGCCGTGAGCCGGGGGCTGATACAGCTTGTGGGGGAGGATTTGGACGATGCGTATTTTGAGGCGGTGCTGCCCCTTATAGACAAAAAAACCATCGCCGCCTGCCGGGATATAAAAATCGTGTACACCCCCATCCACGGCTCGGGCTGCAAGCCGGTATGCCGCGCCTTTAAGGAGCTTGGGCTTACCGGGGTGCAGCTGCTTGAAGCGCAGGCGCAGCCCGACGGCGATTTTTCCACCGTAAAAAGCCCGAACCCGGAAAATATCGAGGCGCTGTCCATGGCCATTGACTACGCCAAAAAAACTGGAGCCCGGCTTGTTATGGGCACCGATCCGGACTGCGACCGTGTGGGCGTGGCGGTGCGCGACAAAAACGGCGATTATGTTCCCCTTACCGGGAATCAGCTGGGCTGCGTGCTGCTGGACGGGCTGTTAAAGGCAAAAAAAGAAGCGGGTACCCTGCCGAAAAACGGGGTATTCATAAAAACCATAGTTACAAGCGAGCTTGCCCGCGCCGTTGCGCAGAGCTACGGAGTGGAGACCGTGGAGGTGCTTACCGGCTTTAAGTTTATAGGCGAAAAGATCAAGGAGTATGAGCAGACGGGCGAGCATACCTATCTGTTCGGTTTTGAGGAAAGCTACGGCTATCTTGTGGGCACGCATGCGCGGGATAAGGACGGCGTGGTCACCTGCATGCTGCTTGCACAGACCGCCTGCGGGCTGGCGGCTCAGGGAAAGACCCTTTTGGACGGGCTGGAGGATATATACGCCCGTTTGGGCTATTGGAAGGAAAAAACGATTTCCTTTACCCTTTCGGGCATGGAGGGCATCGCCCGCATAAAGGACACCATGGCAAGGCTGTGCTCCGAGCGCATCGAAAGCTTCGGAAGCCGCAGAGTAAAGGCACTGCGCAACTACAATACCGGCGTGCGCACGGATCTTTGCAATAACAGCGAAAGTCTGCTTGATCTGCCCAAAAGCAATGTGCTTTATTACGAGCTGGAGGGCGGCTGGGCCTGCGTGCGGCCTTCCGGCACCGAGCCCAAGCTAAAGGTTTATCTTGCGGTAAAGGAACAGAATGCCGCAGAGGCGCAAAGAGCGCTTGAGGAGCTGGAAAAAAGCGTGCGCGCGGTTGTAGGGCTTTAATAACCGCCTTGCGCTCTGTTCCGGCGGGCATCGGATTTCATGCATATGCCCTATTTGCGTTATTGGTTATTATCAGAAGAGTATAATAAAAAAGCAGAGTGTGCGGCACCCTGCTTTTTTATTTTGCGGCGGTTCCGACTGTGCTTTTTACGAAAAACCGGCACTTGGCAAAGCGATGCTTTTTTGCGCGCGGCGGGCGCCGTGGCTGCGCCCCCGGCGCCCCCGCCCGGCCTGCGGCCGTGCCGGCATACGCCGTCGCCGCGCCTTTCGCCCGCAGCCCTTTCGCACAAGCCAAGCCCTGTCGCGCCGCCGCTTTTTACGCCGCGGCCGGCCCCTCGGCTGCGCCTGCGGGCCCTCTGCCGGCCTTGCGGCCGCCCCAAGCCCCCGTTTTCGGGCGCTTTGGCCGCGGCTGCTACTGTTCCGGCGCTATTTCTCAATAGCCGCTTTTTTTCGGTTCGCGGCAATTATTTCGGAATAATCGTCGAATTTATCCTCACGGTCGTATGTGTACAAACCGTTTACCTCCTGTTCTACATCATAAAGCTGAGTGTAGCAGAAGCCCATGATATTCGGCGCCTCCAGCAGCGCGGAAACAAGCCCCTTGTAGCGGGCAAAGAATTCCTCCTGCGTCTTGGGTGCATTGCCGTAGCCCCAGGCGTTGTCCGCAGCTTCTGCACGCTTGTTTTCCGGCACCCATTTTATTCCGCCGAACTCGCTTAAAAACAGGGGCAGATCTTCAATATATACCTGTCGGTCGCCGAAGGCCAGACTGAAGCTGTCCTTTTTGCCGTTGTAGCCCTGATACGCCCGACGAAAGGCCTCCGGGTCCTGCGTGTAATCATGTTGATCGTAAATATCGGTTACAACATGCAGTCCGCCCGAAGCGTCTATCACCGGCCTTGTGGGGTCAAGACGCTTTGTGAAATCGTAAACCGCCTTAATCAGCCGCGGCGCGGCAGCGCCCCAGGCTTCGTTGAGGGGGCACCAGCCTATCAGGGAGGGATGGTTGAAATCCCGAGTCACCGTTTCACACCATTCCGGCAGAAAATTCATAAGCGCGCCGGGACGGCAGGGGTCAAGCCCCCAGCTTGCGTGCTCCCCCCACACAAGATAGCCCGCTTTGTCGCAGTGATATAAAAAACGCGGCTCAAACATTTTTTGGTGCAGGCGCGCGCCGTTGAAGCCAAGGCGCATGGCAAGCTCTATATCCCGCTTTAACGCCGCATCATTTGGCGCGGTGTAAATGCCGTTCCTGTAATAGCCCTGATCCAGCACCGTGCGCTGAAATACGCTTTTGCCGTTTATAAGCACCCGCAGCCCGTCAATGCACACCTCGCGCAGCCCGGCGTAGCTTAAAAGCACATCGGTGCCGTGCTGGGTTTCGAGGGTGAAGCGCAGGTCGTAAAGCCGCCCGCAGCCCGGCTCCCACAGGTGCTTTTCGCTTAACGGAATATGTATAACGGCATATTCTCCGGCGACGCTTTTTTCCGCGCGGCCCACCGCGCGTCCTTCAAACAAGGCCTCCGCGCTTATCTTTCCGCCGCAGGACAGCGTAAGCTCAATATCAAAGGCGCCTTGCGCTATATCGGGAAAGTATTTTGCGCTTTTTATGTAGCCCTGCGGCACGAATTCCAGCCAAACCGTCTGCCATATTCCCGTGGTGCGGGTGTATTCACAGCCCTGCGAGTAATAGAAGCCGGCCTGCTTGCCTCGCGGCTGATCTCCCGAGCGCAGGGCATCCCGCGCGTTTACGGTGATGTCGTTTTCTCCCGCTTTGCAAAGGGCGGTTATGTCCGCGGTAAAGGAGCTGTATCCGCCGAAGTGCTCCGCCGCTTTTTGACCGTTTATATACACGGTGCATTCATAGTCCACGGCGCCGAAATGCAGCAAAACGCGCCCCCGAAGCTGTTCGTGCGTCAGCACCGCCGTGCGCTTGTACCATACGGCGGGTATAAAATCCCTGTACCCTATGCCGGAAAGCGCGCTCTCCGGGCAAAACGGCACGGTTATCCTATGTGTGTACTCCGCCGCCTTTTCCGGCAGAAACAGCCCGCGGTCGGCTCCCGAAACGCCGAAATCAAATTCAAACAGCCATTGTCCGTTAAGATTCTGCCAGCCGTCCCTTTGCATCATGGGCTGCGGATGCTCCGGGCGCGGAATTTCGTATTTATTCATAGCCTTCATCCTTTACTTGATATCAGATATTGTTTATTGTATAATATCATCATATAAAGCAAAAATAAATATGGATTTTAAGCCTTTATGTGAGGATTTTAAGCATATGGAAAAAATATTTATTCCGCCGCGCACGGAGAGCCCGGCTCCCTTCAGCCTGATAATGGCGGGAATAACCTATCCGGACCCGGATTACGGCATATACCGCAAATGCTCGGAGCTGTATGTGCTGGAATATGTGGTGCGCGGACGCGGCACCGTAATTTGCGATGAGAACAGCTGCAATATAGAAGCGGGGGATGCCTATATACTTCCCGCCGGTGCGAAGCACCGCTATTATGCGGATAAAAACGACCCGTGGGAAAAGAAATGGATGAATGTTTCCGGCCCCCTTTGCCGTACCCTTTTGGAAATGTACGGAATAAGCCGTATCGTGCGTTTTCCAAAGGCGGACGCGGGCGGGCTGTTTGACGATTTTTTCGAGGGGTTCGGGGCGCATGCGGAGGCAGGCGATATAAACGGCTTTGCCGCGCTGGCGTTTCACCGCATTGTGCAGTGGCTTGCCCGCAGGCCGGGGGAAAGCGTTCTTGGCCCGGCGGAAAGAGCAAGACAGTATATAAACAGCAATATCTACGGCCAAATAACCGCAGCATCGGTGGCGGCAGCTATCGGCTTTTCGGTTTCACAGGCGGGCAGACTGTTCAAAAAAGAATATAAAACCACGATATATTCCTATATTTTGGAGCAGAAGCTGTGCGCGGCGGAGCAGCTTATCCGTAATTCCTCCGTTTCGCTTAAAGAAGCCGCCGATATGCTGGGCTTTACGGATGAGCACTATTTCTGCAATATCTATAAGAAAAAACGCGGCATAACGCCGGGACAGCTGCGCCGATAGCGCGGCAGTGCTTCCGGCGTTACCTTGCCCGCAAATTCGCGGCTTTTTTGCCGCAAGATAAACAAAGGCCGGGCTTTTATTGCCCGGCTTTTGCGCATCTATTGTCCGCTTCCGCTGCCCTCCTGTTTTTCGTCGTCCCCTGCCGTATTTTTCGGCTTATCCGAAGCAGGCGTGGCTTCTGTCGGCGCGGGCGCCCTTTCACCGTTTTGCGGCGGAGTATTCGTGTTTTTTTCCGCCTTCTTTTTGCTCCTTAAGCATATGAACGCGGCTGCTGCTGCGCCTATTGCGGCGGCTGCCAGTACCGAGAACACAATTATCCAAACAAGATTTACACTCTGCGCACTTTCGTTCTGATTCGGCTGTTCATCGCCGGAGGAGGGGCTGCGTCCGTCCTGCGGCGGCTGCCCCGGGTTGAAGCCGCCGGAGCCGCCCGCGCCGGAGGAGGCGTTCTGCCCGCTTACGGCGCTCTGCGTGCCTATAAGAGTGTCCCCCGCATAAAGGGAGTAGCTTTTTCCCGCTTCAAGCTCCGGCGAGGAAAGCACGATATATCCGCTTTGGCACATGGCCGTTGCCGTAATAAGGGTGTTTCCGTCCTCATCCCGCAGGGTGAGCGTGCTGTCCTGTGCTGTCAGGCTGCCCTGAGCGCTTCCCGACGGCCCGTTCGCTTGGGCCTCGCCTGCGGAGCCATCCGGCTTTGCCGGGGGCTGCGCGGAACCGCCCGCACTGCCTTGATCGGAAGTACCGCCCTGCGGAAAGCCGCCTTGGCCGCCCTTTGAGCCTCCGGGACGGAAGCCGCCGTCATTTCCGCCCGGGAAGCCGCCGCTGCCGCCGGGGCGCCCGCCCGTACCGCCTGAGGAAAATATCACGCAGGGCTGGTCGGCGGCAAGCTTCATTCCCATGCCGCCGCTGCCGCCTCCGGCTATAACGGTGCCGCCGCTTACGGTTACAGTGCCGTCGGCGTCAAGGGGCTGGTTGTCGGCGCTGTTGGCACTCCACAGGCTTATGAAGCCCCCGGTTATTGTAATATCGCCGTTTGAATCAAAGCCGTCCCCGGACGAGGTGTACATTTTAAGCGTTCCGCCGTTTATTGTTATGCTGAATTCGCCGTCTGACAGCTCCTTGTTTGCCGCGTTTATACAGTCATCCGTTGCGGTGACCTCCAGCGTGCCGGAATTGACGGTAACGCTTACCGCCTCCAGCCCTTCACAGCAGGCGGAAATGCTTATAACGGGGCCGTCCGTGCCTATCTGTCCCACGGTGAGCACGGTGTCGGAGTGCAGCGCGTCGTCCTTTGCGCTTATTTTCAGGGTTCCGGAGTTAATTATAAGCTCGCCGCCTGCATTTACCGCATCGTTTACCGCGGTTATGTCAAGGTTGCCCTCCAATACAAGCCGGCTTGCGTTGTCTTCGTCCGCTCCGCCCGTCTTTATGCCGTTTTTGCCCGAAGCGTTTATAATTATCTCTCCGCCGCCGTTTACGGTGAGCTGTGCGCCGTCCTTGCATTTTATAACGGCGTTTTCTGCGTTTTCATTTTCGGTATAGTTATCGGAATTGTTTTTTTCCGTGTCCGACAGCGTGTTTTTCGTGCCCGCCGCGGCCGTCAGAGTAACTCGGGAGGATTTCCCCACGCATACGGCGGCGCTGTCTTCGCTTTTAAGGGTGAGGCCGTTGAGCACTATGGTGACATCCTGTATGTTTTTCTTAACCTTTATGCTGCCGTTTTTGCACGAGCCGGAAACGATATATGTGCCCGGCGCGCTTATCGTAAGCTGCGTGCCCTCTGCGGAATACCCGTCCGTGCCGTTTTCGGCTGCTATTTTGTCATCGTAAAAAACAATGCTTGTACCTTCGTACTGCTCCGCCGCTGCCGGCAGCGCCGGCAAAGCAAGCAGCACGCACACAAACGCGCACAGCAGCGCGCGGAAATACAGTCCGGCTCTTTTCTTTTTCATCTGTGCCATCCTTTCCGCGCCCGTGTCCCGGACGCCGGATTTTTATCCGCCCGGGGGAATGCGGCCGGCACCGTTTCCGTCCGATGCCTTTATTGCATTTCCCCTTTGGCATATTAAGGATACCGCATCAAGGTTAAATATAAATAACGGCAATGTGAATTCTTTCTGAAATTCCCCTTTTATTATGCACGCGCAATGTGAACTTTATAAAACAGGCGGCGCCGCATACAAAGCAGCGTACAAAAAACCGGCTCTGCATAAGCAAAGCCGGCCGGATATTATGCTTTTAGGCGTATATATTTCAGTGGAAAATACTCAGCCGCCGTTTTCCAGCAGCTTTACAAGCTCGCTGTCCCTGCCCAGAATAACGGTTTTGCTGCTGCCGTCAAGGGAGGCCTTCAGCGCCTCAAGCGCCTGAGTGTAGCGGTAAAAATCCTGCTTTTCCGCCGTGTCATAGGCCAGGGAGAGCAAACGCATGTATTCCTCCTCCCCTTCGGCAATCTCCTCAGCGGCCTTTACCCTCGCCTGAGAGAGGGTTATGTTCACATCCTTATCCACATCGTTGCGGATAAGCGAGGCCTGATACTGTCCGTCCGCCAGAAACTTTTCCGCCTGCTGATTGCGCTCGGATATCATGCGCTGATATACCGCCGATTCGTTATCCTTCGGCAGATCAAGACGCTTCACCTTTATATCCACCACCTCTATGCCGTATATGCGGGTGGCCTCGGCCACCTCCTTTGTCACCGCCTCGTAGAGGTCCTCGCGTCCCTCCACATTGCCGGGGTTTATTATCTGCGTCTGCTGGAGCGTGCCCATGCGGTTTTTAAGCGAGTTGTAGGTGAGCACATCCAAACGCCCCTCGGCCTCGGAGGTGCTGCCCAGAGTCTGATAGAAGGTCTTGGGGTCGGATATGCGCCAAAGAATATAGCTGTTTACCGTCATGTTCTTTTTATCGGCGGTAAGCACCTCGGATTCCGGCAGATCGTAAAGGTTTGTGGCCTTGTTATAATATTTTATGCTGTCCACAAAGGGTATGCGGAAGTGCAGCCCGGCGGTGTCCGTTGTATCCACTATTGCGGAAAACCGCACAACACAGGCGTATTCGTTCTCCTTTACAACATATGTGCAGCAAAGGCACAGTATTACTCCCAGCACTATGAATACAGCGGGCAGAAGCGCGCGCAGAATTTTCTTTTTCATCGTTTTCTCCTTTTGCTTTTTGATTTGCCGTTTTAACAGCCGTTTCTCTGCCCGAAGCCTTCGCTCCGGGGGAAGCGATCAGAGTCGTCAGCCCTTTTCGTCGGCGATCTTCAGAAAATCCTCTATAAGTATGTATTTGGTGGAATCGCCGCTGCCTGCGTCGATTATCAGCTTTACATCGGGCAGTATCTCCTTAAGCGCCTCGTAATACATGCGGCTTCTTGTAATTTCCGGATTGCGGGCATATTCTCCGAAGCGTGCGTTGAAAAGCGCCACCTGTTCCTGAGCCTCGTTTATGCGCCCGGTCTTTTGATACTCCGCGTCCTTAATCAGCTTGTCCGCCTCGGCCTGCGCCTTGGGCAGCTCGCCGTTTTTGTAGGCCTTGGCCTCGTTTATCACGGTTTCCGCCTGCTGCTTTGCTGTTTCCACCGCCTTGAAGGCCTCTATTACCTCCTGCGTGGGCGGCTCGCTGTCCTGTATCTTAAGGTCGGAAAGCACTATGCCTATATCGTACTGCATCAGCACCCGGCTTATGCTCTCCCGCGCCAAACGCTCCACCTCGCTGCGCCCGGTGGTAAGCACCGCATCCACCTCGGTTGCGCCTATAACGCTGCGCACCTGGCTCTGCACCAGGTTTTTAAGCACCGCCGCCGGCTCGTAGGAGCTGTAAAGGTATTTTACCGGGTCGCTTATTTTGTATTCCACAAAAAAGTCCACATTTACTATGTTGTAATCCCCGGTTATCATCTTGCTTTCGGCCTCTACTGCGGTATAGTCCACTCCCGGCTCCGTCACGGTGTGATAGCCCAGCTCTATCTTCTGATGCACATTCACCGGCACCTTGCTCACCTTTTGTATTCCGAAGGGGGCTTTAAGATGAAAGCCGGAGCGCTCCTGCACCGCCGTCACCCTGCCGAAGGTGGTAACAACTGCGGTCTCCTGCTCGTTTGTTGTGTAAAAACAGGTAAAAAGGGCTATAAGCAGCACCAATGCGGCAATGCCCCACAGTGTCCAGCGCCGTAGTCTGTCCGGTGTGAGGGATACGGTGCGTGCGCCGTCCTTCCTGCGGTCCTGCTCCTGCTGAGTTACTATTCTCATGTTTTTCTCCTTCATTTTTCCGCCGGGGCGGTGATATTCAGTATACACTTATGATTATACTATACTTCCTCCCTCTTTGCATCTGCTTTTTGGGCTGTTTAATTCATGATTTTCAGACATTCGGAACAAATTGTTCAAATTTCGGGGCTTGAAATGCGGCTTGTTTGATGATATAATAAAAAGAACAGCATAAACGGAAGAACTGCTGAAAATGACCTCAAATCCGGCGATGCACAGCCGCTTGTGCCGTACAAAACCCGAAGGCGGCAAATTCGCCGAACAAAAAAACAAACAGCGCCCGGGCGCAAAGGCGCAGGCGATGAAAGGATATGAATATTTATGAATATGAATAAAAGCGATATTCTCTCAAAAATCGATTCCACACTGCTTAAGCAGACGGCCACCTCCGAGCAGATATGCGCCCTTTGCGAAAACGCCATAAACAACCGCTTTGCCGCAGTATGCGTCCAGCCCTGCCATGTGCCGCTGTGCGCAAAATGGTTAAACGGCAGCCCGGTAAAGGTGGCCACCGTCATCGGCTTCCCCATGGGGGCAAACACCACGGCGGTAAAGGCCTTTGAGGCGGCGGACGCCGTAAAAAACGGCGCGGACGAGCTGGATATGGTAATAAACATCGGCCTTGCGCTGGAGGGCAACTGGCACGCCGTGCGCGATGATATAGCGGCGGTGGTGGAGGCGGCTCAGGGCAAGTGCGTAAAGGTGATAGTGGAAACCTGCTTCCTTAATAAAGAGCAGATAGCCGCCGCCTGCCGCGAAGCGGCGCAGGCCGGCGCGCAGTATGTAAAAACCTCCACGGGAATGGCGGAGGGCGGTGCCAAGGAGGAGGATGTGCGCCTTATGCACGATACGGTGCTGGGCCGCTGCCGCGTCAAGGCCGCCGGCGGAATAAGAACGCTTGCCGACTGCGAAAAAATGATAGCCGCGGGAGCGGAAAGAATAGGCACGGGGAATGCGGCGTCCATTGCGGAGGAAAAATGATTGCGCTTTGCGATATAGGGCAGAGCGGGCTGAAAAGCCTGCAAAGAGCCTTTGAAGCCGCGGGCTTCATGGCGGTTATAACCTCAAGCCCCGAGGAAATATCCCGGTGCAGCCATGCGGTGCTTTCCTACGGCGGCGGCTTTGCCTCCGGCTTTGAGGCGCTGCGCAAAACCAGGCTGGACCGCACTCTGCGCGCGGCTGCCGCAGCGGGAAAGCCGGTGCTTTTCATAGGCACCGGTATGCTGCTTGCCTGCCGCAGCTGCAATCAGAACGGGCTTTATAAGGGTATGGCGCTGCTCCCCTTTGACGCCGTGGGCGCAAACAGGGAAACGGAGGGCTTTTTTTCCACAAAAGTAACCCCCTGCGCGCTCTTTGACCGGGAGGGACGGCAGCATTTCTATTACCGCTGCGGCGCTTATGTAAGCCCGTGCAAAAACAGCGCCCCGGAAGCTCAGGCGGAGGAGCCTGCGCCCGCCGTCAATGTATGGGAAACCGTGCCCTCCGGTCAGCACGCTAATGGTGAAAGCGGCTTATCCGCAGAGCTGCGGGCAGAAAATACGGCATCCTCGGATGCCGACGGCACGGGAACCGAAAGGGAAAGCCTCAGAAGAAAAAACTCGGCGCGCGGCATAGGCCCCGTCATTGCCGCCGCAGTTGCCGGCTCGGTGTGCGCCACCGCCTTTTATCCGCATAAAAGCGGCAGGGAAGGGCTGGAGGTGCTGCGCCGCTTTGCGCTGCTTCCCCCCCGCAGCCTTGCCGGCGCCGAACCTCTTACGGCGGCAACGGCGGAGGGGCTGCCCGATTTCGGGCTTATAGCCCGCATAGATGTAATAAACGGCCGCACGCAGGACGGCAGACCCTGCTGCATGCAGGCGGAGGAGCTTTACAACGCCGGGGCGGACGGAATACTTTTCAACAGCCGGGATACCGATCAGGCGGGGCTGGCGGCGCTGTGCGCCCAAACCGCCGCAGCCGCAGGGCGCGTTTTTGTGCCGCTGTATGTTTCCGGAGCCATTCACGATCCCTCCCAGCTGCGCGTGTTTTTGGATGAAGGCGCCGACCGCGTTTTTTACGGCAAGGCCTCCATACGCTCCCAGTATAAGATCGAGCGCGCCGTGCACGCCGAAAGCAGCGGCGGCATAGGGGTATCCCTTGCCTGCCGCGCCATACCGGGCACGGACAGCTTCGAGGTGCTGGTGGACGGGGAAAACGGCTCGGGCTCGGGGAAGGATGCGTTTTTGTGGGCGTTTCACGCCCAGCGGCTGGGCGCCTCCGGGCTGCTGCTGCGCGCAATACCCAATAACGGGGAAACCTTTGATATAAAGGCGGTGCGCCAGATACTCTCCGGCATTTCCTGCCCGGTGATACTCTCCGGCGATCTCGGCGATGCGGCAGAGCTTGCGCAGGCGGCGCGCGAGGGCGTGCTTGCCTCCGCCGATAAGAATTTCTGCGCCGAAAACGGCGAAAAAATCAAAAACAGGCTGCGGGAAATGAATATACCCGTGCGTCTGCCCTTTGCGTCCGCGCTGCAGGAGCGCCCCGAAGCACAGCAAACAAAATAAAGCAAACGGATAAAGCAAAAAACATAAACAGCGGAGAATATAACGGCAATGCTTAAATTTTGGGTAAAATTAGTAAAGGATAACCGCCTTGTGCGGCAGCATCTTGGCGATATTGAGGAAAAAAGCACCAAGGATATGCTGGACGACGGGCTGAAGGAGGCGTGCTACGCGTTGGACCTTGCACACCCCATCGTGCAGCAGAAGCATCTTGACGACCTTGCGCAGTACGGCTTTACGCGCTTTCTGCCCGATTCCTTTATGGAGGATGTAAACTTCAGCCGCATGGAGGTGCGAATTTTTGAGGAGCACCCCAAGAAAAAACACGGCGTGCATTAAAAATAAAGATTCCGATATTTCAAAAAAGTGTGCTGTAAAGTATGCTTTTTTTACCGTTCGGGCGGCGACGCTTGATATTTATAACCGCTTTTTGGATAAAGCTTTTTGAATAAAGAACGCGTTTTAAGGCATAATAATTTGTGCATAAGCAAATTACCGCGCCCTTTTGCGCGGAGCAAAGGAGCTGAACTGTTATGGTGGTGGATAAAATAGCACTGTCGCTGGTTATAATCGGCGCGCTTAACTGGCTGCTGGTTGGGTTGTTTCAGTACGATCTCGTAGCGGGTATATGCGGCGGCGCGGCAACGGTCGCAGCAAGGATCATCTATGCCGTAGTGGGTATAGCCGGCCTGTGGTGCATATCGCTGCTGTTTAGAAAATGCAAAAACGCACAGTGATGCGATTATTTTTACTTTTTTCAAAACCTGATTTCCGGCGGAGGCTTGCCTCCGCCGGTTTTTACAGATCGTCGGCATCCTGCACCGGGCCGCCGTGCTCCCCGGCGCCGGTATACGAGCCGAGAATATCGGTTTTCCCTTTTGCATTGTGCCGCCATGCCGCAAGCGCTGAGCGCGTTTTGTTTTTTTCCCGTTTCTGCGCATTTGCGCTTCTGCCCGCTTTCCCTTTTTTGTTTTCCGGCATTTTTGCATCCTCCTTTTGTCTTGAGCCGTGCTTTTGGCACGCCCGTGCCGTTTTTATTGCATTATTTGCTTTTGTGAGTGGAATTATTCGCTGAGGCGTGATATAATATCACAGGCGGAGCATCCGCCGCGACACATATTATCGGGGTAGGAACATAAAATTATGGAATATAAACAGAAAAAGCTGTCAGAGCTTGTAAACGGCGAGGCCTTTGAGGGTTTTCTGCTGGTAAAATCGGCGGCGGTGCGCACCGGCTCCACAGGCAAAAATTATCTTGATCTCTCCCTTGCGGATGACAAAACCGCCATAAACGCCAAGGTGTGGGATTATTACGAAGCTCTTTCCCGTATAGCGGCAAATGACCTTGTAAAGGTGCGCGCCACGGTTACGGTGTGGCAGAATGTGCTGCAGCTGCGCATTGAAAAAATACGCCTTGCAACCAAAGAGGACCCGGCAAGAATAGAGGATTTCGTGCCCAGCGCCCCGCAGAGCGGCGAGGAGATGCTCTCGCAGGTGCTTTCTTATGCGGCAAAGATAAAGGACGGCGACCTTTCGGCAATAGTAGGCTGTATTCTGGAGCGCTATCACGAAAAGCTGCTGTACTGGCCGGCGGCCATGTCCAACCACCACGCAGTGCGCTCCGGGCTGCTGTATCACACTCTTACCATGCTCCGTGCGGGCGAAGCGCTGTGCTCGGTGTATACAAATCTTGATACCGATTGGGTGTACGCCGGGGTAATAGTGCACGATATAGAAAAAATTGAGGAGCTGGGCAGCAATGAGCTGGGGCTTGTAAGCGATTACACCCGCGACGGGCTGCTGCTTGGTCATATCATACAGTGCACCGTGCTGATAGGCGAGGTGGGAAAGGAGCTGGGGGCCGACCCGGAAAAGGTGGCGCTGCTTCAGCATATGGTCACGGCGCACCACTATGAGCCGGAATACGGCTCTCCGCGGCGCCCCATGTTCCCCGAGGCGGAGCTGCTGCATTATCTTGACATAATCGATGCGCGGATGTATGATTTTACAAGGGCGCTGGCCGATGTGCAGGAGGGCGGCTTTACCGAAAAGCAGTGGCTGCTTCAGAACCGCAGGCTGTATAAAAAGCACACCGGAGCAAAAATGGCGGAGGAAAACAAAGAAAACAGTTAAAAATGTAAAAAAACCCGAGATAAACGGGGACTGTGCCGGAAAATGTGCATTTACGGCAAAATACAATGGAATTTGGCCAAAAATTATTTTTTGCGGCGCAAAAAGGAAATAAGCAGACCGATGCCGAGGCCCACGCTTAATGCAACGGCAACTATTACCGCATAGCCGGAAATACGGGAGAGCAAAAGGGTAAAAAGCATAAAATCACCTGTTTTTTGCGGAAAAATCGGCGCATTGCGCGCATTTTTTCAAAATGCGCTGCGGCCGTGCGGATATTGTAGCGCATAGTGCGATAAAGTGCAAACGGAAAATAGCATGGCGGCAAAAACGCAAAAAAACCGTAAAAAAACGATAAAAAACATATAAAAAACGGTGTAAAAACGCGCAAAAAACGCGTTAAAAATGAATAAAAAATTTTCGGGTGCAAAAAGGCATTCGGACGGAGGACAAAATGGGCTTTAAGGAATATCAGTACAGCAGGGTGCAGCTTTGCCCCATAGACAAAAATATAACCGACATCCCCGCACGCATAGAGAAGGCGGCGGACTACAACGAGGCGCTCAAGCTTTACGGAGAATACGAAACCTTCCGCGAGCATCTGTTTACCATGTACAATCTGGCGTACTTCCGCTACACCATAAACACTCACGATGAGTTTTATGCCGCCGAGGTGGAGTATTACGACATGAACCTGCCCAAGCATGACGAGCTGGCAAACGCGGTGAACGCGGCTTTGGCTGCCTGCCCGTGGAGGAAGGAATTTGAAAAGGAGATATCCCCGGTGTTTTTCAAAAATGCCGAGCTTAAGGCCAAGGCTTTTTCCCCGGATATTATGGAGGAGCTGGCGCAGGAGAGCCGTTTGCAGACTGCTTACCAGAAGCTTATGGCGGGAGCGCGCATACCCTTTGACGGCAGGGAGCTGACCTTCCCGCAGCTTACCCCCTATAAGGAAAGCCCGGAGCGCGAAATGCGCAAGGCGGCGTTTTTTGCAGAGGGCGGCTTTCTGGAGCAGCACGCACAGGAGCTGGACGGCATATACGACGAGCTGGTAAAGGTGCGTACCCGCATTGCCCAAAAGCTTGGGTATGACAATTTCCTGCCGGTGGGCTATGCCCGCAGAACGCGCAACTGCTACGGCCCAAAGGAGGTTGCCGCCTTCCGCCGTCAGGTGGTAAAGGATATAGTGCCGGTAAACAACGAGCTGCTGCGCCGTCAGCACGAGCGCAACGGAATAAAGAACCCCACCGCATACGACCGCACGCTGATATGCCGCCACGGCAACGCCGCGCCCAAGGACACGCCGGAGGTTATATTTGAAAAGGGGGCGCATATGTATGAAGCTATGGGGGAGAAGACCGGCGAGTTTTTCCGCTTTATGCGGGATAATCAGCTCTTTGATGTGCTGAGCAAGGACGGCAAGGCCAACGGCGGCTATTGCGAGATGCTGCCGGATTACAAGGCGCCCTTTGTTTTTGCCAATTTTAACGGCACCTCCGGCGATATCGAGGTGCTTACCCATGAGTGCGGCCATGCTTTTGAGGGATATCTGTCGGCGCGTAATTATCCGCATTTTGCACAGCGCGATATTACCATGGATATTGCGGAGATACATTCCATGTCCATGGAGTTCTTTACCTACCCCTACATGAAGGATTTCTTTACGGAGGATACGGACAAGTTCATATACGCCCACCTTTCCGAGGCGCTTAAATTCCTGCCCTACGGCTGCATGGTGGATCACTTCCAGGAGGAGGTATATCTGCACCCGGAAATGACTCCGGCGCAGCGGCGGGAAAAGTGGCTGGAGCTGGAGAAGGTGTACCGGCCCGATATGGACTGGGCGGACATTCCGCATTACGGCACCGGCGGCTGGTGGCAGCGTCAGCTTCACATTTACATGGATCCGTTCTATTATATAGATTACTGCCTTGCGCAGTCGGTAGCCCTGATGTTCTGGGACGCGGCGCAGAAGGACCGCAAGGGCGCGTGGGACAAATATATGAAGCTTATCTCTTACAGCGGCACGCTTACCTTCAACGACCTGCTTAAGGCGGTGGGCTTCCGTCTGCCGATGGAGGAGGGGGCGCTAAGCGGCCTTGCCCGCTCCGCCATGAGCTTCCTGGACGGCATGGATACTTCGAAATTTTGAGCCGTCTTTGCAAAAAGGGGCTTGTGATTTTGCGGTATTGACATAATTGCGCAGTGCTGATATTATAATAGCAGCAAAGAAAGCGGCCTTTGTCTGCGGCCCATGGCGCAGACAAAGGGCATTAAAGCCATAATATCAGCATCCGCGCGGCTTCGCCGGGGCGGACAAACGGAGGGAAAACAATGATACTGTCCTTTGGAACAGTGAATATCAAGGTGGACAAGTTTGAATCCTATGAGGCGCTGGACGACGCACTGGCGCTGTGCGAGGCGGGCAGCATGTATGCCGGTCAGAAGCGCGGAACGGAAAACGCATGGAATATGATTGCCGTTACCGACGCGGAAACCGGCGAATACTTCGGCATAGGTCTGCTTACCGCCTCCATTGCCGACCCGCATATATTGGTGCTTTACAATGGCCTGATGTTTATAGGCGGCGACAGCTTTGCCATTGCCTTTGATTACAACGAGCATCAGATAAACACCCTTATGCCGCTGCCCAGCGATTTTGTGGATTTTATATACATTCAGGAGCGGCGCAGCGTGATAATCGTGCACAAAAAGGGCGTTATTGTAAAGGATAACGAGTGCAAGGAGCTGTGGCGCCATTCCGCGGGGCTGATATCGGGCTATTCCATTGAGGGCGACCTGTTTATTATGGAGCGCGAGGACGGCGAAGAGATAGCCCTTAAGCTTAAAAACGGGCGCGAAGTGGAGCTGGCGGACAGATAGTGCTATAAGCGATTGCATTTTGCTTTTGTTTGTGATATTATTAGATTAAAGGTTAATAATAAGGCTGTGAAGGAAGCAAGTAGCGCCGATTGAGTTTTTCAGAGAGTATCCGGCAGGTGCAAGGATACAGGCGAAACGGCGGGAATACATTCCGGAGCCGCTGCCCCAAAGGGAGAGCCGAGTAGGGTGTGACGGGTACGCCCGGTACAGCGGTTAGTGTGTGTCTGCACACAATGAGGGGTATTTTGCGAAAAATGCCCGAATAAAGGTGGTACCGCGATAAAATCGTCCTTTGTTTCAGTGTTTGAAACAAGGGACTTTTTATATTTTATAAAAAAGATAAAAAGCCGATATGCGAAAAAAGGAGAAAAAAGGATGCAGATCTATGAGGAATTGAAGGCAAGAGGCCTGATTGCACAGGTGACGGACGAGCCGCAGATACGGGAGCTGATAAACAACGGCGGAGCAAAGTTCTACATAGGCTTTGACCCCACCGCCGACTCCCTGCATGTGGGACACTTTATGGCGCTGTGCCTTATGAAGCGGCTGCAGATGGCGGGCAACAAGCCCGTGGTGCTGCTGGGAGGAGGAACGGGCTTTATAGGCGACCCCTCCGGAAGGACGGATATGCGCGCTATGATGAACGCCGAAACGATACAGCACAACTGCGAATGCTTCAAGAAGCAGATGGAGCGGTTTATTGACTTCGGAGAGGGCAAGGCCGTTGCCGTTAATAATGCGGACTGGCTGCTGAACCTTAAATATATCGATATGCTCCGCGATGTGGGAGTGTGCTTTTCGGTGAACAACATGCTGCGCGCGGAATGCTACAAGCAGAGAATGGAGCGCGGGCTCAGCTTTTTTGAGCTGAACTACATGATAATGCAGGCCTACGACTTTCTGCACCTGCACAACGAATACGGCTGCAACATGCAGTTCGGCGGTGACGACCAGTGGAGCAACATGCTTGCGGGAACGGACCTTATACGCCGCAAGACGGGGCAGGACGCCTATGCAATGACCATAACCCTGCTTATGAACAGTGAGGGCAAGAAAATGGGCAAGACCGCAAAGGGTGCGGTATGGCTGGACCCCGAAAAGACCTCGCCGTTTGAATTCTATCAATACTGGCGCAACACGGACGACAAGGATGTAATGAAGTGCCTGCGGATGCTGACATTTATTTCGCTGGAGGAGCTGGCGGAAATAGAAAAATGGGAGGACAGCAGGATAAACGAGAAAAAGGAGCTGCTGGCCTATGAGCTGACCAAGCTGGTGCACGGCGAAGCGGAGGCGCAGAAGGCAAAGGAGGCGTCCCGGGCGCTGTTTGCCGGAACGGGCGACGACAGCAATATGCCCACAACGGAAATAAGCGAGCAGGCGCTGGAAAACGGCGGAATACTGCTGCCCGAGCTGATGGTGGCCTGCGGGCTTGCCGCAAGCAAAACCGAGGCAAGGCGGCTGATACAGCAGGGCGGAGTATCGGTAAACGAAGAAAAGGCGGACAGCATAGGCAGGGTTATCACTGCACAGGAGCTGCAAAAGGGCGTTAAGCTCAGACGGGGCAAAAAGGTGTTCCGTCGTGCGGTGCTGAAAAGCTGATATTAAAAATAGAAAAAGCAAAAACCGGCAGCTCATAAGGGCTGCCGGTTTTTAGGTATGCTTAACTTATTGATACTAATAAATCGCGCCGGGGAAACGGAGGTTTTAATTCTTATTTTCCGTTTCGGGTTTCTTAATGCCGCAGGAAAAACAAATTCTGCGGCTGCGGGGCATCTGACTGGGGTTTTCTGCAATTTTTTAATGCCCGTAAGAAATTTCGGCAAAAGAGGGAGATAAGAATAAATCCCGTTCACAAAGTGAACGGGATCTGTGGAGCTGATAACCGGATTCGAACCGGTGACCTCGTCCTTACCAAGGACGTGCTCTACCTACTGAGCCATATCAGCAATTATACCGGCATCGGCGGTTTGCTGCCGAACACCGGGTATTATATACGATTGTTTATAAAATTGCAAGCGTTTTTTATATTTATTTTATATTTGCCGCTTTTCGCAGGAAGGAGCGGATATTATAAAAACGGCTTGCCCGCAATTATCATACGGGAAATGGCCATATAGCCCTCATTGAGCACGACGGCGTTTTTCTTGGCATCGGCTTCGCAGTAGTTTTCGGCGGGGGCTATCGGGGCGACATCGCTGCGGTAGATGATGAAGGGCACGGGAGCGTTGCTGTGCGCCCGCGTGGTAAGGGGGGTGGGGTGGTCCGGGGTGACAAGTATTCCGAAATCACCTTGGGATTTGAGATATTTGTACACGGGAGCCAGCACCTTGGAGTCGATTTCCTCAATGGCCTTTACCTTGCCCTCCACCTCGTGACGGTGCCCGCATTCGTCCGGGGCCTCAAGGTGCAGATATACAAGGTCAAAGCCGTCCTTAAAGGCCTGTATTGCGGCCTGCGCTTTTCCGGCAAAGTTGGTATCCAGCGTGCCGGTAGCCCCTTCCACGGGATAAATTTTCATGCCGGTAAGGAAGGCCAGCCCCTTTACAAGGTCCACCGCCGTTACAACGGCGCCGTTTAAGCCGTGGCGCTCCCGGAAGGAGGGCAGCATAGGCTTTGTGCCCTGACCCCAGAACCATACGGAGTTTGCCGTGCGCTTGCCCTTTGCGGCGCGGGCAAGGTTTACCGGGTGCTCCGAGAGCAGCTTATTGCTGCGGATCATTATAGCGGTGAGCATATCGGCATAATCGCCCTTGGGCATATAATCCTTAATGCATCTGCCCGTAATGTTGTGGGGCGGGGTGAGCTGCTCGTTTGCCGTTGCGTGGTGCATGATAACGCAGTGGCGGTAGGAAAAGCCGGGGTAGAAGCGCAGCATTTCGCTGCCGAAATGCTGTTCAAGGCAGGCGATAAGCTCAGTGGCTTCCTCGGTGGAGATTTCGTCCGCGCTGTAATCCTCCATTATTTTTTGCTCGTAGGGGCCGTCCCCCGAAAGGGTGACAAGGTTTGCGCGCAGGGCGACATCGTCCTCCTCCATTTTTATGCCCAGCGATGCGGCCTCCAGCGGGGAGCGCCCGGTGAGGTATTGGGCGGGGTTGAAGCCCAGCACGCACATATTGCCCGTATCGCTGCCGCCGGTGCAGCCGCGGGGGGTGGGGTTGAGCATGCCGACCTCGCCGTTCTGGGCGAGAAAATTCATATACGGTTTTTTGGCGACCTCCAACGGCGTGCGGAAGCCAAGCTCCTCCACAGGCTCGTCGGCCGCTCCGTCCAGCAGTAAAACAAGATATTTCATAAATTTTGCGCTTAAGGGCGCGTCCTTCCTTGATAATTTATTCCGGGCAGGGGAAAAAGTCCGCGGCCGGAAGGCGAAGTGTGTGCTTTTTTGCATTACCTATATATATTTTAGCACAAATACGCTTTTTGCGCACCTTTTTGTTGTGCGTTTGCATTTGACATATTCAATTTATATAAATATAATAAATCGTGAACGGGAAGCGGCGGTGTCTGCCGCTCATTTTACGGTAAATTCCCGAAAAGGGGACGGCCTGCCGGACGCACCGAAGCGCCGGGAGCGCCCGGTTTTCGGGATGCAGCTTCGTTTTTTTCAGTATGGATTTCACAAGTAATAAAGGAATATCTGCTTAGAATTGCGCGCGGCGGCATTGCCGCTGCTTTGCAGCGCCCGCTTTTTTGGCAGGCGGCATTTTTGCTTTTTGCGCCTGCGGGCATTTTCAAATATTTTTTAAAAAAGGAAGGTTCTTATGAGCCAACAGGAAAACCTTACTGCAACACAGGAAGTACGGCCGGTGCGCCGCGGCCGCAAACCAAAGGCTGCCGCGGAAAAGGAAGGCAAGGCGGCGGATTCGGCAAAAAAGGCGTCGGAGCCGGGGAAAGAGGAGAGCGTGCCGAAGCGTGCTGCGGAAAAGCCGGCGAAGAAGCGGACGGCGAAAAAGCCCGAGGAACAGACGGCAGAGAAGCCGGCGCCCAAACGGCGGGGCAGACCGCCCAAGGCAAAGGCAGCGGATACGGCAACGCAGACGGCAGTGCCGACAGAGGCACAAACGGCGGCACAAACGGCAGTGCAGACGGAAAAACGGGAGCCGGAGGAAAACGGCGCGCGGGCAGGAGAAACCGCCGTGCGCGAGCCGGAAAGCAGCGTGAGCGGCGCAGAGGGCGGCGAAAAGGCCGATGAACAGAAAGTGCAGAAGGAGGCCGCCGTGCAGGATGATGCAGAGGTGCGCCCTTACAGGCGGCCCGGCACATATTTTGTAAAAAAACGGTCCGTTGAGGCTCAGCCCGCAAGAGCGGAGTATGCGGCCGGGGAGGGGCGGCAGCGCTTCGAGCAGGGAACGGGGGAAGCCCGGCCTGCAAGGACGGAGGGCGCAAGGGAGTATGCGCGCCCGCAGCGCACGGAGGCGGCGCATCAGAGTCTTTCCGCCGAGGCAAGCGAGCTGCTCAGAAGCGGCGATTGCGGCGACTGCTGCGGAATTCTTGATATAATGCCCGACGGCTACGGCTTTCTGCGCTCCACGCAGTTCAAGCTGGACGACAACGGAGATAACCGGGATGTTTATGTTTCCGCAAGCCAGATAAGGCGGTTTTCGCTGCGCACGGGCGATATGGTAACCGGGAAGACCCGTCCGGGCAAGGAGGGGGAGCGTTACCGCGCGCTGCTTTATTTAAGCAGGATAAACGGAGATGAGCCGGAGGCGGCGGCGCACAGGCTGCGCTTTGAGGAATTGGTGCCGATATATCCGGATTCAAGAATAAGATTGGAAAACCCGGCGCAGTCGCGGGATATAGCGCTGAGGATGATTGACCTGATAAGCCCCATAGGCAAGGGGCAGCGGGGCCTTATAGTGGCGCCCCCGAAGGCGGGCAAGACGATACTGCTTAAAAAGCTGGCAAACGCCATAAGCGCAAATTATCCCGACATAAACCTTATCGTGCTGCTTATAGACGAGCGGCCCGAGGAGGTTACGGATATGCAGCGCTCCATAAAGGGGGATGTGATATATTCCACCTTTGATCAGCTGCCCGAAAACCATTGCCGCATAGCGGAGCTGGTGCTGGAGCGGGCAAAGCGGCTGGCGGAGCAGAACAAGGATGTTGTGATACTGCTGGATTCCATAACCCGGCTTGCGCGGGCGTACAACCTTACGGTGCCGCCCACGGGCAGAACCCTTTCCGGCGGTCTTGACCCCGGCGCGCTGCACAAGCCAAAGCGGTTTTTCGGCGCGGCGCGAAATACGGAAAACGGCGGCAGCCTGACCATTATTGCAACGGCGCTTGTGGAAACCGGCTCCCGAATGGACGAGGTGGTGTTTGAGGAGTTCAAGGGCACGGGCAACATGGAGATACGCCTTGACCGCAAGCTGCAGGAAAAGCGCATCTTTCCCGCCATCGACCTTGCAAAGAGCGGCACGCGGCGCGAGGAGCTGCTGCTTTCGCGGCAGGAGCTGGAGGGAGTGTGGGCAATACGCAAGCTGCTTTCCCAAAATGAGGAGAACGCGACGGAGCAGCTTATAGCCACCATGGCGCGCACGCAGGATAACGAACAGTTCCTTTTGCGGCTTAAGAGCTGGACGGCAATGCTGGAAAAGGAAGGCTATAAGCTGCAGTAGCAAAAGCGGATGCGGCGAAAATAAATATCGATATACAGGGGCGGCTTACGCATAAGGCGGGGCCGCTTCTTTTGTTTTTTTGAAGCAAAATGGGGCGCTTGCGGGGTTAAAACGGGCAAAACGGGGCGCAGGGCGGGGCAAAGAGAAAGGAATCGTGACGGATATTCGGGCAAAGAAACAAAAAAAGTGAATTTATGCGTGCAATAAGGCGGGATGTATGGTATGATAAAGGCGGAGTATTTCGGCGCGATGCAGACAGAAGGGCGGCGCGCCGGATGATTGCCGAAAAAGCACCGGCAGCCGCTTTTTTAAGAGGGGCGGAAGCGCCGGGAAACGGCCGCGCCGATGCCGGAAAACGGACAGATGCGCATCGGCGATATATACGGGTAATTCGACGGATAATTCGGAGGAAGGCATGGACATTCTTCAGATTCTGACCTTTATAGGCGGGCTTTCGATGTTCCTTTACGGCATGAATGTTATGGGAGCGGGCTTGCAGAAGCTGGCCGGAGGAAGGCTGGAAAAGATACTGGAAAAGCTGACTACAAACCGCTGGCGCGGTATGCTGCTGGGATTGGGCGTAACGGCGGTAATACAGTCCTCCGGGGCGACCACCGTTATGGTGGTGGGCTTTGTGAACTCCGGGCTTATGAAGCTTTCTCAGGCCACCGGCGTTATAATGGGCGCCAATATCGGCACCACGGTAACTGCGTGGATACTTGCAATGTCGGATATACGCGGCGATCTGTGGGTGCTCAAGCTGCTTCAGCCGGAGTATTTCTCCCCCATTCTTGCCGCCGTGGGCATAATTATGACCATGGCCTGCAAAAAGCAGAGCCGCAAGGACGCAGGCACCATTCTTTTGGGCTTTGCCGTTTTGATGTTCGGCATGAACACCATGAGCGGCTCGCTTTCCTCCTTCAAGGACGATCCGCAGTTTTCCCAGATACTGCTGAAATTTTCCAATCCTCTGCTGGGGCTGCTGGCGGGAACTGTGATGACGGCGATAGTGCAGAGCTCCTCGGCCTCCGTGGGCATATTGCAGGCGGTATCCTCTACGGGCGCCGTTACCTGCGCCTGTGCGGTGCCGGTCATTCTGGGGCAGAACATAGGCTCCTGCGTTACGGCGCTGCTTTCCGCCATAGGCACGAACAAGAACGCCCGCAGAGCGGCCATAATACACCTTTATTTTAATGTAATAGGCGCGGTGCTGTGTTTGCTGCTGTATTTTTTGCTGGGGGCCGTTATACCGGGCGAGGTGTGGGAGCCCTTTGTTACAAAGAGCCTGGGAATGTTTGATATTGCGCTGCTGCACACTGCCATGAAGGTGGTGAACACGGTGGTGCTGCTGCCTCTTTCCAAGTGGCTGGAGCATTTGGCGGTGCTTACCATCCCGGACAGGCAGGGCAAGAAGGAAAAGATACAGCTGTTGGACCAGCGCTTTCTTGCAACCCCTGCTTTGGCGGTGGAGCAGAGCAAGCGTCTTACCGATGAAATGGCGCGGCTTTCCTGCGAAAACATAGTAAACGCCATGCAGCAGGTGCGGCATTACGATGCAAAGATTGCAGCCAAGACGGAGGAAAACGAGCAGAAGGTGGATCATTACGAGGACAAGCTGGGCACATATCTTGTGCAGCTTTCCGCGCAAAGCATGACCATACACGACAGCCGCGAGGTTTCCATGCTGCTGCACGCAATAGGCGATATAGAGAGAATAAGCGACCATGCCGTAAACATACTGCATACGGCGCAGGAGATAGAGGAAAAGCATATTGAATTTTCGGCGGAGGCCAACAACGAGCTGGAGGTCATGAGCCGGGCGGTGTGCGAGATAGTAAACCTTGCAACGGAGGCGTTCTGCCGCTACGATATTGAAATGGCGGCCAAGGTGGAGCCGCTTGAGCAGGTGGTGGATCTGCTTAAGGCGCAGCTTAAGGCACGGCACATAGAGCGGCTTCAGAGGGGGGACTGCACCACCATGACGGGCTTTGTGTTTTCCGACCTTATAACAAATTTTGAAAGAGTTGCGGATCAGTGCTCCAATATCGCGGTGTGCATGATACAGATAAGCAAGGATAACTTTGATACCCATAAATATCTGAACACCCTTAAAAGCTCGGATGATGAGAGCTTCAAGCAGCTTTACGAGGAATACCGCAGCAAATATGCCCTTGTTGATTAAAGGCAAAAACGGGGCGGAGCAGCTGCGGACACGGGGACGGGCATACGGCGCGGGCGCAAAAAGCATAATACGGAGGACGCTATGATATTTATTGTTGAAGACGATGAAAACATACGCCAGCTGGAGGAATATGCCATCAGGAATTCCGGCTACGAGGTAAAGGGCATGGAAAACGGGGAGGAGCTGTTTGCGGAGCTTAAAAGCGTGCGCCCGGAGCTTATACTCCTTGATGTGATGCTGCCCGAAACGGACGGAATAAGCATTCTTAAAAAGCTGAAAGGCTCCGGAAATACCAAGGACATACCGGTTATAATAGTATCGGCAAAATCGCAGGAGCTGGACGCCGTTATAGGCCTTGACAGCGGCGCGGACGACTATGTTGCAAAGCCGTTCGGCGTGGTGGAGCTTATATCCCGCATAAAGGCAGTGTTAAGACGCGCGGGGGGCACAAAAGAGGGCGCGCGCATAAAGGAGCTGGGGGAGATAGAGCTGGACCCCGATCGCCACGAGGTAAAGGTGGAGGGTGAAATATGCGTGCTTACCTATAAGGAATTCCGCCTGCTTGAATATCTTATGGAGAACCGCGGGCGAGTGCTTACGCGCGAGAGCATTATGACGGCGGTGTGGGGCGAGGATTTTCTGGGCGAGAGCCGAACGGTGGATATGCACATAAATACCCTTCGAAAAAAGCTGGGCAAGGCGGGGGAGCGCATAATTACCGTGCGCAACATAGGCTACAAGATAGACTGACACGGCAGGAAGCCGCGCCCCGAAGGGGAAACGCGGGCTGCATAGTATATAAACAATACAATAAACAATACAAACAGATATCAGACATTGCATATAAAAACAAGTATTAAAATCAAAACGGCAATAAACCGTAACGGGCGGGACGGTATGCCCCGGGAGGATCGGAATATGGATGTAAAAAAAGAGCTGGCGCAAAGGCTTGCAAAAATATGCTCAATGGAGGAGCAGGCGGTACAGGAGATGTTTGAAACTCCGCCGGATAGGGAAATGGGAGATCTGGCGCTGCCCTGCTTTAAGCTGGCGCGCACCCTGCGCAAGGCGCCGCCCGTTATAGCAAAGGAGCTGGAGAGCAGCCTGGAGCTGCCGGAGACGGTTTCGCGCGCCTGTGCTGCGGGCGGGTATCTGAATTTTTATTTTGACCCGACAAAGCGCATAAAAAGCGTGCTGGACGCCGTGGCGGAAAAGGGCGAAAGCTACGGCAGCAGCAGCGAGGGCGGGGGAAGGACCGTCTGCATAGATTATTCCTCAATAAACATTGCCAAAAGGTGCCACATAGGGCATCTTACAACTACGGCATTAGGCAATGCGCTGTATAAGATATATTCCTTTTTGGGCTATAAATGCGTGGGGATAAACCATCTGGGGGACTGGGGCACGCAGTTCGGAAAGCTCATATGCGCCTATAAAATGTGGAGCTGCCGCGAGGACATAGAAAAGGGCGGCATAGACGAGCTGGTGCGGCTGTATGTGCGCTTTAACAACGAGGCGGACGAGGCCATGGAGGAGCAGGCGCGGGCGTGGTTCAAGAAGGTGGAGGATGACGACCCCGAGGCCATGGAGATATTCAACTGGTTCAAGGATATAACCCTGAGGGATGTGGCCCGCATTTACGACCTTTTGGGGGTGCGCTTTGACGCCTACACCGGGGAGAGCTTCTATAAGGACAAGTGGCAGGCCGTGGTGCAGGAGCTGGAGGACAAGGGGCTGCTTACGGAAAGTGACGGGGCAAAGGTGGTAATGCTGGACAAGTACGATATGCCCCCCTGCATAATACTTAAAAAGGACGGCGCCAGCATATATGCAACGCGGGATATAGCCGCGGCCATCTACCGCAAAAAGACATATGATTTCTACAAGTGTCTCTATGTTGTGGCATATCAGCAGAATCTGCATTTCCGGCAGTTTTTCAAGGTTATAGAGCTTATGGGGTATCCGTGGGCAAAGGATCTTGTGCATGTGCCCTTCGGCATGGTATCCTTTGAGGGGCAGACCCTTTCCACCCGCAAGGGCAACATAGTATACCTTGACGAGCTGCTGGAGCGCGCCATTGAAAAGGCGGGAGAGATAATAGCCCAGAAGAACCCCGACCTTGCAAATAAGGATGCCGTGGCGCGTCAGGTGGGCGTGGGAGCGGTGCTGTTTTACGATCTTTACAATTCCAGAATCAAGGATGTGGACTTCTGGTGGGACAGAGCGCTGGCCTTCGAGGGGGAAACCGGGCCGTATGTGCAGTACACGCACGCCCGTGCCTGCTCGGTGCTTGCAAAAAGCGAAGTTCGCGCGCAGGAGGCGCTTAACAACGAGCAGTGGGATCCTGAGGCGCTTTGCAATCCCGAGGCGCAGGAGGTGCTGTCGCTGCTGGAGGGCTTCCCGCAGGCGGTGCGCAGCGCCTGTGCAAAGAACGAGCCCTGCGCAGTGCTGCGGCACATCATGGCGCTTGCCCAGGCCTTTAACAGGTTCTATTTCGAGCACAGGATAATCACCGATGATCAGAAGAAAACGGCGGCCAATCTGCGCCTGTGCGCGGCGGTGAAAACCGTGATAAAGACGGGGCTTTCCCTTGCGGGAATAGAAGCGCCGGAGAGAATGTAGGGCGGTAAAAGGGCAGCGGAAGGAAGCGAAGGAATTGAAGCTTACAGGCAAAGCATTTATTCAGGGACGCCTTGTGCAGGCGGCAGTAAGCGCGGAGGGCGGTATTATAACCGCGGTGGAGGAGCTTTCGGGGCGGCACGGCGGGGATTATATACTGCCGGGGCTTGTGGATGTACACACGCACGGCGGCTTCGGAGCGGATTTTACGGAATCCTCCGTTGAGGAGATATGCGCAGCGCTTGAGCAGTTTGCGCGCGCCGGCGTGACCTCTGTAATGGCCACCACCAGCACTGCAAAAAAGGAGGAGCTGCTGGCGGCGGCAGGCAGGATAGCGGATGCTGCGCAGGAAAGCGGCCGCTCGGGGCGGTGCGCCCGGATACTGGGAATAAATATGGAGGGGCCGTTTTTTGGGGAGAAAAAGCGCGGCGCACAGCCCAAGGAGCTTTTGTGCGGGCCGGATGCCGAATTTACCGAAAGCTTCATTGCGGCAAGCCGCAATCTTGTGCGCATGATATGCTTTGACCCCCTGCTTGAGGGCAGCGAGGAGTTCTGCCGGCGCTTCAGCGGAAAATATGTAATGTCGGTGGCGCATACCGCCTGCACCCGCGCTCAGGCGCAGCAGGCGCTGGGGTGGGGCGCTCGGTGGCTGACACATGCCTTCAACGGCATGGAGCCCATGTATTCAAGGGAGCCGGGCCCGCTTTCCGCCGCACTGGACGGCATGTGCGGCATAGAGCTTATAGGGGACGGCTGCCATGTGCATCCCTTCTGGCTGCGTACGCTCTTTGAGCTGGCCCCCTCCAGAATAGCCCTTATAAGCGATTCCACAGAGGCGCTGGGCATGCCGGACGGAAATTATATACTGGGCGGCCGCCTGGTGATAAAGAAGGACGGGCTTATGTACACGCCCGAGGGGGCGCTTGCGGGCAGCGCGCATACGCTGAGCGAGAACCTGAAGTGCCTTGTGGATTCCGGCGTGCCGCCGGTGCTGGCCGTGGCCTCGGCTACGGAGAACCCGGCAAGGATGCTGTCCCTTCCCGCCGGTGAGCTGAAGGTGGGCGCAAAGGCGGATATACTGCTTTGCAGCCGGGATATGACGGTAAAGCAGGTGCTGCTCTCCGGCAGGGAGCTGCTTTAAGATGCGGCGGAAAGGCGCGCTTTTGGGCTGTACGAACAAATAATCCGAACAATAATAACATAACAAATACACATAACATAAATACGGAAAGGGAAAGCATGAACACATACTATGTTTTGTCCGAGGGGTTTGACCCGCGGGAAAACCTGGCGCTGGAGGAGTATATAATCAACAATTGCCGCTCTGACGAGGTGTGGCTGTATCTGTGGCAGAACAGGAACACCGTGGTGATAGGGCGCAATCAGAACCCGTGGCGGGAGTGCAATATGGAGGCGATACGCCGGGACGGAGTAACGCTTGTGCGCCGGTCCTCCGGCGGCGGAGCCGTATTTCATGACGACGGCAACCTGAATTTCACCTTTATTGCGCCCAAGGAGCTGTATAACCTTGAAAAGCAGCTGTCGGTGGTGCTGCGGGCGCTGGAGAGCTTCGGCCTTCACGCTGAGTTTTCCGGGCGCAACGATATACTGCTGGACGGACGCAAGTTCTCCGGAAATGCGTTTTCCCACAGCCACGGCATTTCCATGCAGCACGGCACACTGCTTATAAAAACCGATATGACCCGTTTGGCAAAGTATCTTTCCCCCTCCAAGCTGAAGCTGAACGCAAAGGGCGTGACCTCGGTGCGTTCAAGGGTGTGCAACCTGTCCGATGCCTGCGCCGATATCACACCGCAGACGCTGTGCGGCGCTTTGGTGGAGGCTTTTCAGAAGATATACGCGCCCCTTACTGCAAGTATAAAATCGGGCGAGATAGACAAAAACGATTACCGCGGGCTGATAGATAAATATTCCTCATGGGAGTGGATAATGGGGCAGACGCCGCAGTTTGAGGCGGTGCACGAGCATCGCTTTGACTGGGGCGAGGTGCAGCTGTGCTATAATGTGCGCGGGGGGCTGGTGGAAAGCGCAAGGCTGTTTTCCGATGCCATGGATGCCGAGCTTATAATGCGCGCACAGGCGGCGCTTGCGGGAAAACGGGCTACGGCGCAGGCGCTTTCCGAAGCGGTGCGCGACATAAGCCCCGCGCTGGCGGAATGGATAGCCTCCCTGCCCGTATAGGGGCTTTGATAGGAAAAACATGCGAAACGGGCAAACCGAAACAAAAAACGGAGGCAACGGTTATAAAAAAGGAACTTAAACGGCTTTTGGGCTGCCTGCGCCGGGCGGATGCGGATTTCGGCATGATACAAAACGGCGACAGGATAGCGGTGGGAGTGAGCGGCGGCAAGGATTCCCTTGCGTTAGTGTACTGCCTTGAGCTTTATAAACGATTTTCCAAAAAGGATTATGAAATATGTGCCGTTACGGTGGATACCGGGCTGCGCCCGTTTGACCTTAGCGGCGTGAGGGAATTTATGGCCCGGCTGGGCGTGCCCTACGAGGTGATAGAAACCAATGCGGGGGAGGTAGTGTTTTCGCTTCGGCAGGAGAAAAACCCCTGTGCGCTGTGCGCGAACCTGCGCCGGGGCACCATGAATAATGCGGCGCGGCGCCTCGGGTGCAATAAGACGGCGCTGGGGCACCACAGCGAGGATGCGGTGGACACGCTGCTTATGAGCATTTTTTATGAGGGCAGGCTTAACACCTTTCAGCCGGTGACCGAGCTTTCCAGATGCGGGCTTACCGTTCTGCGCCCCCTTGTGTATGCTTCTCAGGAGGATATAATATCCCTTGCAAAGGGGCTGCCCCTGCCGGTGGTGCCCTCGCCCTGCCCCGCCTGCGGCAAAACGGCGCGTGCAAGGGCGGAAAGAATACTGGATATTCTGGAGGCGGAGATACCCGATGTGCGCCAAAAGCTAAAGGGTGCGCTGGAGGGCACGGAGAATTACAGGCTTTGGCGCAAGGTGAGCGATATTGACGCTGCAAGCGGGAATAAGGACCGTGACTTATAATAGACGGGCTTTTTAGGCGGGTGCGTTTTCGCATGAGGACGGCTGCGTAAGGGCAAAGAGACAAAACAAGAGGCAAAAGCATGATAATTGACGCACATGTGCATTTTTTTCCGGATAAAATTGCCGCGCGGGCGGTGGACAAGCTGGTGCAGGTGTCCGGGCTTACTCCCTGTACCGACGGCACGCTTGCGGGCGCGGCGGCAAGAATGGAGGCAAGCGGCGTGAGCCGGGCGGTGCTGCTGAGCATTGCCACGGCGCCGAAGCAGCAGGAGGATATAAACAAAAATGCGGTTTCGCTGCTTAAGGATAAGCGGTTTATTCCTCTTGGCAGCGTGCATTGCCTTTCCCCCTTATGGCGGGAGCAGCTGGTTATGCTTAAGGAAAGCGGAGTAAAGGGCATAAAGCTGCATCCGGATTATCAGGGCTTTATGATAAACGACCGCGCATGGTTTCCCGTATATGAAAGCTGTCAGGATTTAGGGCTTGTGATTGTGTTTCACGCCGGGTGGGATTGTTACAGCCCGCAGCTGATACACGCCCGTCCCAAGGCCTCGGCAGAGGTGGCGCAGGCGTTTCCGCGGCTGAAAATGGTGCTTGCCCACATGGGCGGGCTTAAGCTGGAGGACGAGGTGCTGGCCTTTTTGGCGGGGCGCGCAAATGTATATTTTGATACCGCCATGGGCGGCACCTATATGAACCGGGAAAAGGTGCGCAGGATAATTGATTTGCATCCGGCGGAAAACATACTCTTCGGCAGCGACTGCCCGTGGGAGGACCCGGTAAAGACATTGGATTTTGTGGATTCCATGGGGCTTGGGCGGGAGGCGCGGGAGCGGGTGCTTGCCGGCAACGCGATAAGGCTTTACGGGCTGTAAGAATTTTGTTTTTTATATATGCGTTTTGGGAGAGCGGCGGAAGCGCGCAAAAAGGGCCGCTTTTGCGGCATAATATGCAAAGGCAGGGGGAGACGGCGGTGTGCTGAGAATTGACGATCTTCAGTATAAGGGGCTTAAGCTGTATCAGGATACGAACGGCTTTTGCTTCGGCACCGATGCGGTGCTGCTGGCTGCGTTTGCCCGCATAAGAAAAGGGGAGCGCATTGCGGATATATGCGCGGGAAACGGCATTATCGCGCTGCTTACAACGGCGCGCTGCGCCCCTTCGTATTGCCTTGCCGCGGAGCTTCAGCCGGAGGCGGCGCAGCTGTGCCGCAAAAATGTTGAGTTCAATTCCATGACGGACATTATAGAGGTTTGTCAGGCGGATGTGCGCCTGCTTGGCGGAAGCGGGCTGGCGGGCAGCTTTGATGCGGTAACCTGCAATCCGCCGTACGGCCGCACCACCGCTCCGGCAACGGACAGCCTGCAGAAAAGAATGGCACGCCAGGAGCTTACCTGCACGCTGGAGGACGCCGTGGGGTGCGCCGCACGCCTGCTGCGCTTCGGCGGAAGGCTGGCCCTTGTGCATCAGGCGGAGCGCACGGCAGAGGTGTTTGAGGTTATGCGCCGCTGTAAACTGGAGCCAAAGCGTGCGCGGCTTGTGCAGCCAAGCGCGAACAAGCCGCCCAAGCTGCTGCTTGTTGAAGGGGTGCGCGGCGGGAAGCCGGGGATGCTGTGGGAGCCGGTATTGGTGCTTACAAACCCGGACGGCAGCTATACCCCACAGGCCAAGGAGCTGTATCACATAACGGAAACGGGAGAGGAAAGCAAATGACGGCGGGAATATATATCTGCCCCACCCCCATAGGCAATATGGAGGATATAACCCTGCGGGTGCTGCGGGTGCTTAAGGAATGCGACTGTATAGCCTGCGAGGATACGCGTCATACCGCGCTGCTGCTTAAGCACTTTGATATAAAAAAGCCGCTGGTTTCCTATCATAAATTCAACGAGGAGGAGCGCGCGCGGGAGCTTGCACAGCGGGCGCTTCAGGGGCAGAGCATAGCGGTGGTGAGCGATGCGGGCATGCCGGGCATAAGCGACCCCGGCTTTGCGGCGGTGCGGGCGGCGCGTCTGGCGGGCGTGCCGGTAACAGTGCTGCCGGGGGCCAGCGCCGGAATATGCGCCCTTGTGCTTTCCGGCATACCGTGCGCCCGGTTTACCTTTGAGGGCTTTCTGCCCGCCGAGGGCAGGGAGCGCCGGGAAAGCATGGACAGAATAATGAGTATCGGCTGCACGGCGGTGCTTTATGAGGCGCCGCACCGCCTTGAACGCACACTGCGCGAGCTTGCGCAAAGGGACGGTGAGAGGGAAATTGCCGTGTGCCGCGAGATAAGCAAGCTGCACGAGGAATGTGTTGTAATACGCCTTAAGGATTATCCGGCCTTTTTGGAGGAGCATCCGCCGCGGGGCGAATATGTATTGGTGCTTAATAAGGGGGAGGACAAAGAGCCGGAGGGCAGCCTGGAGGAGCAGCTGGAGAGGCTGCTTGCTGCGGGATTGACCCGCAAGGAGGCGGTAAAGCAGGTGGCCAAAGCAAACGGGGTAAGCAAAAACGAGGTATATATGCTTACCGTGCCGCAGGAATAACACGGGCATCGGGCAGCCGGACGCAGGTGAGTGCGGCGGGAAAAATGCGCTTTGCACCGGCTCCGAGCATGCTTTTTCGGCGTATCGGATATAAAGAAGAGCCTTGGGCTCTTTTTTTGTTTAATGTGCGGTAGCGGGCGGCAGAGCCGGGCATACTATAATGCAGGAGGCGGAAATGATGGATTATCGCGCGGGCTATTATAAATTGTTCGGGGAAATAACGCGGGCGCTGTGCGCTCTTAAGCGCGGCTGCCCCGAGGCGGCGGAAAAATTGCTGGAGCAGGCTCAAAGCAGCGCGGAGCTGGAATATATTTCCGCATTGGTGCTGTGCGGAGGGCAGGGGGCTTCTGCGGGGCGGGAACAGGCTGTCGTTTGTGCGCATACGCAAAAATAACCCGGCGGTACGGCACCGCCGGGTAACGGCTTTGGGCGCAAGGGGGAACGCCCGGATAATGGCGATTTTATGCTTTCAGGCAGGCCTTTTACAGGCATTGTATCCGTATTTATATATTCGGCACCGGCGGCGCAATTTCCTTTATAAATGTATAAAAATAGCATTTTCAATTGTTTTATGGGCAAAAACGGGCAAAAATTGCCGCTTTTGCTTTATTTGCGCCCGTATATGTGCTATAATATAATTCCGAAGGCAGAGAGTGCTTTCGGATTTTATTTTTGCTGTTTAGGCACAGTCGGGTTTTATTGTATGAAGGGTTTTGCAAGGCTTTCGCCCCGAACAAAGGGTATAATATGCATAATTATTGCGGCGTTCGGCTTTTCCATGATGTCGGTGTGCGTGCGCGGCGCGGGAGAGCTGCCGTCGTTTCAGAAGGCGTTTTTCCGCAATTTTGCGGCGTTTTTTGTGGTGGCGGGCATAATGCTGCGCAAAAAAATAAGCTTTATTCCGCAAAAGGGAAGCATAGGGCTGCTTATAGGGCGCGCACTTTTCGGAACGGTGGGAATACTGGGCAATTTTTATGCCATAGATCACATGGTGCTGGCCGATGCGAATATGTTAAACAAGCTTTCTCCGTTTTTTGCAATCGTGTTTTCCGCGCTGCTGCTTAAGGAAAGACCGAATTTTGTGCAGATAATCGGCGTGCTTGCGGCAATGGCGGGCAGCATGCTTATTATAAAGCCGGGGTTTGCAAGCGCATCTGTTTTTCCCGCTCTTGCGGGGCTGGAAGGGGGCTTGGGGG
>ERZ1026780.89-NODE-89-length-75494-cov-6.674731_pt1 | contig 75494 bp, 85 predicted proteins | sample MGYA00380126_ERZ1026780 | MGnify/ENA primary metagenome ERZ1026780 (study PRJEB33269, sample SAMEA4719762) | human gut metagenome | biome: human-associated habitat; feature: organic feature; material: feces | place: Cameroon | collected 2013-10 ... | reverse complement strand
ACAACGACGCCTTTGAAAAGAATTCGTGGTACTTCCGCAACGCCTTGGTCCGAGCGAACTATACGAATCTGCAAAAGGGCGTTCACGCCACCACAAAGTTCTTGGAAATGTTTTTCAGCAATCTTCTTTTGGGCACGGATTACGAGCTGAAGAACCGCTATATGCACATTGATTATGTGGAGGAAAGCAATTCCCAAAGTGCCAAACAGCAAATTCCAAAGTGCCAATTTGGCACTTTGGACTGCGCTTTAGAAGAATTGGCTGTGTTGGATTTAATAAAAAAGAACCCGTCTGTTAAGCAAACCGAGCTTGCAGAACAAACAGGAAAATCCGTCAGAAGCATAAAGCGCATTATAGACTCTCTGAAAGAGAAACAATATATCCGCAGAGTTGACGGCAAACGCTACGGCAAATGGGAAGTGTTAGTTTAACCGGAAACGACCCTTGGTAAGCCTACATTAAAAACCCAGTTACAACTACAATAACAACGGGACATACAACATTTAAAAGGAGGCATTTGCAAAATGAGCGAAAGCACGGAATTGTACGAAAAAATGAATGATGAAATCAGAGCCAAGAAACCTAAAATGGCTATTTGCTATGATTTCGACAAGACCTTATCACCCGATGATATGCAAACATTTACGCTCATTCCATCTTTTGGAATAGATAAAAGCGAGTTTTGGCAGTCCTCCAATAAACTTGCAAAAGATAATCTAATGGACACGAATTTGGCGTGGATGCACGAATTGATAAGATATTCTGAGTTCAAACGGAAGTCTCTTAAGCGTGAGTACTTCAGAAAAATTGGTGCGGATGTAGAGCTTTATAAAGGCGTCAAAACTTGGTTCAAGCGAATGAATGAATATGCCGAAAAGAAAGGAATTGAACTGGAACATTATATCATTTCTTCAGGACTTAAAGAAATAATCGAGGGAAGCGAAATCGCTCAGTACTTTAAACGAATATATGCCTCCACATATCTTTATTCCGCAGATGGCGTCGCAAAATGGCCAGCGCAAGCGATCAATTACACGAATAAGACTCAATTTATATTCCGTATTGCGAAAGGCTTTCTTGAAGAATACGATGAAAGAGTTAATGACAGCATGCCTGATGAATTGTTGAGAATTCCCTATGAAAATATAGTTTACATAGGCGATAGCGCAACCGATATTCCTTGCATGCGATTAGTAAAAAGCAAGGGCGGCTATTCTATCGGTGTTTTTGATCCCCAAAAAGATAACAGAGGAAAAGTTTACCAGTTGTTTAGTGATGGGCGTATAAACTTTTATGCGCCTGCTGATTATTCTGCAAACAGCGAAATTTCCAAATTTATGAAACAAATAATCAATGAAATATCCGCAAAAGAATCAATAAAAACAGAGCTCAGAATTCTAAAGCAACCCGCAGAAGCTTTCAAAATAAAGAAAAGCATTGAAGATATTGCAAGAGCGTATCCTGTCAAAATGCCTGCGAAAGAAAAGCGTGAATTTGAACAAATGACAAGCACTTTAGAATCATTGATTCCAGGAAATATTGATTAGCATTTTTAATGGTGCATGGCTGGAAGGTTATAAGCAAAGATTTAATTTCCCCCACACTAGAATTCATCGGAATGATAAGCTGATATAGCAAGAAGAAAGGGACATATTTATATGGCTAACGGAAACAACGCCACAATCGGCTTTGAAAAACAAATCTGGGACGCTGCGTGTGTCCTTTGGGGGCACATCCCCGCAGCAGAATACCGAAAAGTGATCGTAGGACTTATTTTCCTGCGCTATATATCCAATGCTTTTGAAAAGCGTTATCAGGAGCTTGTTGCTGAGGGCGACGGTTTCGAGGATGATCGCGATGCATACGCCGAAGATAACATTTTCTTCGTACCGGAGGATGCCCGGTGGAGTAAAATTGCTTCTGCCGCTCATACTCCTGAAATTGGCACACTCATAGACAATGCAATGCGGGCTATTGAAGCAGAGAACAAAAGCCTGAAAAATGTGCTGCCTAAAAACTATGCAAGTCCAGATTTGGACAAGCGTGTTTTGGGCGATGTGGTTGACCTGTTCACCAATATGGATATGAGCGATACCAAAGAAAACAAGGATCTGCTTGGTAAAACATATCAGTATTGCATTCAGCAGTTTGCTGCATACGAAGGTGTTAAGGGCGGCGAGTTCTACACGCCGGAAAGTATCGTTAAAACGATTGTTGCAATTCTAAAGCCTTACGAAAATTGCCGTGTGTACGATCCCTGCTGTGGTTCTGGCGGTATGTTCGTTCAGTCAGCCGATTTCATAGAAGCACATCGAGGAAACCGGGGGAAGATCTCAGTCTATGGGCAAGAGTCAAACGCCGATACTTGGAAAATGGCGAAGATGAATATGGCGATCCGTGGTATCGACGCCAACTTCGGGCCGTATCAGGCAGACACTTTCTTTAATGACCTCCACCCCACGCTGAAAGCAGATTTCATTATGGCAAATCCGCCGTTTAATCTCTCCAACTGGGGACAGGAAAAGCTGAAGGACGATGTGCGTTGGCAGTTTGGTACGCCCCCCGCCGGTAACGCCAACTATGCGTGGATTCAACATATGATCCACCACCTCGCCCCCAACGGCAAGATAGGTCTTGTTCTTGCAAATGGTGCGCTGTCCACTCAAACCAGCGGTGAGGGGGAAATCAGAAAACGCATCATTCAGGCTGACCTTGTGGAGGGAATTGTAGCTCTGCCGACACAGCTTTTTTATAGCGTGACCATTCCCGTCACCCTCTGGTTTATCAGCAAGAATAAAAAGCAAAAGGGCAAGACGCTTTTTATTGACGCCCGAAAGATGGGACATATGGTTGATAAAAAGCACAGAGATTTCACCGACGAGGACATTCAAAAATTAGCAGATACCTTCGAAGCATTCCAAGAAGGGACATTGGAAGATGTAAAGGGCTTCTGTGCTGTGGCAGACCTTCAGGCGATCGAAAAGCAGGACTTTATCCTGACTCCGGGCCGATATGTGGGCATCGAAGAAGTTGAGGATGACGGCGAACCCTTCGAGGAGAAGATGACCCGTTTGACTTCTGAACTTTCGGATATGTTCAAGAAGTCTCACGAGTTAGAGGATGAGATTCGCAAGAAACTGGGGGCGATTGGGTATGAAGTTTGAGATGAAAACAAAAGCGCTCCGATTCCTGTCAGATATTCAGACTGGGCCGTTTGGTAGTCAACTTCATAAAGAAGATTATGTGGATGATGGAACTCCTATTGTTACTGTTGAACATCTTGGCAATCGTGTTTTTACCGAGCAAAATCTACCGAGAGTTTCTAACGAAGATAAACAGCGGTTAAGTAAGTACATCCTCAAAGAAGGCGACATCGTGTTTAGTAGAGTCGGCTCGGTCGACAGATGTTCATTTGTTGATAGCCAACATACAGGCTGGTTGTTTTCGGGCCGCTGTCTACGAGTCCGCCCATTCGAAGAAATCAGTCCCCTGTTTTTGTATTATTTCTTCTGCTTGGAAAGCACCAAAAAATTTATGCGCAATATTGCAGTTGGAGCCACTATGCCTTCTATCAACACAAAATTGATGGGAGAAATTGAGGTTTCCTACCCCGATAAGCAAGTGCAAGAAAAAATCGCAAACTTGTTGGGAGCAATAGACGATAAGATCGAACTAAACAATGCGATAAATGATAATTTAGCGGATATAATTCAGTCTGTTTATCAAAATCGCTTCAGTTCTACAAGATCAGATGTTACGGCAGGGGTATTAGCAGACATTTGCAGTTATTCAAAGGATAAAGTTCCCGTTTTAGATTTGAATAACAGCAATTACTATTCTACAGAAAATATGCAGTCTGATAAAAAAGGTGCCGTTGATGCAGCGACTTTGCCTACTATTGCGCAGACCACGAAGTGCAGAAAAGGCGATGTACTCATCTCTAATATTCGCCCATATTTTAAGAAAATCGTATACTGCCAATTTGACTGCGGATGCTCTACCGATGTTCTTTGCTTCTGCCCCAAGGAGTCAGCGTTATCAGCGTTTCTGTTCAGCACTTTATATGCTGACCATTTCTTCGACTTTATGGCTGCTGGCGCTAAGGGAACAAAGATGCCTCGTGGCGATAAACAGCAGATTATGACCTATCCAATTTATTTGCCTTCGGCTGATGAATTGGCGGAGTTTAATAGTATTGCTATACCAGCATTAACCCAAATGGAATGCTCGCGCCTTGAAAACACACGACTTACAGCACTCCGGGATGCTCTTTTGCCCAAACTGATGTCTGGCGAGTTGGATGTATCTGCCATCAAGCTTTAAGCCGCTAAATTATCATTTAGTTTAAAAGGAGGGGTATTAGGTGCAATACTTCAAAGGTGTTCCTATTGAAGAAGCATCCAATCCAGTCCCCACGCCACTTTTAGGCCACAGGTGTAGGAGTAGTCAAGAAATAACCGGCTCTCCTACACCTTTTTCGACCTCTAATCACTACTTATGGATCTGCGCAAGCGCTTCTTTCAGCTTGTCAAATCCGAACATTGCCGCATAAGCCACCATGAACGCGAGGACAACCGCGGCAAACACCATATACCACACAATAGCGATTCCCTTGATGGAACAATATGCAAAGAAAGCGCCGAGCGTCAGCACCAGCGAAACGATCATCGCCAGAGCATTCGTCGGCAGCTTGTCCCAGGTTACTTTCTTGAGCACCTGCACCACAATGTTCGTCAGCACCACCAATACGCCAATGATGCTGATGATGACAGACCAGTTCAGTACACTCTCCATATTCTTTTCCTCCTGTTATCCAGCTCCGTCTTCGGGCGGAGTAGAGTTTCCCTTGTCAGGCCATGAGTTGTTCTTGCTCAGGTTTTCAAACAGCGCCTTGAGACCGTAGATCAGCACCACACCGATGATCTCCTTGAGTGCGACCTGTGACAAGGCCTCTGCGATCTGCTCCCGTCCGAGCAATGCAAGGATATAGCTGCACCATACCCATGCAAGTCCGTTGAGAATGCAGACCCACACGATAATCTTCATCGTGGTGACCTTGAACCCTGCTTTGGAAGAAGACGGGGGGTCCTTTTCAGGAACACCCCCATCCCCCTCCAAAATATCAGTGAACGGTTCTGCTTCTTTGCAGGCTTTCATTTTCTCGGAAAGGCCGATGCCCCACCTGCTCACAGCGCCGCCACCTCCTTCTTATCCTCGTCCTGAAGGAAGTCTCGTTTCTTCAGCCGGACCTTATACACCTCTCGAATGTTCTCAATGGCAATTTCCGCGCGGCTGTTTGGATACTCAGGGTTCTTTTCGCAATAATGCTCGTACTTGTCGATATACCCAAGTACCTCTACGAATTCTTCCTTCGTATGACGGATCGGACGAAGCAGCTCATTGTTAAAGCGGAGTATCGCTGCCCGCCAGTCATCGGCCCGGCCTTGATCATCCGTTTTGATATGTGAGTCCAGCTTTTTCTCGATCTCGTCGAGGCGCTTTGAAATGTCAGCATTGATCGCCTTGCCAATGGCTTTGGCGAGTGCTGACCAGGGGTTGATTTTGACGGGGGCGATTTGCACCAGGGTCATAAGGATCAGGAGCAGACCGCCCCCGCCGGCTAAAATCTCTTGAATAGTCACATCTCAATCCTCCGGTGCGTTCATTCTGCCTTGAGCATGGCGATGAGCTCCTGATACTCGCTTTCGGTCAGCTTGCCGGCTGCGAAGAAAATGTCGATCTTTTCCTCAAGGCCGTTGGTCTGGCCGCGCTCGATCATGCGCTTCAGAGTGCGATACAGCATAGTCGTTTTCCTCCTTTCTCAATTATTCCGTAAGACCCAGCTCAAGCAGGGTCAGTCGGTATTCGTGATCCACGCTCATCGCGTCCGTATCCTGGACGATGGAGTCTGTGTTTTTCTGAGCGCGGAACAACGCATCGTTACTACGGTCGATCTCGTTGTCCTTACCCTTTGTAAGGTAGGTATCGTAGTTCTCCCGCACGCTGGCAGCAAGTCCGGGCCAACTCTCGACCTCAACGCAGTATTCGTCATACTGGAACCCGTCAAGGCCTTCCTTGTCCTCGGCATCCTTAGCGATCTTGCACGCCTCCACATTCTGGTAGAGACGGACAAGACTTCGTTTGGTACCGGGGATCTCTTCCACAGTAAAGCTGCCGGGGTTGACCATTCCCTGTACTTTCATGAAAATCACTCCTTTTTATGCCGCCTGGTATGGCGGATATAATGCCTGAAGTCTTCTGCACTCCTTTCGGACGACTTTCTTCAGTGCAAACATCGTCTTTGGCTGATAATGTCTGTCCAAAACCTGCTGATGGTTGCATTTGCGAAGCTGTCCGAGCCGTGAGATCAGCCCCGAAGCCCTCTTGAACGAGATGACTCGGTTCCTGTCTCTCCGGTAGTAGTAAAGATGAAGCGATTGCTTGAGCCGGAATAGATTGTGCTTTCGCAAGATCGTGTAACCGTGTCCAAATCGGTATCCAAGAGCCGATGGTAAGCGCGGACGGCGGTGCCGCTGCTTTTTCTTCGGCAAAGCCTGATGCGCTCTTTCGACCTTTGGCGTAAACCCGACGCGGAATATCTGCCAGTTACCTTTGATCTTCATTCCGATCTCGGCAAGCCACTTCTTGATATCCTCCAGCAGTTTCCTCAGCTTTCGCTTGTTGGAACCGAAGATCGTGAAGTTGTCCATCTGCCGCAGATAGTGTGATACGCCATACTGCTTTTGATGGATCATCAGGTCTAAGGGCTGGAGTGTCAAATGGAGAAACCATGCGGAGAAGAATGCGCCGATGAGGACTCCGTATTCCATAATGGCGTCGCACAGCCAAAGCGTTTCGGTATCCTTGAACACCCGCTTCAAGGCTTCAATGACATACGGCGGATCAAGCTCCTCAAAGCAGTGGTAGATGTCGCACTCGCAGCAATACTTCGTGCCCTCCACATCGTTCTTCATCCACTTCTTCAATGCCTTGACGCCGTAGGAGTTCCCTCGGCCGGGGACGCTTGCGATGCAGTACCGGTCCATGCTCCGCATAATGTGCGGGATCATCGGCTGCACAACAGCGTGGTGAACATATTGGTCCGGCCACAGAAGCGGCTCGTTTATGTCTCTCCATTTTCCTTTGCCGCTGTCCGCGTTGCGGTCCCAGCGCCGTCGCTTGAGGGGAGGGTGCATGTGCTCGTCTCCGTCGACCAGACCTTGGATGAATGCTCGGAGCTTCTCCACATATTCATCCATATTATTTTCGATCTCAATGACCTTTTTGTTCAGGCTGTGATTGCCGTTTCGCCGATGGCCGGCGTTCACTTCCTGAATTGCCAGACGAAGGTTTTCGTCCGATATGATCTCTTTGTAAACTCGAACTCGTTTCATCAGGGATGTTTTTCCTCCTTGTAGCCTCACAACCGTTCCAGCGCCGCGGGGTGTTCCAAGGCGAGACCTGGCCCGAAGTGTACTAAGCTGTGTCCTGTCGGCTTTTCTTCAGCAAGTGCTGTGCGGTCAACCGTGCGATATAGAAAGGGTGAGGAACCCCTACTACCAAATGGAGGGTTAGCCTGTGGCTTAGCAAGGATGCGACAGCCGATGTTGTCGTTCGAGTTCGACGTTCTGTTGTAGTTGACGTAGAACGGACCGTGATTCTGGTTCTGGTTATAGTTACCGCCATGGTACAGGCACGGGTTACTACCGTTGAAGTTCCAGTTATCCGGGACCATCGTCTGCTGCACAGTTGACCCCAAATGTAAAATTATTGTTTTCTTAAAAATATCAGTGAAATGCAAGGGGAAGGGGCTGCGGCCCCCTCACCCCTGCACCCCTACCTCTTCAGGGGAACGGTCACGCCGCCTTTGGCGGGCGTTCCTGGAGGCGACAGCCGATGTAGCCGTTCGAGTTCGACGTGCCGTCGCAGTAGACGTAGAACGGACCGTGATTCTGGCCCAGGTTATAGCTACCGCCATGGCACAGGCACGGGTAACTACCGTCGAAGTTCCAGTAATCCGGGACATAGGTCGTTTGACTGCCATTTGCCGCGCTCGGGAACAGTGCCCATTCAAGACCGCTTGCTGTCGGAATGGTGAAGTCGGACGGATAGCCCGAAGAGGGCATACCGACCAGCGTGCCGTTCGCGCTGTCGCTGAAGTTGTTGGGATTGCTGATGACATTCAGGCCGTTGCTGTTATAGTAGCAGCCGTCCATCCAGTCATAAACATTGTCCCACCAGCCTTCGATGTTGCGATACTGCGTAAAGCCGTAGCTGTCGCGGTTTGCCGCAGTCGTACCGGTGTGGTAACCCATCGCGTCGGTCTGACCATTGTTCATCTTGGAACCGCTCGTGGAGCAGCCTCTGCCGATGCGCTCGCCGTTCCAGTCGGCAAACTCCACGAGGAACAGCATGTTCACATACCAGAACTGAGCGAAGTCCATCTGCCAGAAGTTAGCGCCGAGGTTATGGATGCCGGTTCTCGCCTGGCTTCTCGTGATGTTTACCTGCTGTGCGGCGCCCGTGGTGGACTTATAACCGCTGGCGCAGTGATAACGGCCGATGTAGGAGTAGTCCAGCTCGCCAAGGCCGTCCCCGCGGTCCCTGTTTACAGGGTCAACGGAGAATCCCTCGACATAACCGTCCGCGATCTGGAGCTTCAGCTTCTTGCCGGTCTTCGTCCACTTGAACCAATACTTTGGCTCCTTGACCTCAACGCCGCCGCTGCGGGTCTCCTTCACCATGCCGGACCACGGCATCAGGTTGTCAAAGGGAGAAGAGCCACTGCCGTTGTTCACCGCCGGAGACGGATCGCCGAAGCCTGCCGCCGCATCTGTGCGCGTGCCCTTGGTCTGGCCGCTGCTCGTCCAATCCCACTCAACGCCGTAGATCGTGACGAAAGTGGCCGTCACATTGACCGTCGTGTCGGAAGCCGCCTTGTAGTTCGTGCCCTCGGCGACCTTGACGGTGATCTTGGCCATACCGGTCGTGCCGTTCACGCTTTCCACAGTCACAACGCCGGTGCTTTGATTGATGGACTTGATCTTTGCGACGCTCGTGTTGTTCGAGGTGGCTGTGATCGTACCGTTGCCCTTACGGTGAACCGTAAAGGTGGCGGTCTTGGCACTGCTCTTCAGCACGATGGAGCTCGGCGAATTGGTCACGCTGTTCACGGCCTTGCCGATCGTCCACGATGCTGTCTTGCCTCCTGTGCTGCCGTCCGACCACTTGTAGTTGGAAGTCGGCGTAAAGGTGGCGCTGTAAGTGCCTGCGTTGGTAGCGGCCGTCACGGAAACGGTCATCTTTGCCGAGTCATAGGCGGTGTTCCACGAAGGAGTCTTCGGGTTGCCATCATAAGTCAGCGTGCCGTTCTGGGCTGGAACCGCCGCGATGGTGGCTCTGCCGATGGTCCACTTGATGGTCTTTGCCGCGGTCGTACCGTCCGTCCACATACCCTTCTTCAAGGTAAAGGTTGCCGTGTACTCGCCGGCATTCGTCTTGGCAGATACGCTCACAGAGGAGTTCTCATTGTCGAAATTCTGCCACTTCGGCGTCTGGGCGCTGCCGTTATAGGTCAGCGTACCGCTCTGCGAAGGAATAGAAACGAGAACCGAGATGATCGTCCACTTCACTTCCTTAGCGCCTGTGCTGCCGTCGGACCACTTGTAGTTGGAAGTCGGCGTAAAGGTTGCCGTGTACTCACCGGCAGCCGTACCGGAGGTATCGCCGCCAATGGTCATCTTGTTGGTGTCATAGCCGTTCCAGCTCGGTATCTTGCTCGTGCCGTCGGCAACAAGCGTTCCCGTCTGCGTCGGCAAAGCCGAGATGACAGCGCGGTCGATCGTCCACTTTACGCGGGCCTCATCCGTGCCGTCCGGGAACAGATAGCCGTAGGACAGCTTGAAGATCGCCGTGTAACTGCCTGCGTCAGAGGCGCTCGTAACGCCGGAGATCTCCATTTTGAGTGGATCGTAGCCGTTCCAGCTCGGCGTCTTATCCGAACCGTTGTAGGTCGGGATGTTCGTCTGCGTCGGAACGGAAATGGTCTTGCCCTGCACCGTAACGACAAGGTCTGTGCTCTTCGTCACACCTTCGTAGGTGTATTCAAGCTTCATGACCTGACGCCCCAGTGTAGAGAAGTTCGTTGTCGGATAGGTGTAATCCAGTACCGCCGCCGTGTTCCCGTCCGAGAAGGTCGCTGTCACGACCATGCCCGTCGGATCAAGGCTCTCCTGATACTGGTAGACCGTCTTGGCTGGCTGCGTGGTGATGGCGATGCTGACAAGCACCTTTTTCACCGTCACGGCAACCGTCGCGGTCTTCGTGATGCGACCCTCGGTGTAGGTGATGACAACTTCGCTCACCCCGTCCGTAAGAACGGACGGAGAGACGGTGTAACCCGTCACATTTGCCATCAGACCTTCGCCGTAGTTTGCCACAACGACCATGCCGGTGGGGTCGAAAGTTTCACCGGACTTATAGACCGTCTTGTTGGGCGGGGTGGCGATAGTCAGACTTTCCATCTTCGGAGAGCCGCTGCCACCGCCGCCGGAAAGGTTGAATACCTTGCCAACATTACTCATCTGTTCCGACCTCCAGTCGAATGATAAAGACGGACAAGTCAACGGTCGGCGTTGTATCGCACCGGAAAGTCATCTGCCCGCTTGTGGTTACATTGTCTGCGCTCACGCCATAATTGTCGTACACATTACGGGTACCGGCGTCTGCGCCTACAAGATAAATATAGTTGCTGTCAGCTAAGAGGGAAGCATGTGCAACAGTCTGCGCTCCGCCGCTCCAATTCGCGGCCGGCAGAGTAACAGAGATGCCGATATGCTGGAGATCCTCCAGTCCGGCGGCAACAAGCTCCGCCAATTCAGCTACCTGCTTGGCGGAATCCCTCTTCCCCGCAAGTGCCAGCTTTTTGAGCTGGTCAAATGTGGAAAGCTTATGCTCTGCCATGTGTTGTTACCTTCCTTTCAAAAGGTGGAACGGGGGACAGGAAGCCCCATCCCCCGCTCGCATATGCTGGATCAGACGGTAGCCTGAGCGCCGAAGACTTCGGTCAGCATGGCGTCGACTTCCTCGTCGGTAGCCATCACGATGTCAGTCTTCTTGACAAAGGTTTCGTCGACCTGGGTCTTGGTGTAGTAAGACTCCAGGGCGGTGTTGATCGCGGCGGTCACCTCAGTCGTCTTGGCGTAATCGCCGATGCTCAGAGCATTGATCGCCTCGGTGATGTAGGCTACAACGGTGGTAGAGGTCGCACCCTCGGGCAGCGTGCCGATAAGAGTCTTCAGGTCGGCGATAGCGGTCTTGTTCTCGCTGATGCCACCGGCCATCTTGGTCGCCTCAGGACCGTGCTTGGCAACCCAGTCGATCAGCTCCTTGTAGCTGTTGACCACATTGTCATCGGTCACATCGGTGGCGAACTTGTTGATAGCCTTGTCGATCATCTTGCTGATGGAGCCTTCGCCGTCGCCGGTCAGGGTATCCAGGTCAGCCTGCTTCGCCTTGGCGTCGATGATGGCCTTCAGAGCGGCAGCCAGATCGCTCTCAGCAACCTCGGACTTGTAGGCCAGAGCCGCCAGACCGTGAACGGGAATATCAACGCCATTGGCGGAGATGGTGCCGTTGGTCTTGCCCTCAGCGATGAGGATGTCGGCGATCTTATCGGCCAGGGCCAGCAGAGTGCCGTTGACCTTGATGCCTTCCAGCTTGTTAGGCTCGCCGCCGGCAGTCACCAGGTCATTGACCTTAGTTGTCAGGCCGGCAACCTTAGCGTCGACAAGGCCGATCTCGCTCTTTGTGCGCAGCGCCAGTTTCTTGAGCTGTTCAATAGTAGTGTGCTTGGTAGTAGACATATTGCATGTCCCCCTTAAATATATTTGTTCACGGCTGTTCGCCGAAAACATCATTGAGTAGGTCATCCACTTCTTTGTCAGAAGCGGTGTTGTCGGGTGTGCTTCCGCCCGGGTCGCTCGAAGCAAAGGCGTCATTCAGCATATCGTCGACCTCTTTATCCGAGGCCGTTCCGGAAATGCTTCTCTGGATCTCAACGATCACCTCGGTCAGCGTCTTGTTTCCAAAACCCGCCGTTGATGGGTTGCCGATGATTCCCATGATCTGCTTGTAGGCTTCATCGCCCATCGGGTCTCCGGAGCCGCCTGTGCCAACGCTGATATTGGCCGGGAAGAGGATCTTGCTGGTCACATGCCAGCCCGTCGACTTCCGTTCCTCGCCCTTGACGCCATAAACGGCGATCTTCAGCGGGATACCGCCTTTCTTCAGGCATTCGCCCGGAATGTCACACTTGTCTTCGCTCAGCACCACAGCCATGCTGACGCCGCCTGCCTCAAAGAGCGCAGTCTTTGCGAACCCGTCCCAATCCTTGCTGAAGGCGAATTCGACCGGATAAGGCGTCGCTGCGTTCTGGATCAGTGTAGTGTCCTCCACCAGCGTGGTGAAGCAGCTTTTGATCGCAATTTTCAAATCATTCGCCTCCTTCTTCGGCATTGACCGACAGTTCAAGACGCACAATGTTCACCGTGATGTCTTTGATCGGGTCGGTATCGTTCACAAATGTGATGAAGCCGGTCGTGGAGATGTCTTTCGGACGCACATTGCATTCGAGGTATTCTTCACGGCTGGCTTCATATGCATCAATGAGGTATTTGTACTTGGCAGCGGCCACAAGGCGGCTCTCCGCCACAGTGATGGAACCGTTCGACCATCCGGAGGCCGGCAGCACCAGATCGAAATGGATGCCGAGCACATCGCCCGTACCCGTTCCGTTCAGGCCGTTGTAGACGGCGATGTTGTACTTGCTTCCATCTGTCATCGTAACGGTGTAAATATCAGTCGAGCCGGGCGTATGATTTCCCTGCGTCAACTGAATGCTCTGGATACCGTTGCCGGTCGGGCCGGTCAGCTCGCAACTGATGTTGGTGTTCACATAGGTGCCATTCTCAGCGTCCCAGATCCACCAGGTACCGTTCTCCGGCTTAGGCGGCTTGCCGCTGTACTGCTGTGCGGTCGCGGCGCTCTCTGCGGCAGACTCCTTGTAAGTCTTGGCGTTTGCCTCAGAGTTCTCGGCGGACTCCCGCGCGCTCTCGGCGGCCGTTTTAGCGGTCTGCGCCTTGTCACGGGCGTCCACAGCAGCCGTTTTAGCGGCTTCGGCGTCCGTCTTCGATACAGCAGCGGCATCTTCCGATGCTTTTGCTCCATTTTGACTGTTCACCGCCGCGTCTCTTGCAGCTTCCGCAGCAGCACGGGCCTCTTCCGCTGCGTTGCGGTCAGCAGTAGCCTGTTCGCCCAGTATCTCGGCCTCTGAGCGGATGGTTCTCACGCGCTCCTCGGCGGCCTTGACCTCTCCCTCGGCAAGCGTCGCCGCTGTCTTGGCGTCCGTGGCCTCCTGTGCCTTCTGCTTGGCAATCTCTTCCGAATTCTTCGCCTCTGTCTCAGATGCCTTAGCACCAGCAGCAGCTTCTTTTGCGTCTGCGGCCTGCTTGTTGACATTTTCCTCAGAGGTCTTAATGCTTCCCTCGGAGAGTGCAGCCGCCGCAGCGGATTCGGAGGCGCTTGTCGCCTTTTTCTCGGCATCTTCGGCAGACTTCTTGGCAGCCGCGGCATTTGCCTGTGCGGAATCCTTGGCGGTGGAGGCAAACTCCATCGCGCTGCTGGACTCCGTGTTCATCGCCGCCAGAGCATCATGGATGGAGCCGCGAACCTCTTCGCCATAAATGGCGCTGAGGATTTTTTTCAGAAAGCTGCTGATATCAGCCATCTAAATCACTCCTTCCTTAGTCCTCCAGCATCCAGTCGAGCAGCAGGATCTCCTCGCCGCTCAGACAGCCGATCGTATCTTCATACTTGGCGGTCATCAGCTCGACCTCATGCTCCATCTCGTTGAACGGAGCAAGCTCGTCGCAGAAGGCCTTAAAATTAGGAGAGTCCACCTTGATGGAAATGGTTCCGGTCTCGTTGCCACTTTCATCCTTGTCGGGCTCTCCGTATTTGTTGATGAGGTCGTGTTTGAATGCTTCATACTCGGTCAAAGCAGTAGAAAGCATCCGGAAGTTCCTCGCGGCGATATAGCCGATCTTGTTGCGGAGCTGAAGAAGCGGCCGCAGGTTCTGGACCATCACGACCATTTCTGAATTTTTAAGCTGTTTCTTCAACATTATCCCTCCTTTTGCTGAAGCAGTTCTTCGACCATTTGATAGAGTTTCTGGATCATGTGCGTATTGAGCGCAATAAGTTCTCCGTATCGGATGCTGTAACGATAGTCCGTAAGACCATCTTCCAAAATCTCCAGCACGGGGTCTTTAACAAGTGCGGCAAGTTGACTGGAAGTCAATCCAACATTGAGCATGGCCTGTTCCACATCTTGGGCGATAAATCCGAAATGAGTTCGCCCGGAGGTGCCTTTGTTATACTTGAAGGTAGATGGCTTCAACGCCAGGAAGAACGCCTCGTAGGCTGAAAGGTCATAGTCGATCGTGTTCTTGATTCTAAGATCAGAACGAATAGTTGGCTCCTCACTCATTGTGATGCCACCAGAAACGACAATATCTGCACCGGTACCTGACATACGAGCTCCAGCATTGGTGACAATGATATAAGGATCATAACCCGGACCATTGGAACCATACATCATAGAGCCGTAAGTTGTATGCACACCGTCGGAACCGTGACCCTTGCAGAACCCACCATAACCACATGATAGGTCAATATAATCAGCGTCGATCGTACCGGAGCGAATATAATTTGCATTGATATAGAGCCGACCAGTCGTCGAATCACTGAAAATACCGAACTTCGCACCACCGGAGGTGAGCACATCAAACACATTCTGGTCAGTGCACCGATCCTGATAGGCCTTGTTTGCTCTCGACCATGCGGCAGAAGCCTCATCGTAAGCGTCGTCTGCGGCGCTCTTTGCAGTGGCCGCGTTTGCATTCGCCGTGCTTGCCAGCGAGTAGGCGGGGTTGGAGGTGAGATTCTGGTTCGTAACGGAAGCCCAGTTGATCGTGCTTCCGGCGGACAGCGTCACCTTACCGTCTATGGTAACGGAACCGCTGGAATCAACAGCAAAGGTCGTGCGGACACCGTTGGTAACAGTAAGTCCGTAGACGTTCAGGTATTTGGACTTGAATCGCTCGTCGTCCATCATGCTGTTGCCCGCTCGGTCAAGGAAGTCAGAGGCCTGAACCACGCCCTTAAAGTTTCCGTCCACACCGACCAGCGTACCGCTGAAGGTGCCTTTCGCCGCAGCCAGAGTACCCGCAAAGGTGCCTCGGCGTGCGGTCAGGTTGCCTTCCTCGTCAACGGTGAAGTTTCCGTCACCAATGTCGATAGACCCTTTCTTCATCGTCAGCTTGCCGCTCTCGAAGTCAAGCGAGAAGTTTCCGCCGTAATCTTTCAGCGTACCGGTGCGGATCACATCGGCATTGAGAACACCGGTCGTGATATAGTCCGCCACAATAGAACCATCCATTGTGATGGCAAGCCCAAAAGTCTTTCCATAATCCTTGGAGTAGCCAAGGCCATTCATGTTCCATTTCCAGAGCTTGTCGGCTTTGGTATAGTCGCGGATATTGGAAATATAAAGCGTGTCAGAACCGTATTCGTCCCGTGTGATCGTGATGTAGCCGGTCGTGGCCGCTGTCATGATCTGCGTGGCGTTTTCTTTTGCCTCTTTCAGGATGTTGTGCGCCTTGGGGAGACCCTCGATTTTCTCAAGGATAGCGGCGTTGATCTGGTTGTTCACACTGGTAAGACTGGTCTGCACCGTGTCGCCAAGCGTAAACTGGGTATTCTCCGGGCTGTCCAAAGGGATCTCCAGCTTCGTGACAGGAAATACACGGTCAAGGCCATGCGGCCGCGAGATCACGCGGATCTCGTCCAGCAGCTTCACTGCCTCCACATTCGCGTTGAGATAATGGAGGTCAAGAGCACTCACTTCCAGTTCCATGTTGTCGAACTGCAAGTCGGCAAGATATGCCTTCGCCTTTTCCAGCAGTGCTTCGGGATCAGAAACGCTGTCCCATGTCACTGTTTTCTCGATCCAGCCATAGGTTTTCACAGCCTCGGAGGACTGGACATAAAGGCTGCCATCATTCACGCTCTCAACTGTCAGATAGGCGTCCAGCGCCTCGATCTCGCTCTTATCGAGCCGATTGCCAAGCGGAACGATGACCGTTGCAAACTCCGTCATATCCCATCCCTTGGTGTGTTCGATGAGGTTGGAGCCGAACTGGATCGTCTGGCTGCAAGTGTCGGGGTAATCTGCCAAATAGTCGAGATAGCGGATGCCGTCTTCCTTACGCACCCGCAGATGACCGCCGTACTGCGCCACCAACGCATTCAAGATCGTGATGGTCTTTTCATAGTTGGTGTAATAAGTCGGAAAATCTTCATCCACCACAGTAACAATGCCGATGGTGAACTTCCGGTTGTCTCCGACCTTTGCGTTGTGAATGGCGATCATCGCCTCAAGGTACTCACGGATCGTCCCTCCGGCGTACTCCGCAGGCGGCTGTGTGCTGTCGTTGAAGAATGCAAGCTCGCCCTCGCAAGTGAGCACTCGGTTTCGGTAAAAGTCCTCGTTTTCAGAGAGGACGCGCCCCGCCCAGATCTCTTTTCCGTCCTTGTGGACGGCGATGTCAGTCACCATACGGATGATGGTGCTGTATCCGAGATTGGAAGGCGGAACCGTCATCATGAAGGAACCGGCCGCATTGTCTTCCAGCGTCAGCTTGGGGCTTGCAAGCTTCATGTTGTCCAACGCGAAGGCATCATTGTAGATGCAGACGCCATCGGCATAAACAGAATACATCGCTTACAACCTCCCTTGTCTGAAATCAACGGACACGGTCCCCGTTCCCTCGTCGACCCAAAGATAGATCGTCCCGCCGTAGTCGCCAAACAGAATAAACTCAGGGATCTGAATGGTTCCATCCGGCAAAAGCTTTGTCAGGTCGATGCTGAGCTGACGGTTGACAAATCGGACATGAACGCCGCGCCCCTCACTGCTTTGCACAATGAATCTGGGGCATACCGGAGCCCGTCCGTACATCACCGCGTCCAGCTCGATCTCTTTCATCTCTGTCGTCACCGCAATGTTGCGGAACAAAGCTGCCTGAATGACTCCATTTTGAAAGTTGAACGGGTCCCACAGCCAGTTGTCGATGGAGGAAAGGTTTTTCCACTTGTAAGGGCCGACATCGTAGTCGATGACGAGCCGCGACCAGTCCTTTTCCGACTTCCAGGCGTTCACTGTGAAGCGCCCTTCGTAGAAATATTCAGGATCGTCCTCAAGGATCGCCCGCATGGTCTGTCCGTGCAGATAATCCATGATATCCGAGTACGCCATGTGCCATGGTTTGAAATCATTCATGACGATAAACTCGATAGACCCTGTCCGGTTCTGATACACCGGATACCCGGTGAGGGCTTGCGACAGATCAATGACGCCGTCCCCACCGGGAATGTCCAGAGTCTTCACCTTTTGCGCAGGTGGATTGAATAGCGGACGGGAAGCGGGGGCAAGCCGCCAATCGTCCCATGTGTTCTTATCGCCAAATGTGATCGAATGGTACAACTTAAATCCCCCTTCCTCTTTGTGTAGACCGCTGTCCGAGTGCCACATCCATCGGTTCAGCAAGTTCTCCGACGAGCGCACCGGTGTTCAGCACAACACGCAGCTTCTCCATGCGTTCCAGCATCGAAGCCATCTCACCTCGAAGCGTGCGAAGCTCGGCCACAACATCATCATTGTCGACGGAAATGGTTGTCTGGCTGCTTCCGCCGCGCTGTGCCTCAAATGCAACGGCAGCCTGCCCGACAAGGCCGACCGCTCGCTGCGAATAGAATAGGTTGTTCAAGGCGTCTGCTCCGGCCGATACGGCAGAGAGATCCAGAACAGGACGGATCACCGGCTCCATGTCGAATCCGCCGCTCACAATGTCGGCAATGGTCTGGAGCACACCGGAAAGACCGCCCTCGGCCGACTCCGCCATCTCAGAACCGGCCGCATAAGATCGGTCGACATAGTCCTGAAGACCTTTCACGAAACCAAGACCGGTGTAGTTACCAATCTCACGGAACACCCTCGACGGAGAGTTGATGTCCAGTGTCGACTTCGCCGCCTGTACGCCTGCAAGAGCCAGTTGCGTGATCTCATCAACAAAGCTGGACTTCTCAGACTGAACGCCTTCAGTAAGCCCCTTGACGATCTGCTTGCCGGTCTCATCCCAGCCAGCTTCCGTCAGAACCTTCTGCGCCGTGTCGGCCATCTCCTGAAGCTCATCATCAGTATTGTTCTTGATAAGACCAACCTTTTCCTCAAAGCTTCTGCGGAGCTGTTCCAACTGAGCGTTGGCGTCTTCCGTGACCTGATTCATCTTCTCCTGCCAGAGAGCACGATACTCGGTAAGCTCCTGATCGGCCTCCTCGCGGAGTTTTGCAATATTCTGCTGGGTCTCTTCGCGAAGCCCCTCTAATTCGCCGACCGCCTGCTCGCGAGCCATTGCGTGCTTGACCTTCCAGAGGTCAGCATACTTCTCAAGCTCAGAGTCGCTCATGTTGTTCAGCGCCTTGATCTGGGCGATCGCGTCAGGACCCATATCCTGAAGTTCCTCGATAAGGTCACTATCAAGTCCTCTGCCGGCAAGAGACTCTAAAATATCCTGCCATTCGCCAAATTCCTTGACCTGACCCTCAAGATTCTTCATCAGGGTGTCGCCGCTGACCTCATCACGCTCCTTCACAGCGTCAAAGAGGCCATAGGACTTATAGAGGGAATCCTCGCGGGATTTCAGAGCATTCTCGTACTTGTCGTTCTCAGCCTGAATATCGCTCGCCAGTTGCGCGTTGATCGACTTTACCTTATCGGCGTACTCTTCCTCCAGGTCGAGCCGCTTCTGGTTCGCCTCGCTCTGCACAGACTGCACATCAGAGATATACTGTTTCTGCGCGTCGCTGATCTCTTTCTCCAACTGGTAAACTTGCAGGTCGAGCTTCTTCCGCAGCTCTGTCCCCTTGGCATATCGGCTCTGAACACGCTTATAGGCAGCCAGTTCCTCCGCAAGGGTCAGCTTGTTATACGATTTCTGCTCTTCGATCCAGTTCATCGAATACTGATAAGTGGCCGTAACCAACTCATTTTGAACACGATAGACCTCGCGGTCGATCTGCTTTCGTTCCTCACTGCCCTCGCGGTATTTCTTCTGGAGCGTTTCCCATCCGGCAAGCTCCTCTTTCAAGCTGAGTTCGCTGTAATATTTCCGCTCTTCCGCCCAATCCTTAAAGGAGTCGAGTCCCTTCTGCGCGACCTTGATGGCTTCATCGCTCATCTTTGCCGCAGCCGAAGAAACCGGAACGATCGCGTTGTTGATACCGATGGTCATACCCTCGCCAATGTTTTTACCAAGCTCGATAAACTCGCGGGAGGGAGAATGGCTGTCCAGCGCCTTCTTTGCCGCATTCAACGCCGCAAGACCCAGATCACGGCCAGCCTGAGAGGCGCCGCTCAGCTTCGATCGGATGCCGTTGATAAAGCCCTGCGAAACATTCCTGCCGGCTTCATTGAACTGATCCTTGTAGTTGTTCACTTCTGCTACAACGACCAGCATGACAGACTGCATCGCCGTCCGCACGGAAGCACCGTTGCTGCGGATCGTGGTGCTGAAGCCGACCATCATCTGCACGACCGCGGTATTCATGCTCGTGGTATGTGCTTTAACGGTCGCGGCCATCGCAAGCATCAGCTCAGCCATCGCCACATTAACGATCGTCTGGTTCTGCCGGATGGTCGTGCCTGCGGAATTGAGCATATAGATGACCGCAGTGCTCACGGTAGCTCCACTATTATAGAAGGCGTCGGTAAAGTTTTGGATACTTGTGTTTGCCAGCAGAACCAGTGCATTCGTAAAGTTCACAAATGCATACTGATCCATATTCTTCACCGTATCGGCAAGCTCCACCAGCTTCTCGACCTGTGTGATCGCGCCGGAGAGCTTGCTCATGTTGATACCCTCGATAGAGGCGGAGTAAGCCGCAAGACCATTTCCGAAGAGAACGAGCTGGTCGCCGAAGTCAGCAATGCTGTTGTCTCCGGTGAAGAAACTCACAAGCCCGCCGCAGTTCGGAATGGTATTGGATAGTTCCACGAGCGCCTTACCGGCAGAAGCGGAATTGCTGACGGCACCGACATCCATTCCTTTGACAGCGAGAGAGTAGTCCTTCATGGCCTTTCCGAACGGAACCAACTGCTCTCCAAACTTGTCCATGTCATTCTCACCGGCAAAGAAGCCGACTACACCGCCGCTGTTCGGCAGCGTTGTGGCCATCTCTGCAAGTGCCTTACCGGCAGTCGCCGCTTTGGAAACAAGGTCGGCGTCCATCCCGCTGATGGCGTTGCTGAACTCCGCCATGCTTTCTCCGAACGGAACGAGCTCATCAGCAAAATCCGAAAGAGAAGAACTACCCGTGAACCAGGACGTAATACCCTGCACAAGCTCGGCCTTCGTCAGCAGCAATATCGCGTCTGTCAATGCCTGCACACCGCTGAACATTGCCGGGGAGATACTGCTTGCGCCGTCGATAAACGGCTGAACATTTGTCATAAACGCTGCAAGATCACTGCCGATCTGCGGGAACTGACTGGAGATACCACTCATGAATCCACCGACAATGCCGCCGACAAACCCACCGATCGCCGTACCGATCTGCTCCAGCAGCTTACCGCCCTCACCGATCAGCCAGGAAAGGCCGGGGATCTGTGCAAAGGCACCAACAGCAGCAAGAACGATCGCCAGCTCAGCGATAAGAGCACCCATGCCGAGCACACCTATCATAGCGCTTGGGATCAATGCGGCTACCGCACCCAATGCGACCATAATGCCGGACAGCAGACCGATGCCGGCGATGGTTTTCACCAATACACTTGTATCAAGTCCTGCCAGAGCATCAATGATGCCGGAGAAGAATGCCGCGATCACATTGACTGCCGCCTGAATGAGTTCGGGCAGCCGCTCTGCAATGCCGTTCAGCAGGTTGATCAGGAACAGCATAATAGAGTCAACGATTTCCGGAGTATAGTTTGCAAGAGAGGCGAGCACGCCGGACAGCAGTGCTAATGCACCGTCAGCGATTGCAGGGACGCACTCAACAAGTACATCCACCAGCGTAAGAACGACGGCCTTAACAGCTTCTCCAATAGCGGGAGCCCCCTGAGCGATCACGCCGCAGAACGCTATAATAGCCTCACCGAGCTTTTCGGCAACAGCGGGGATCAACGCGGCGATACCTGTGATGATCGTGCTGAGTCCTGCCACAATAACGGTCACGCCTGCGCCGAGAGAAGTAGCCAAGGCGGTGATGCCGACTGCAATAGCCGACAGTCCGGCACCGGCCGCAAGTAAACCTGCTCCGATAGCTGCGGTTCCAACACCGATCAACGCAAACGCTCCGGCAAGTGCCAGGATCGTCGGAACAAGAGGAGTCAGTACAAGACCAGCCACACCGATCACGGTGAATGCACCGGCAATCGTCACAAGCCCCTTGGCAATGCTTTCCCAGCTCATCGAGCCAAGAGCAAGCAGCACAGGAGTCAGAACAGCCAATGCACCGGCCGCCACCAGCATAGCAGCAGAGCCAGGCAAAGTACCGTTCATCACATTCATACCGATGGCAAGCTCTGCCAGAGCGCCGCCCATTGTGACGAGCCCCTTCGCGATCTCTTCCCATGTCATACCGCCCATCTTTTCAAGGGCGTTTGCCACGATCTCAAGTGCTGCACCAACAGCGATCAGACCAACACCAACGCTTATCGTGTTCTTCGGCATCACCTTCATAGCGATAGCCACTTCAGCCAATGCGCCGCCCATAGCGACAAGCCCCTTGACGATCTGGTTCCAGTCAAGGTTTCCGAAGTCGCCCATCGCGGAAGCAAAGATTTTCATAGCAGCGCCAATCCCGATCATCGCGATCCCGGTGGACACCAGACCCTTTGCATCGCCAGTCAACTTGGTAAAGACTGTGATCTCTGCCAGAAGAATACCGATGGAGCCAAGTCCCTTCACAAGCTGACCGAAGTCGAGATTACCGAGATCCTTGCAGGCAGATGCCAGGATTTTGATTGCCGAGGCAAGGACGACGATTCCCGCCGCTGTTGTCAAAGACTTTCCACTGAACTTTGCGGTGTTCATAAAGAGCGAGACTTCCGCCAGCAGTACACCGACACCAGTCAGCCCTTTTGCAAGCCCATCCCATTCAAGCGTTGCAAGGTCTGTGCAGACCGATGCAAGGATCTTGATGGAGGCTGCAAAGAGGATCATCTGTGTCGCGCCCTTCATCGAAGAACCGCCGCCCATGCCGAGCAGCTTCACAGCGCCGACCATTGCAGCCATCAGGGCCGTCACACCGGCAACGCCTTTTGCAAGCTGTCCTCCATCCAAGTCACCGATCTTCTTCAGAGCTGATGCAAGGATCAGGATAGATGTTGACATGGCGAGCATCACCGTCGAACTCTTTACTGCACCTTTAACATCTCCGCTGATTTTGGTAAAGACCGACATAGATGCCATCAGTTCGGCAAAGAGAACCGTAATAGCTCCAAGTGACGCAGATAACTTATCACTATCAATAAGAGAAATCGCGACGATGGATGCTGCCAGAATCGCAATAGCGCTTGCTATTTTCAGCAAAGTTCCGGCTTTTAACTGCGTCTGATACGCCTCAAAGCATCCACGAACCCCATCCAGAATCCCCTTCACATTGTCAAGAAGACCTCCGACCTCGTCAAAGGGCTTCTTCAAACTATTGGTGAATTTGGTTATGACAATCGCAATACCGCCGATAGAAATTCCGTTCAGCAGGTCGATGATTCCGCTAAAATCAGCGTTACTCACCGCGGTTACGATCTTATTGATACCGTTTCCGACCACATCGAAAATACCCCCGCCAATTTTCTTAGCGGCAATGGATAGTGCTTGGATCAATGCGGCAAATTTCGACACATCGGTATTTCCGCCAATCTTAGAAAACGCACCGGAGATGCCATCTTTCAGACCGACAATAGCGTCTTTGACCTGACCGGCACGCTCTTTCAGCTTCTCCAGGATCGTGTGCAGGAGTTCCAGTCCGGGAACCTGAATTTTCTCTTCGGCAGTACCAAAGAGTTCTTTCATAGACTCCTTCGCTTCGTCAAGCGTCGGCAGACCGAGGTATTCACGAACAGACTCGGCAAAATTCTTGATGGCCGTAACAGCACCGCTCACAAAATCAGAGATCTTCTCAATGCCTTTGCCAAAGGCGTCGTTCTTCTTGATCGCTTCGTCAAGCTTGGCGAGCCATTCTCCAATAGAGCCGGTCACGCCGAGAACACCGCCGCCTAAGCCGGTCACTTTCCCAAGAAGAGAACCGACCGGACCCAGAATTGCACCGATTGCCCGCTTGCAAATATCAAGAATGGCGAATAGACCCTTAAAGGTGCTCTTCAGGTTTTCGGAAGCAGTGTCACTAAGCGTCAGCTTTTCTGTGAACTTCAGCAGTCCTTCCGTCAGATTATGAAGCTGTTCCGCAGTAGTTGGCGGAAAAATATCACGAAAGGCTTCTGTGATCGGCTTGATAACTGTCCCGATCCCCTTGAGGGTGTTCTTGAGAGACTCTATCAGCTCGGTTCTGCCTCCAAGGTCTTTCCATCCCTGAAGCACCGAATTACGAGCATCAGACTGCGTATCAATAAATCCGCCGATTGCCTGACTAAGACCAGTCCACAATTCCTTGGCTTCCTCAAAGTCACCAAAGAGGATTTCCCAGGTATTCGCCCAGCCGGAGCCCGCAGCTTCCTTTAAGGTGTCAATCAACTGTGAGAATGTCTTAACATCCTGTGCAGCAGCGAATGCCTTCTTACCGATGTCGGTCGTTTCATCAGCATAATTACGAAGTGTGCCGACAAGAGCTTCCGTTGTCATCCACTGATCCTGCAAAGAATCGTTAAAGTTATGTGTGGCGTCGATGACATTTCCCTTGACGGTCTTATACATTCCGTCTGCGGTTTTCGTCAAAGTTCCACACGCAACAGCCGACTCCAAAAGCTGCGTCTTGAATTCCACTGTTGCCATGTTCGCGTTTTCAATGGATTTCCAGTCGATCAACTTGACATATCCTGCGGACAAGGCCTGTGCAAAGTTATACATCGCACGTGAAGCCTCGTTTGCATTTGCACCGGATACGGCAGCCACATTCGACACACCCTGGATAGCCATAACAGCATCTTCAAGGCCGACGCCGGCATTCGTGAACTTACCGATATTGGAGGTCATATCCTGGAAAGAGTAAATTGTCTTATCGGAATAGGTGTTCAGCTCCTGAAGATACTTGTTGACCTCCTCCAGCGATGCGCCGGTGCTCATCATGATCGTCTGAATAGAGCCCATCTTAAGCTCGTATTCATCAAAGCCTTGTTTGGGAGGCTCCAATGTAAACGATTCGATCATCCGTTTTCCGGTATTGATGACCGAGTTGGTAATGTTTGAAAGGGCGGTCACCGCCATGACTTCGAGCGCCGAGAATTTCATCCGAACAGTCTCGACGGAATTGCTAAGGGTCGAAAGGTCGCACTTTTTAGCTGCGTCGCCAAGGCCCTTCAGACCTTTAGCCGCACCGTCCAGATCCAAACCCTCTTTGAGTTTGTCGAGCGTGGACAAACTTGTCTTCACACCCGCCTCGAATTGACGGTTGTCGAATCGCATTTCAACAACTCTCTCGTCGATCGTTGTGCTCATGTCTTCGTGACCTCCTTCCATGCGTCATTTGCGATTTGATCAAAAATAGGCCGGATAGCAGGATTGATGTAATCACGTCCCGCTACCCAGCCGCCGGTTCCAGTTCCATGTCCATACTGCAAAATGATGGCGATTGGAACTCCATTTTGAATATTTGAATTGTGAAACGAGATACTCACAAAACCCTTCTTGTTCGTGATCTCGTAATACCACGATTGGGCCGTTTCTCCAGAGTCAACAGGCGTTGCAGACGCAAGAGCGGCCACTCCGGCTCGGCCATACTGATTGAGGTCTCCGAGATGCACCGTTTCTTTGGCTCTCTCCAAAAACCTCGTCAGCTTGGAGAAGTCGCCCTTTTGTCTGAGCGTGATCATGTTTTCCTCCAAATTGCACTTGTTTACTTCTTCAAATACTGAGAACTGCAAAATCCGGTGTATGTGACACCCTTGTAAGTGACCTGAACATAAAGCCACTTTACATTGCCGACAAGTGTGTAGTACCCGTAGTTTGCAACTTTTGTACCTTTGGGAAGTACGGCGAGACTGGCCTTACCGGTTCCTGCACCATTACGGATATGCAGCCCAACATTCGCCGTGACAACATAAGTACCGGCCAAAGTCTTATTGAAAGACCTTGCTGCCTCAGATGCCTTTTTAGCACTTGCGGGCTTGCTTGCCGAGCCATTACTCGGCGGTGTTGCCGTGTTGGAACCTGTCGAACCAGCTCTGGCAGAATACTTGGGGAGGCAATAGCCTCGAATGTATTTGCCATTCACCCGCAAGGTTCTATACCCAACGGCATCACTCATATTTCCTTCGATGACCTTTATGGAATTTCCGGAAACACTCACCACAATGCCAACATGATCAGCGGCACCGGTATTATCACCAACGCCGTTATCTTGCCAGTCATACATAACAACATCACCCGGAGAGGGGACATAGGCATCATTCTCTTCCCAACGACCGATCTTCTTATAAAGATTGATCATTGCTCCGCATCCGCATTCAGTCGGCGCGATCTCTGTCAAGCCGGCCTCAATAAACACAGCGCTCACAAAAGTTGCGCACCAGGCGTCTGTGTATTTCACGGGGTAGCCTCGTGCAAGCGGTTTGTGACTGTTATAGAGGTCGATGATTTTTCTATGCGAGCCATTGCTTTCCTTGCATCCGAGATACTTCTCTGCAATCGAGACTACTTTGGCTCTCAGTTCTTTTTCTGTCATGGTATTACCCCCTTGTATTCCACTGCTTCCGTCGGGCAGCGTTAAGCGCTTTATACTGTGCGGCAACCTCCGCTCTCGAAAGCTTCTGAGGCGGCGACCCCTCCACATTACACACATTGATAAGGGTCAGAAGTCGGTTCAAATGCCATTTCTGGCACTCAAACGGGATACCGTAGGAGATCATCCAATAATAAATGACCTCTGCCGTGACGATTTTACGGCTTCCACCCTTTTTCTTTGCATTGGAGATGGTCGTGGCGGTCATCGGAGCGTCAATGTACTCCGTGACCGTCTTCAAATTTGATGGAGTGATCGCTTTATACACATTCGGGTCGACATTCTGTGTCAGTGTCATGCACCGGATGTAGTCGATCGTCTCTTCTATGGTCATCGCCTTGCGGGACAAGTAAGGCTTGTGCCATTTGGCTTCCCATTTTGAAAGAGAGACCAGCGAATGCTCCAACTGGAGCGTCTGCTCCTTGGTGTTGATAAAGTTTCCGACCCCGTCAAACAATTCGGTAGCCGGCACTGTGATCTTCAGCATCGCCGGTCCTCATTGTCATCAGTTTTCAGGAACAGCAGGAGCTTCGGCACTCTGATCGGCCGGGGCTGCCTTTTCCGTCTTGGGAGGAACGATGCCGTTGACGAACTCGCTCGCAGCCTTAGCGTCGGTTGCCAGCTCCATGAACAGGTTGCTGTACGCCTCGGTCTGAGCGAAGGCATCGCGGACTTCCTGGTTCTTGATGAATCGACGGCCATCCGGAGACTTCTCGCCGTAAGCGCGCAGAATGATGTCCTTGAAAGTCTCAATGATGACCTTGCCATTCTGCGCGGCAACGATGCGGTTGATCTGTTCAACGAGACCGCCCTCCACGGAGACCTCCAACTCAGTCACCTCAGCCTGCGTCAGGTTGAAGTAAAAATCCTCCTTGCGAGTGGTACCGTTGTAGTCGGTATAAACGATGGTTTTCTTAAGCATGATGCTTTCTCCTTTCAAAAATTAAAGAAAGCGGAGCCCTCGGTGAAGAGAGCCCCGCTTTAGAAGTTCTTGTACCGTGGATCAGCCGGCAGCCTTCAGCAGCTCGATGACCTTCTCGGGCATCGGAAGCGTGGGTTCGGTGGCCTGGTCGCCATCGGTGCCGTACAGCATCTCCTCCAGCTTCGCGAGCTTGGCCTTGTCGGTCTTGGTGGAGTCGATGACCAGATGCGCGGTCGGCTTGAAATTGGGAACATCCACAGGCGTGGTGCTGATCTCCCAGCTCATGGTGGCAGCTTCGGGGCTGTCGTTCACGGTCTGGTTGTTCTTCTCAGAGGGAGAAGCCTGCGCACCGTACACCAGATGGAGCTTGTAGCCATAGTTCGTACCAACCGTATCGTTGCCGATCAGCGTGCGATAGCAGAAGCCGAACATCTTGCGATCCTGCTGGGCGATGGTGACGCCAGGGGCGATCTCAGCGCAGCCGTTGCAGGCCTCGAACTCATCGGGATAGGTGTAAGCCTCGATGGTGGCGCCGAAGTCCTCGGCACTCATCAGGTTCAGGTACTTGATGTTGTCCGCCCATACGGCATTAGGCTCGCCGCCGGAGGGGCTCTCGTTAACGGCGCTCAGGCCGTACCAGGGCACGCCTTTGCCGTATGCATTGTCCTCGCCCATCGGGAACAGGACGCCGTGGTCGACGCCGGTCTCATACAGACGCTTGCCGACTTCATCCCATTTGATCTTCATAGCTGTTTCCTCCTTGTAAGGTTAGAAATATAGGTTGAACACATCATGGTTCAGGTTTTCTTTGGTATAGTGGCGTTCATGGCTGCACATCGGAAGAAGCGCGATCTTGCTTGGGATCTCGCTGTCAGGATTTCTGTAAATCACAGTTACCTGATACCGGTCGTGAAGCGCATAGGGCTGATTGTCAGCAAAAGTAGGTTCAATACGGCTGCGCTCGTAAACGATGCAGTCATAAATCATTTCCTTGCTGGCGGGAGGCTGAAAGTACACACGGCACTTTTCGCCTCGGTCGGGGCATCCAAGAATGTCAGATAGCGTCTTCTGAAGAAGCAGTCTCTCCATTGTAGACACCTCCGATCGTCAGGATCAGTCTTGGATAATGGACTTCAACATTGGAGATCTTCCAATTTGCCCCCATAAAGCCAACATACCGCATTCGGTGGAAATTCTGGTTGGCAAACGGATCGGCGACTATGCTGATCTCATTTGCAACATTGATGTCGTCATTGAGCGTTTCCGATGACTGAAGACGCCTGGTGTTACGGGTCAAGTCTCCGAAGTACATCCGCTCCGTGATCTTTTCCACATATACACCAGGCGCCGTTTCCACCGTTTCAGCATAGCCTACCGGTCCGTAAAATTTTGCCATTTTGAATTTTCTCCCTTAGGTGCCGTCGTGACCGGTATCCTCGGTCTGGCCGGAAGAGGCCTTCACGGGCTCTTCCAGTGCGATAGCAGACCACAGTCTGGTCAGCGCGCCGGACAGACGAGTCTCGATCAGATACTTCTCCTGGTTGAAGTCGATGTCAAACTGGTTGAAGCGGGTGATTTCGCCGCCCTTGGTAGAGCCGACGGTATAGTCGCTCAGATTGACGAAGATACCCAGCAGGTTATGCTTCTTGCCGGTCTTGTCGGTGCGGGCCAGACCCTCGAACTGCTCGGCAGTGTGCAGTTCGTTGATGTTCAGCGCGGCAGCCAGATCAGCCTTGGAGTTGTAGATGCGACGACCATTGGTATCGCGGGCCAGCAGCATCACATTCACCAGATGCGGCGTGCAGAAGAAGTCGGGAGTGCCGGTACCCTTGAACTTCTCGCGGGAGTAAAGGGCAGCCGTGATGATCGCCTCGGCGTAGATGTAGTTCTCGCCGAAACGGGAAGCGGTGCCGGTACCCTGAAGCTCGTTGCGGGCAGCCTCGATGTCCACATCATAGTGGATGGTGTAGAGATCGTCGTCATTCCAGATAGAACGGACATGCTCCTCGGAGATCTTGTGCTCATCCGCCTCATCGCGACCGTCACCGATCAGGATAGCGGTAGCGACCTCTTCCAGCAGAGTCTGACGCATCACACCGTACTGGTACTCGACCACATCGAAATCGGTGATGTCGATGATGTCATCGCGGTGCATGGAATCAGTGATGTAGATGGTCTGCGGATCGGTGGTGCGCTTCATCAGCTTCATGTTGCCGGAAGGAACCTTCTTCTTGCCCTTCTGGTAACCATGCGCGCGGATATCATCGCCGCGGGCATCCATGTTGCGGGTACGGATACGGCTGATAGGGCTCTTGTGGACCTTGTTCATGACCACATTGACCCAGCCCTGGTCACGGGTGATGAGCTCAGGAGCGCCGGTGCGCAGATCCTTATACTCGGGGAACAGGGCCTCGATGTCGTCGATACCGTGCTTCAGAGTATCGTTATGCTGCTCGGCGTAGAGCTTCATAGCCCCCTGAAGAGTGCCGACGCTCTTGAGCTTGGCGCTGGCGATGATCTCAGTCTGAGCGGAATGGCTCAGGGTGGTCGCCTGATTGTCCTCAGGCTTCTCGAAAACATTGCGTTTCATAGTCTTGTCTCCTCCTTCGGATTTGTCAGAATGTTCGATGTGGCCGTCGTCCTTCTTCTCTTCGCCATCATCGTCGTCAGAATCGCTGTGGGCCATAGCATTGGCGAGCAGAGCAACCACAACGGTCTTCTGCTTTTCGGTCAGGCTGTTGATGACATCTTCAACGGTGTCGCCGTCTCCGGTGTCTTTCTTGTCGCCATCAGCGGACTTCTTGCCGTCATCGGCAGAGTCATCAGCTTTACCTTCATCTGCATGGGCGAGCGTGATAGGTTCGTTGGCGCAGAAGATGACTTCCTGCTCAGCGCCCTCTCCATGAGCAAGATCGACAAAGTCGATGAATGCTCCGGGATTTGCACCGGCGACCACAAGGCTCAGCTCTTTGATGTCACCATGCATCACATTTCCGCCCTGCTGCTTCAGGCCGTTGGCATAGATGGACAGGGAATCCACATCTCCATGCTGCACGATCAGCTTAGCAGCCTTACCGGCAGCAGTTTCGTTGAATGTGCAGTAAGCGTAAACGCCATCCTCGCGGTTTTCCAGCAGCGCATGGCCCAGAATATTGGTCGGGTCGTCATGCTGGTGATTCCATACGAGTGGGACGGTCTTTCCGTCGCAATGCGCAAACGCATCACGGCGAATGGTGCGGCCATCACTGCACACAAGATCATTGCGCGTCGCCCAGCCGCTGAAGTCGTACTTAAGTTTCTTCTCCATTTTGATTGTTGTCCTCCTTCGGTGTTGATGCCGGCGTGCTTTCCGCCGGTGCGCTCAGATTGCTGTTGCGCAGCTCGTCCGCCTTTGGGTCGGAAGAAGGCTTCATGCCGATCTTCTGCCGGATCTCATTCGAGGTCATGACCTCGTTGCGGGTGAACTTGTCAGTCATCTCAGCGATCTTATCGACAGGCACCAGCTTGAAGGGATCTCGGAAGAACAAGATGGACTGCTTTTGCGACCGAGCAGTTTTTGTGAGGAATTTCCTCTTGATTTCATCAACAATGGCAGAGAGGATTGGCTCAACAATTCGAGTCAGGTAGTTCTGCATCGTCTTATCGTCGGCAGAGCCATCCAGAATGCCCTGGGTCAAACCTAACTGGCTGTAAAGCATACTCGTTAGGTATTCGATCTGGGACATCAGGTTGTTCTCGACGGGGCGATTCAGTTGGACCACATGCTCAGTTCCGTCAGTGTATGCAACACCATATTTGGAGCTGGCTAACTGGTTCTCGATATCTTGTCGGCGCAATTCCGCCTGTTGACGACGTGCTTCTGTCTTGATGACATACGGCAACTGAATGATGAGGTTCAGCTTTCCGGAACTGTTCTGCTCGTCAATGGCGTCCAGCAGGTTCAGCTTTCGGATAAGCCGCTGCATCGTAGAGTTCGGTTCATTCATGACAGCATAGAAAGGATTCTCCACAATGCCGACGGTACTCTTGGGGACAAGAATATCCTCTTTCTCACCGCGCTGGTCATTGTAGACCCGAACCTTTACATGCTGCGGGAACCATTCAAGAATCTTGCCGGTCCGCATCGTCTCGATGTCAATGCCGCCGGTTTTCTCAGGATCAAAGTTTGTATCGACAGGGATGATAGCAACGCAGCCCTCGTCCAGCATCGACATAACAATGTCCTGCATAAAAGCCCTTCCGGTCTGGTCAACATTGGCTTCTACCGTTAAACAGTTATTAAGCCCACTCTCGATGACCTCCTTGAATCGGTCGCTGCCATCCAGTCGCACATGCTGAACGGTCATAGATGAGACATCCAGCGCAATACGGTTATAGACCGAGGTAATGATCGAACGCTCATTTCCACGGCTGAAGAGTGGACGGTCGGGGCGATAACCGTAACTCGGCCCAATCGACATCCGAGAAACATAAGAATCTCGGTTCATGAATGTATTCCATGCGTGCTTTAGCCGCGTGGCAACTGTCATTTCCATTCGGAACTCATCACCTCCTTCATGGCATAAAAAAATCCGCAGACCATTCAAGGTCTGCTGGGTTAATCCTTTATGAGTTCACTTACAGGAAGCTTTTCTAAAGACTTGACATACTCCTTCGCTTCTTTCATCACATCTTTTGTGATGACTGTGCTTGATGTGACCTGAAGTTTGTCTGGATTTATTACGATCATGGCAGTTTCCGATGTTCCACTCAGGCGATCATGAATATCCGGAATTGCATCATATCCTTTATCCCTGAAATGCTTATAAACAGCTTTTGCTTCAGAAGCCATGCTTCCATCACCGAGCATAGTGCTCACACCATACGAGAGTTTCTGACCCTCTTTACTATTCGGATTGTGTAGAGCCTTTTCAACATCTGCAATACTAATAGATTTGTCAAAATCATTAGTAACGGCCACAGCATAAAAAGACTCATTAAACGCGGCAAGAAGCTTTTTGTTTTTCATAAGCAACTCAGCAGTTTCTTTTGCCACTTGCTGATTGGACGGCATTTTCAAAGGTTCTTTAACTGAAATATGCTGAATGTTGTATGACGCCATCTTTAGCAGCTTGTTGATTGGCGTCGGGCCAAGATATTTTATATAACGCGACGCATCGGCTTTCCCGTAACTAACATACAATCCACCAGATTTATTCGGATCAAACTGTGCTCCACCAATACGGTTGAATGTAAAGCCTTTAGGAATGGTTGATGACCCGTCTTTGTTGGTTTTTATTGACTTGGAAGATACTTCGGCATAACGCTCAATGCCAGCTTTTGTTAGAGTTCCATCTTCATTCTGGAAACGGCGAACGCCCCATTTCTGGCCTTTGATGCCATGATGCGCAAGAAAGGTCTGCGGGGCAGGCTTGTTAAGATAATGCATATAATCCTCTCTTATTCAAATGCTTCCGGATTCCGCTTGTAAGCGATATAGGCATCCATCATAGCCGACACGGCGTCGATTTTCTGCTCATACCGCTTTTTCATCAGCTTTCGGTTTCCGTTGGTATCTTCCATGGCGATGCAGTTACCCATGGCGTAGGTCATCAGCTCTTCGTCAAAGAGGAGCATCCGGTCTTCAGCCAGCTTCTTCAGTTCACCCAAGGGGACAGACTCCGTCTTCGCACCCTGAATGACTTTCTCAATGCCGAACGGGCCGTTTTCAGCCGCCCAACGTTCCACAAACTCCTTAGCGTTATAGGGGTCATAGCCAAAGCAGCGGACATCATACCCACACGCAACGATGTACTCGTCCAAGTCCTCATAGACCTGCATCGGGTCCAGAACCGTTCCATCCAAAACGACAAGACTGCCCTCATCCATAAACTGCTCATACTTATTACGCATAGCAGCGGGCAGCTTATTCAGCGTTCTGGAAGTAATGTAGTTTCTGGTCTTCACGCCAAAGGAACCGTTACGCAGCGGGAACAAAAAGGTGAACGAACAGAAGTCGTCACCCTGAGAAAGGTCTCCGCCCAGCGAGCAGGCCATCTGCCAGTAATCGCGTTTGCGATGCGGCAGCGTCTCTTCGTAGGTGAAGTAATAGGTATAACCCTCCATCGGCAGTCCGAAACGTTTGGCAAGAATATCATTCCTTGCGGCAGGTGCTTTCTCGGCGCGTTCTACATCAAGCTGATAAGTCTCGTAACTTACCGTCTTTCCGATGTTCGGGTTCGCCTTCATCCACATCTCCGGATAGCCGACCTCGTCGACAGAGTCGAGCTTGTACCACCAGATCGAAACATGCGGGTTTGGATAATCCCCCTTGAGAATGCTCATAAGCTCCATTTTGATGGTGTCGCCGGCGCCATTACGAACAGTACCCTCCGAACTGGTGGCCACGATCAGATAGTCGTCCACCTTGGAAGCGCCCTGCTCGATAGCGCCGATAACATCCTCGCGAATGTCGCCGGAGAGCCACTCGTCTACGGTTGCAATCTTGCATCGAAGACCTTGCAGCTTGTTGATTGACATGGGACGGATCTCAATAAGAGAGCCGGTCAGAAAGTTCTCAATGCCTTTCTTGGTTGAAGCCAACTTGACGCGGTTGGCCTGCGAACCGGTCGTGTTCTGAAGTGAGCCTTGGGTCAGAAATTGGAATACGGGGCCGCGGGCTCTTGTGATGGCGGTGCGGATCGGTGACATGACCTCTTCGGCAAGCTTCATGGTTGGAGCCGTCGTGATCTGATGGGTCGTACTTGTGTCCACATTCTCAAAGAATGATTGGATGCACGAATCATAGATCGACTTAGCGGCGCCTCGTCCGACGATCAAATACTGCTTGTTCACGAGCCGCTTCTTGATCATCTTCTTGACATAGTGCCCGCCTCGTCCGTCCGCGTTCGGCTCATAGACCGTGCGCTCAACGAAGTAATACCAGCCGAATACCTGCTCGCCCCACAGCTTGAAGCTGTCAAGGAGGTGAAGATCGGAACCATCCGTCAGGGTCATCTCTGCCTCGCAATACTTGATCCAGCCCTCAACGGCTTTATCATCGTAATAGATTCCTGGATTTGCGATCAGATCGTCGATCCGGTTCATCTCCATCGAAATCTCTTTGCAGACAGGGATCTCACCCCGAATCACAGCTTCACGAAACTTTCCGTAATACCGGGGAACAGCAGTATTCGACAGGGCCATTCAGTATTACCCCGCCTTCTTCTGCAACTGCTGAATTGCGAGAGCAATGCTCAGAGCTGAACTGCCGACAGCCAAAACCGTTCCAGCGTTGTCAAGCACATCGGAAAGATAGCGGCGGCCTTTGGACACCGACTCCTTTGCAAACAGATCGTTGTACTGTCGTTCCAAAAGCTCGCGGTTAATCTGGTCGCGAAGCTCCTTGTCGGTCTTCTTGCTCAGGTCCATCCGTTCTTTCTTCGTAGCCTTGCGGCTGTCCTGATCCATCTTCTTCGCCCGATTGACAAGTTCAGAAGTGGCATCCACAGCCTTCTTGGTCGACTCAAGCTTGGACGGGGGAGCTGGAGTTTTGGTCAGATTCTTGTATGTTTTCTCAAGCGACAAACGGTTGATTGCCTTTCTAAGGTCTTCATCTTTCATCTCTTTCACAGGATCTTTCTTCTCCTGCTGCTGAGCGCGGCGTTTTCCCTCAGAGGTGTAACTGCCGTCTGAATTCTGGAAGCGGCGAACGCCCCATTTCTGGCCTTTGATACCATAGTGGCAAAGTTCATCCATTTTGACTTTCCTCCTCTCTTGCAGCATTATCGGCCGCCACGAAAAGCCGCCACTCAAACTCGCTGATCTGACGATTCATCGCGTCAACAGCAGAGGAAGCGGTAGGCAGGTCGAAAAGCAGCCGAACTTTAAGATGCATATAGGATTTTACAAGGGCAAGCCGACCGGGGTCATCCTCCAGAAAGTCAGACCACTTTTCACCGGCTCCTGAAATGGCAAAGCCTTTCTTCGGGCCAACTCCCATCTGTCCAAGAATGGAAAAGACGGAATTGATGTGCATGATGAGGTCGGCATCAAAGTGAGTGTAACTCTCGTCAATTCCGAGAAGCTTCTTCACTGATGTCAGGATGCTTTCAGTCGTATCCATAGATGCACTCCTTACTTGGAAAGGGCAATGTACTTTCTCATACAAAAGCCCTCGACCCCACCAGAAGTGCGAACTTTGTAAAAGTCTTCCGTGGACGCATCCAAGTCAACGCAGACCTGCGTCAGTGCGTCGATAACGACAGCAACATCCGAATGGATGTCAGGCTGCTTGCGCACATTCAGATAGAGACAGTCCGTAACAATGCCGGAGCCAGTGTTCGGCTCATTGACCACTTCTGCCTCAGTGCGGAGTTCAGGCACATCCTGACGCTTATTGCGAAGTTCCTGAATGATGTCCTGCTTACGAGGATTATTCTGCATAGTCGGTTCCTCCTTTGGTTTAATGTTTCCAGGGACAGGTATCATTCCTTGTCCGCTGCGGTGGTTCGGTGAGCAACAGATTTTTGTCACCGTAGTGAATTGCCTGATGCGTCTCATGGGTCGTTGTGATGAGATACTCAGGGTCGAGTAGAATGTCTGTCCGTTCCAGAAGATCTCTCTGCCGAATCGGGTTCAGATGGTGAATGATGACTCGACCAAATATCTCGTGACCTTCGATGCCGAGGTCGCAGCCAAGATCTCTTGCAATCACTGTGTCTCGGATCTTCTTCCATTCCAACGACCTGTAAAAGACCTGGTTCATATAACGGTCAAATCCGAAAGTCGTTTCGCCGACGATGCCATCAAGCCGAAGATACTCAAAGCGATCTTCAAAGGTTGGAAGAAGAACAAGCTCTGAATAGCTTTTAATATTCATCCTCTTCGTCCTCCTGCCCCTGATAGCTCTTCATAGCCTTGGCCGCCTTGAGGTACAGATCCTCCATCTTGGCGGAGGACTCGATCGCTTCGGCCTTTGCCGCGGCAAGATCCCTTTGCTTCTCAAGCAATTCTTTTTCGATCTGGGCTCTGGTAGAGCCGAGTTTCAGAAAATGGGAAATCACCTGAGAGGAAGCAGTGCCGTTGCGCATTTGCTCTTCGGCAACATCAATGGCTAAGGCGATCAGTTGCTTCTCTCTTGCTTCAGGGGTAAGAGCTGCACGGGATTTAGGTACTTTCTCAGATGATCTTGCGGCCTTTGCCATCCTTGCCACCTCCTCTCGCTGTGTTTGATCATGGTATTCGCTGTGTTTTGCATCACTTATTTGGACTTTGAGACAGGGCTTGAAAGAACCCACAGAACTGACTGGCTGAACAAGTTGAAAGGAGAAATCCCCAAATGAAAGATGGAGGTAAAGAAAGCACTTGCATGACCCGGTCGTGGCAATTCCATGGAAAGAAGAACACATCAGGAGGTGAAATATCAGCCCTGTGGGCCCGTTCAAACCCTGTCTCGTCGCCCAAAACTCCCGCCGGCTGCCACAACCCCGAAAAACATTTTTCAAAAATATCCCCCGGAGAATTTTCAAAGACCGCCGCGATGCAGAGGGGGTGCTATTTTTGCGACCCCCCTATACCTTTTGGAGAGCAAGGCAGTCTTGCTAAGCAAAAGGTGACTGGGAGTTAAAACTTATTGTGTTGTAAAAGTAGAGCCAAAGATAAAACCTCCCGATTTGAGCGAAAAAAGCTGCTAAAGCCTTTATGCACTCACGGGAGGCGAATCCTTTGTGTCTGCTTTTACTTTTTTGTAGATTCCAAGGGGATCGTATTTGATGATGTCGTCGATGGCACGCTCAAGTTCCTGTTCGTTTTCAGCATCTGAAAGCTGATCGGAGGTCCTGGCTATACGGGCCAGGTAGGCGCAAGAGTGATAGCCTTTGCCTTCATCAAAGCGATACCAAGCATCGTACTGGGTAAAGGGATCATACGGATTGTCTGTCGTAGTCAGCGCGCATGATTGAGCCATTTTCTCTCACTTCCTTTCATGAATTCAGATACTTGGAAACGGCAGAAGTAGAAATTCCCAAAGCTTCAGCGATTTCAGCATTTGTGTGGCCAGAATTCGCCATTGCTTTGATTCTGCTAATGCGAGCATCGGACAACTGCGTTGTTCTTCTCGGCGTTGCTCGTTCTCTAACGGTTTTCGGTTCGGCATAACGCAAGATCTCGCTCAGGGTTGTGTCCGAAATTGCGCCAGACTGAATCGCAGTCCATTCGCCATCACTGATCGTAATGCGAGTTCGCTTTCCGCTTGCACCAGTAGAATTTCTGGCATCGCTGATAGCAGCGCGACGGATCTTAGAAATCTCATCTTTGTCAGTAATGTTGTTTGCCTGAACCTTTGCTTTCACACGAGCATTTGCAATTCGTTGAGCTTCTCGTTCAAGAGGAGCATTCAACTGTGCGACCTTGAGAGCGGCCATAAGGCGGTTCACTTCAGGCTCAAAGGCCTTGGCCGCACTGGCAGAGCGTTTCAGAGTAGGGGTAGCCTTGTATTCAAGACGGGCCTTGTTGGCAAGGTCTTTCATCTTGTTGGCATAGTCGGCATAGGCCTCTTCCTTAAGCGTTCCAGAAGACATCGAACGAACATCGTCAACCGCGAGGATGCGTTTAACCTTAGTGGTTGCCGCTACCGTCTTTCCGGTACGGGGGTCCACATAGGTTCTGCCGGACTCCTTGTAAACGACTTTTCCTGTCAGAGGATCAATGACACCGCTACCCTGACGCTCCGGCACCTCCACATCCTGCTTTCTACGGGATAGGAGGGTAGATGCTCCGCCATGGTGGCCAGTCTCATCATCAAAGCCCTGATACTTCTTCTTGAGCTCGGCGATGCCGTTGTCTTTCTCAGACTGCCGGTAGTCGAGCTTGTGCTTGGCCGCATCAATGACGACCATGCTGTGTTTAACTGCTCTTGCGATCTCAGGCTCGGTAGCGCCTTTCAGAGTCATATCGGTAATGAGATTTGAAATCTCACCCATCTGTCTCTGTGTTGCAGCACCCTTTGCAAGGAGCCGAACGCCAGTCTTGCCCTCAGTCGAGTAGTCAGTCTTAGGGTCGAAGTCTTTCAAATCCTTAAGGGCGGGGGTGGATTGGATCTTGACCCTCCCACCGGTCGGAATGACAACGACCTGGTCACCGTCGAAGTCGGCACCAGAAAGACGCTCCGCAACTTTAGGATTGATGCCAACAGCATCCCGAATGTTCTTTCCGAGAATGGAAATAGCAGACGGATTTTTATTGTTGACAGTAAGAACAGGGATCTCAAAAGTACCGCCATGCGGATATCGAACAAGAGCCACCTTTTCGCCGTCACGATAGTTTGGAGCAAAGATCTCAGTCTCCTTCATCGCATTGAGCGGCAGGATAACCTGTGTGCTCTGACGCGGGAGTGCAGCCGCTTTCAAATGGACAGCAGCCGAGTCACACTCATCGGCGAAGTCGAGCAGAAGCTTTCTCTTAACCGTGGGGTTCGTCAAAGAACAGATCTCCGAGAACTCATCGGCAGCATCGGCATAAGTCAGATCCAACTGCTTGTTGATAAGTTGGATAGGCTGCTTAGAAAGGAACTGGGAAGAAAGGTTTTTGCTCATCTTGTCCCAGTCACCCTCTTCTTTCAGCTTATTGATTGCGGAGAGCTTCTCATTGCCGTCAGCGTCGATGTAGTGACTCTGGCCGTTGGCCTTAATCAAGGCTCCGAAGGGGTTGTCGGGATCATCCTGAATTTTCTTCAGAACATCCATCTTCGGCGTTCCGGTATGCTTGTTGGTGTTGAAGACAATGTCCGCACCATCGGGCATATCGTCGGAGTACATCGCCATTCCTTTAAGATAGTGAGTACCATCGACAAGGATGCGAACCTGAGCATAGTGAGAATCCCCAAGGTCAAGGTCGGCAACGCCACGACGAATCTCAATGACACCGTCTTTCAGTGCGCCGCCTTCATCGCCATAGAGGATCTTCACACGGCTGGAGTCAATACTCGCCGGATACTCACGCTTGTCCCAGGACTCACCGCCATCGGTAGAATGATAGTCACCAACGGACTTCACCAAATCAAGGTTCTGATAAACCTCTCTCTGGTCGATCTCAGGAACGGAAATGACAGGTGTGATGGTGCGCTTCTTCGGGTCATTGACCTGAGGAACGCCAACACCATATCGGTTGTAACCCTCAGTTTCCAAAATGAAAAGAGCCTCTTGAAGGACACCGGTAGAAACGCCAAGCTGTCGCTCAACACCGGTGCCAACATCAATGGCTCCTTTTTCCGCAAGTTCTTTCTTTAAGATCTCTGCGGTGGCTTGCGCCTTATTCTTATTGGCTGCTGTGTTCTCATTCAGCAGTGCGCGAACAGAAGAGTCATTCGCATAACCGAGGATCGAGGCAATCTCATCCAGCGTCTTACCGTCTTCCCGCAAAGAACGGGCACGATCTGCCTGAAGAGCGCGGCGCTCATGCTTTGCAACTCGAACCTGCATTCGCAAGTCAGTCGTTGAAAGATGAAGTTCATCAGCAATCTGTTTTTCAGTCTTGCCGAGCCGCTGAAGTTCTTCAACACGAGCAAGAAAGTCGCCACCATGTTGGTAAGGGTTATCGCCAGAACCCCATGGATAACGGCCAGAACGCCGTTTGACGCCATAGTGCATCAGAATATCTTCCTCTACGAGGTTCATAGCTTAACCCTCCTCTTCTCTGATTTTGTTGATAACCTTGTCGGCTGTGATGATCCTGTCCATGATTGGCAGAATATCCTCAACAGTCGGCTTATGGTATAGAATCTGGTCGTGCTGGTAGATACGAAGCTCCATTTCAATGTCGGCAGGACGAATATGATATTCCAAACAGAACAGAGAGGCATAGACCTCCAACTGTTCAATGTGGGCATCAATTTCTCCGGTCTTCAAATCATGGATGCGCAGGAAATTATTTCGGAAACAAATCGCGTCGGTCGTTCCAAAACAGTTAGGGGAATAGTAGAGGATCTGTTCCGGCGTCATCTTATAACCGATAGCGTCATTCACATACATGTTCAGAGTCTTCTGAGACTTGGGAAGTTTCTGCCCCAAAAGAATACACTGAGCGGCGAATGCGTGAAGAACAGTTCCTTTCTGTGTTGCCAGAAATCTCACATAGGAGTCCGCGATTTTATCGTCGGTGTAATTGATCCAGTGATACTTACTTGCACCAAGGAAGGCGTGCTGACCTTCAAGGTTGGAATGCCTGTTGAAGTTCATTCAGTACCTCCTCTTTATTTTCCGGACACACAAAGCGAGAGAATGACATATCATTCATCTTCTCGACATAGTAGTCCTGATTTGGGCGCTTCTTGGCTGTCGCAGACCTCTTGCATTCGAGGGAGGCCCACTTCTTGCCATAAAGAATCAACAGATCAGGGAGCCCCTGAATTTGGTCCATCTTGAAAACCATGCATCCAGGGAACAACGCTTTCAATGACTCGATCAAACGGTCTTGAAATCCGCTCTCAAGTCTGGAACTTCTGGCCACGAAATGACCTCCTTTCGACAAAAAATAAAATGGAGAGAGGAAAATGTGTAACACATCTCTCTCTTCTCCATAAAAGACCCTGTTTTTTCTGCGGAAGCCAAAAAGGCATAAAAAAAAGCCGAGACACCTTTTCAAGCGTCTCGGTCAAATATTCAGAGGGTCAGCTATTATTTCGCAGATACCGAATGAGTATCCAAATCAGCCACAGACCTCCGGTGCAAAGAGTAAGTATCACATCAAGGATCAGTCCGCCAGTGCTGCGCTTTCCGCTACCTTTGCCTTTACTCATGTTGTCCATCCTTTCTCATAGATCCGTTATGTCATCGTCATCAATGTCATTGCTTTCTTTCAATGCGATGTTGCCGCCAAGACTCGAAGCCAAAGCCGCGACAATGGCAGCAGCCACGCCGCCGATAATTCCTATGAGTTTCAAACGGTTCCTCGATTTTTCAGAGTCCTTATCTGCTACCGCTGCGGCGACTTCCTGCATCTGGTCAAGAATATAAGTCTTCTGTTCAAATGTCAGGTCATTGTCATCCAGCATTTTTTCAAGAGAATCCATTACGCGGTTATACATATCGTAACAACCGCGCATACTCTCCCGATCGTCTTCCATGGCTTCTTGGATGACGCTGCGGTACTCTTTCAAAATGTCAAGGGAAGTTGAAGCGAAGTTCGGGAATTGCTCAAGGGCTTTCTTTGCAACTTCGGGGTTCATCTTCGGAACCATCGTCGCAAAAGCAATGACTTTTTCTTTTGTCAAATGTCTGAAATCGGGAATGTCCAATTTCTTGAGAACTTGCTGTTCAGTGTAAGGCCGTGCCACGCTCCGTCCTCCCCTCGTAAGAGTGCAAATAAAAAAGGTGCGCCCCAACGAAGAGACGCACCCTGCAAAAGCGCATCTCTCATTGCTGCGACACAATCCTCTTACCACCACTATGGGTATAACGAGTTAAGAGAGAAACACTTGTTGCCAAGTAATTCTCCCATAGTGAAGCGGATAAGAAGATTTAATTGTGTCGCAAGCTTAGTATATCACACTCGCACACGAAAAGAAAGTCAGAGTTTTTGAGGAAAATCAGGCGTTGGCCAAAAACCCACTTTTTCTCGTCACTTATATATATTTTTTACATTTTTTCTTCACACTAATTAAAGAAAAAAATGGGAAAGTGGGCAGAAAACCCGCAAAGCCTTGTGTACCAACGGTTTCGGGTTGCCCACTTTTCAAATAAAACCGGGCAAAAACCAACTTTTTTTGGCCAGAACCGTCTCTACAAGTCTCTCAACTCGCCCAAATTTATTAAGTTTCCGAAAGAAAGTGGGCAGAAGCCCGTTTTTCAAAACAAAAGTGGCCACGATTTTTGCGCATGAAAGAGCCCCGAATTCTATCTTAGATTAGACAGAACCGGGGCAAATTCACGCAGTTTTGCTAAAATGATCTTCGCTGATAAGGGAGGTTTTTTGTCATAATTGGGATGTAGTCGTATCGCTTGAACGACTTTTTGGAGTGTTTCTGAATAGATTGACCGTACTTTTTAGACGGCATTCCGTATCGGTTTGGCCAGAGCACATCGTCGTCGAGGACGGCTGATACAGTTACAGTGACAGCTTCCCATGCATCAACAATATCAGCAGCCAACTGATTGATGGCTTCGCTAAAGGCCTCAAATGCCTTCACAATATCTTCAGTAGGAAAGTTAAACATTTTTCTACCTCCATACTCGTCCGGACCGTTTGTCGATCAGAACGACACGACACTCGATCTCGAAGTCTGCCAAGTCACACACGTCCTTGATAGATCTGAGCAACTTCTTAAAGCGAAGCTCCTCGATTTCAAGGTTCATCATGGCCTGGTAGGCTGTTGGATCGGAGTAGCCCTCCGCATTTTTTCGGTCGCTCATTGGTCACCTCTTTCTTTCTCCCACTTTTCAAGATCACAGCCAATCTCTTTCAGCTTGTAGGTACAGAGCCAGACATCGTCGCCCTGCTCCATCTCATAACGACGGATCAAAGCCTCGATGCCGCGGGAGAAGTTGTCATAGAATTTTTTAAGCCGCTTGTTGCCGAAGCCGAGCTGTTCACGCAGCTCCCACAGAACCAGAGCGTCGATCTCTCGAATATGCTTTCGATCGTACTCTGCGAGCTGTCGCTGTATTTCCATGTCCATAGCCTTTTTCTCGGCAGCGGACATTACGGCTCCGAACACTCTTTTTCCGGCTTTCTTTACTTTCATGAACGGGTCCTCCCATGATCCAGTTTTCTTTTGCGAAGAACATCGGAACTCCGAAGAAAAGAGAAAGGAGAAGGACAGTACCATCCTTCTCCAAAATAATGACCGGCAAAGATGCCAGCACCATCAATACTGCATAGATCTTGTTGCGGATCAGTTCGCGCTTCCACATAATTATTACTCCTTTATCAGTGCGATGTTGGCAGAATGAACCAGATATGTAGTTCCATCAATTTTTACCTGAATCTGATCGCCGTCGTCATAGTCTTTCCAGCTCTCGATTTTCCCGCTGACGATGGAGCCATCGGGAAGAGCCAGAATAGCGTTGTCATAGCTGAATGTCGTGTCGATGACCTGCCTGTTGCAGCCGGTCAGGAACATCAGCATCATGGCGACAACGAGGAGGATCGCCGCAAGCATACAAAGCGCTCTTTTAGCTTTCATCTTACTTATCCTCCCCAACAGTACAGATAGGCTTGTCATAAGCGTACAGAGTCGCATGACTCTTATCCGGCGTATCCATCTCCAACACAGTCATGATGGCATAGTTTGCGAGGTCGAGCAGCGTATCACGAATGGATTCATCCGTAACCTGCTGCTGGTCGCTGTCGTTGCAGGAAAGGCGAGACAGGGTCTTGAAGCGGGAGAACTTATCTCCCAGACGGATACGGGCCATAGCGAGACCTTCCTCGACGAAAGTTGTATGAAAGCTGTCGCCATAGTCGTGGTTTTTGCGTGCATAGAGCTCGTTCAGTCCATCGCAGATTTCCTTATGTCTTAGAACTTTTTCGTTCATCGTGCTCCTCCTTAGTCTTTCATAGGCGACAGGCCAAGTCGTGTCCGGTAGTCATTGTGAGAAATCAGACCGCTGGCTCTCATGTTGCGGAGTGTCTCCTCGTCCGGCCACGGGAAGACCGAAACAGAAACACCGCCATCAGGCGAAATATAAATGGACACAGAGCGGTCACGAGCCGCCATTGCTTCATCAATGATTGAGTGGATTTTTTTCTCATCCATTTTCACGGACTCCTTTCAAATATCATTTTCCTTACGATGGAGGCTGTGGTCGGCATCAAAGCCATCGGGATAGCGAGCGCGGAGCTTATCAATGTTCATCTGGAAGATGGTCTCCAGATCATAACCGATAGCTTCTGCGCTGATTGCCAGATACCATGCGACATCGCCAAGTTCTTTTGCCATGTGTTCGCTGTCGAAAGCGTGGCCCTGGTAAAGATGCTTTTTGAGAATATCAATGCACTCTCCGGCTTCGCCATTCAGACCCATCAGGCCGTTGAGAATACGAGGATACTCCTTAGACATTCCGGATGCGGTCCGAAGCGCCTCTTTCTGGTACTCATTAGGTGTCATAGTAGCTACACTCCTGAAAAAATATAAAAAGAGAAGAGCCTGTGTTTCCACAAGCCCTTCCCTCTGGGTAGAGATTAGAATTTCAGCTTTTCGTTGATCTTCGCGATTTGCTTCTCGGCCTTTTTCTGAATCTCGGTGTTCCCGGCTGCGATTGCCAGGTCAAGGATTTCCTGCCAGTCTTCTAACTGGTCAAGCAGCATACCCTTGTACTGGTTATCTGTCATACCCACAGAATCACCACCATCCAGAAGGTGAGAATCGTTGCGTTCAGCCATAGCCTAACAACCTCCTTCCATAATAGGCGATGTACTTTTTGCGCATGATTTCTTTTTTATGATTGTATCATAACAGCCGGAGTGGTGTCAAACAGCAGTGCCGGTAATCAGCTCAGAATAAGGCAGACTTTCAATCCGGTCGCAAAGTGTATGCCATTCATCGAGCTTGTGATGCCGACGGGATTTGTAGATATTGGCCAGAACCTCATAGTTCAGCATGACCGTCCGTTTCTGATTGTAAGAGCTCGGAAGAAGCTGGATCATCTGCCACCAATCCTGCTTATCCTTGGTTTCAAGGTAGCTTTCGCGATATGCGTTTAACATCTCAATCGTGCATCTAAGAATATCAAGAGACGTGATCCATACCTTGTGTGGCGAAGTGATATCTTCATCGACGGTTGCACTCTCAATCCAGTTACGGTGATAGGGTTCGCAATTCAGATGCTCATGGCTGAAGTCGTCCAGTGTAAACTCCTTTGCTGCGATTTTGTGCATCGTAGAGCAGGAGTTGGCAACCGTACCGACCTTATAGGTGTCGAACTCTTTCCACCAGTACAGCGGGGCGGTGATGTCGAGATAGACGGTAATCATCCGCATGAACTTGCGATGATCCGTGCCAGCATTGTGGAGTGTCATCATGAGCTGCTTATCGTTGGGGCCAATGCAGAAATTTTGCTGGCATTCTCCGCAACATTTTTCTTTCCCATAAGGACATTCCGGGCCGCTATCGCTTTTCGCCCAAGAGTTTTTAGGGTTTCGCATACCACGAATAGCGTGCTCCCAGCCAAGAATTTCGACATTTTCAACTTTCAGCATTTGCTTCTCCTCTCCTTAATGCCTCATGGTGCTTTGCCATCTCACAAAGTATCGCGTTCTCCTCATCACAGAATTTGATAGAAGACGGACCAACACGACGAACGCCGTCTTCGAATTCAACAATTCCAAAAACCTGCCCGTTTTGTCCGCCAGGATGACCTCCACGAAGAGGGCTTGCGTCGACAACCTTGCTCCACTGCTCCCAACGGTGAAAATATCCGAGCTTACCATTGACTTCGCAAAGGCGCGTCGGAAACTCAACATTCATTTTAATTCCAGCCATTACAAACCTTCTTTCTGTTGGCCGCGAAGAACCTCAATGCAGTCGCAGTCAACCGTAGCAGCTTCGACATTCATAGCAGAGAGCATCATCTGAAGCTCGTCTACGAGATACTTCTCGCTCTTACCAAGGCCGCCGCTTGCGAGAAGACAGATGTAGTTCGTCACCGTGATGGGAACAGGAATTTTCTTACCCATCTGAGCAGCGAGTAACTGAATGTACTTGGCCATCGGATAGGTAGCCACAACGATGGTAGCACCGGTCTTTTCAGACATTTCGATAAGCATGGTAGTTTTGCCACTCTGCCGTTCGCCGATATAAATGGTGCTCATTTGGAAGTCTCCTTTCTTGCTCTTGCCAAGACCTTCTTTGCCTGAGAAGTGGAGCCAAAGACTCGCTTCGTAACGGCAGCGCAGAACCCGGCATAGGGATCGTTATTATCACCCTCGCCACAGGAAACGATAGTCTTGGTACCGTCGAGCCAGAACACGATCGTTTTAGGGCCGCTGAAAATGACCTGCTTTACACCGAGCGATGCCCTGGGGGCTCCGAAAGTAAAGTTGAGGAAAGCCTTGGCAAGAGCTGCTGGAATAATTGCATCGTTGCGCTTCGGCGTGTCAAAGAGTGAAGGCGTTACATTCTCTTTTTTGAACCAGAAGAGGCCGTATTTGCTTGCGGGGTTTTTAAGACCGGCGAACTCCACTCCGACCCGATCATCCGTAAACTTTTTAATGATGCCAAGTTTCCCGGCGTATTTACCGCCGTACTCGTCACTGGATTTAATGCTAACTATTGTGTCAATGGGGATCATGCTTTTTCTCCTTTCAAATATCAGTGGTTACTTCTTGTCGATCCGGTTAGCTTTTCTCTCTTCGTACTCAGCCTGCTCGATGCGAACCATGCCGTCCGGACCATCTTTGAAATATCCATTCAGATCAACGACCTCGCCATTGGGAAGAATAAGCTGGAGATAGCCGACGGTATCGAAGTCGCCATTTTTCTCATCGGTCAGAAACTCTTCGACAATGATCTTGAACTTCTTGTCAGCCGGGAAGTACGGGAGCGTGATGGGATACATCTTGTCGATAAGGCGAGTACCAAAGCCGTTTCTGAACGGAATATCAGGGCTTTCTTTGTTGATGAGCTGAACACGGTTGACATCCGAGTAAGTGACCGTACCGTCCTCGACGACATCCTTAAACAGGCTGCTCATGCGCTTGCACTGGAAGTGCTGGATAGGATCGTTCTCACCAAACTCGACCTTAGTCCAAATATCAGGATCGTCCTCGATGGGGGTAAGGCATTTGCCGTCAATGAGGCGGTTCAAGATGCTCTTGGTAATCTGAATACTCATACCGGAATGGCCATCGCGCTCCAAAGACCGATAAGCTCTGAGGGCGCTCTCGTAGCACGCAACGCCATAATCCCAGTCATCCTTATCCTCGGCGCTTTCGCGCTCTTTCTGAGAAGCAAGAGCAACTTCACGAGCCGCCCAATCGCTTTCATCATCGGAAAGGGAAAGCACCCGCTCGACATCCTTGTCGGTATGGCCATCCCATTCGGGGGCGGTATCCACCTCTTTGCAGTGGAACAGATCCCAGTCCTTATCCTCGTAATGATAAGTATAGGGGCCCTTGGGAGTATCGACACCAACGATGAACCAGCCTCCGCCAAAGGGAGCCTCGCCGTCAGAATGCTTGTGGGATTTCCAAGCAAGCGTCGGGAAAGTGTTCACCAGGGCTGCGAAGAGAATGAGCCGCTGATGATAGAGGGAATTGAAAGTGTGGAACCCGTCGGAGAATTCTCCAATATCCTTCTCAGACATAGGTACTGCGCGATCATCCCAATATTCATTGGCGAAAATCTTCCGGCAGTCAGTCCCAAATGCTTTGATGATTTCGGGAAGATTCTTATTGACCGCATCGAGATGGATGCCCTGCGCCTCACAAAATGCAAGCGCTTTTTCCAAAGGTTCGCCAACTCGATTCGTCCAAAGAATGATCTTTGTGCCAGCGGCCTGTTCGTCCTTAACCTTGGCGATATTTTTTTCAATCGGCGCACCGATTTCAGGCCATTTGTTTTCAACCAAAGTGCCATCGAAGTCGACAGCAATAATTTTTGCGTTATCCATGATTTCTCCTTTTCATGTCATGCAGCTTTCGGCATCGGTGCAGTGGACCACCCAACAAAGCGACCTTCGTTGAAGTTCTTCTTCTCCTTGAGTGCCTTGCTGATTGCCAGATCAATGCCGGAAAAGCTCTTTAGATGGAAGTAATAAAGGTCACTGAATGGCGTCGTCAGACGGTCGATCCGTCCGGAAGCCTGAACCATGACCTTGTAGGAATAGTTCTGCGAGTAGAAAATGATCGTATCAGTGGTGATGCAGTTCCAGCCCTCGCAGCCGGCCGTGTACTGCACGAGATAGACCCATTTGTCGCCAGTCGGGATTTCCTGATGCTTGTGACCGTTCCATTCAGCAACCTCAGTTCCATCGGGATAGCCGAGGTTTTTAAGAATATCAAGCTCGTAGTCGAAATTGTAGAAGATGATGACCTTCGGATGATCCTCCATAATCTCAAGTACAGCTACGCTGCGGGACTCGTCCGAATTCACCACGCGGCGCCAGTTCATACAAAGCTCCGAAGCCGTTTCGATGGGGCGATCTTCCCAGGGGTTCCAACGGTTTCGAGAAATATCTTTGTAGAGCGGAATGTTGTAGGAAACGGGCACATCCTGATGATGCGATGTCGTGTGCCGCTCGAACTCCATCGTCACGAGAATACGATTGCGAAGACGGATCAACCGCCCGGTGTTGAGATACCGGTCAACCTTTGGGTATTTTGATCTCCAGTCATAAACCACATGCTGGTCAATGAAGTCGGTCTTGTTTCGGTAGAACCCATTTGCGATGAATACGGGGATGTAATCCTGCCATGTATCCCCAGGGGTAGCAGACAGCAAGATCCACTTGTTCTCCTTGGCGATTTTCAGGAATGCCTTCGTCCAAGCCCCATAGCCGACGACTCGCTGCTCGTCAAATATAAAGAAGCTGTTTTTCACATCTTTGTACTTGGCGATGTTGTTCCACGAGTCGATGACGACTTTGTTCTTGTAGTAATTGCAGTCCTCGTGAGTGGAGAGCAGGAATGGAGCTAACTCGTCCTCCCATTCACAGGTATCCCGTTTGCGCGCCGTGGTGATGATGTAAATATCAAGCGGATTTTTCATCGGCGCATCAGGAATGTCAAGATTTCCGCCCTGCTGAAGATAGTAATAAGCGAGGGCAGTTCTGGATTTACCGGAACCGACCCCGCCGCACAGAATGCAACCGTTCTTCATTTTTTCAAGGGCGCTGCGCTGATGATCGTACAGACTGATGCTCATGACTTAGCCATCCAGATTAACGCTTCAATATCTGAAAGAGGCAGCTCAAGGTCGCTCCAGTCATAGTCCTCATATCCGTCCTCTCCGAGATCTCTTGTCGGAGATACCATTACGGTTGCCGCAGAAGCTTCAGGACAATTCAGCGGATACTCAACACTTATTTCGGTGTGAACAGCATCAGTATAGAGACCGTCGAGCCATTCTTTTGGCGCGATAAAGTAGAGGGTCATCGTCTCGTACTCATCGCTTTTGTATCGGTCTTCAAGGATGACTTTTTTCGCGTCAAAATCTTTAATGGTCATCGCTTTCACGCTCCTCTCGTAAAATATTCATCATTTGGTTGATGACTCGACGAGTATGCCAGACATCACTGAAGTACATAGGTGTAAACCAGTAGTTCTCCAAAGAGTCACCATTTCTGATTGGATCGGTAAGAGAATTGCCGACCTTGACAAACCCAGCGACGCCGAGCAGCGATAACTGGATGTAGCACATGAGCGCAACGGTCTCCTCTATGTCCTGAGCCGAGAAGAGAATATGGTTCTGGAAGTTCAAACCGGCCTTTTCAAGGTCATCTCGTGCCACATTAGCAGCAGCTATCAAAGTCGCACCGCCTCCGCAGCAATCATCGTGAATTGTGATAAAGCCGCTTTTTTCGACCTGTTCAGCAACATTACCCATCGTCGCAAGCGCCATGAGATGACAAACATTGTATGGAGTAAATATTTGCTTAAGTTCGTCGCTTCCGAGTCTCATACGCATATAGACATCTCCAAGGAAGTCCTGGTCTGGATTTTTCTCCAATGCGACTGTCATCTCGGCAAGAAGCTCCGGGAATAACGCCTGCTCTTCTTTGCGGTACTTGGTGATGACTTTCAGATAACGGTCTTCTCGCTTATCATAATGTGTCTTATCGACAGCATTTGAAAATGCGCAAGCCGTCATCAGAATGAAGTCCTTCCAGATATCCCACTGCCGATTTCGTTCGGACACGAGCTTGCTGAAAGTCTCGATGAAATACTTCTTATCGTCTGTCCTTGGAGAGGAAGGTTTTTTCGGAGCCTGTTTTTGCGGCTCTTTCTGCTGCTTCGCTGAAATATCAATTTTAGGTATCTCAGGCGGAATGAATGGCTTTGGCTCATACTTTGGGAGCGGCTTAGCCGATTTCGCCTTATGAACCGTTTTCTTCTTTTTCTTAGGTTTCCAGAAAGGCATGGGTTTCTCCTTTCAAAAAGTTAAAGGGACGCCGGCTACCTCCTAACCAGCGTCCCTACAATGCTTTTACTCCTGGGGATATTCGCTCGCAGCGTACTTCTCGGCGAACTCGTCTTCCTCGATGGTGACATACATCGTCTTGAGGTAGGCCTTCACGCCGCTCTTCTCGTTCTTGGTGCCCTCCTGGATAATCCAATTATAGGGGCGGATGATGAGATCCACATTGCTGATCTCGGCAAAGTCGAGAGCGCCAATGGACTCTTCGTCGAGAGGCGTCTGCTTGCGGCGGGTGACCATGACGACCTTGGGCGGAAAGTTCTTGAAGCTCACCGCAACCTGGAGATAGTGGCGAGGTTCGTCACCCTCCTCACGGGGAGGCATCACGCGGACATTCCAGCCGTCTTCGATCAGACGCTGAGCATCGTTGTGGTCCTCGATGATAACGCAGAAATTGCGGTCACCGGCACGGTTGTACTTATCCTCCTTACCGGAAAAGTTCCGGAAGATAATGCGGGCATTTTCGATGATGATGTTGTCAGTAGCTTTACGACTCATAATTAAGACTCCTCTCAACTGTTAAAACGGATATTGGAATGGACTATAATGGGCTCGTTCACGAGCTTCCTTGTGTGCCAGTTCCTCTTTTTCAATGCAGAGGGCACAGATGTTTTTCATGGGTTGCGGCTTCTTTTTCCACCGATAAATGTTCTCGCAGTTTCTCAGTCCACATCGCCTGCAAGTAAACCAGTGGAGACCGTCTTTTGTGAAGTTTTTCTCCATGTGTTTACCTCACATCAAACGGTGTACTGTCCTCTTCGTGGGGTTCTCCGGGGCCGAACCAAGGCGGCGTGTCAGAAACATACGGATCTTCGGAAACAAACCACTCGAAATCGCCATACTTGGAAATATCAGTGGCCGCCGCATCTACGAGAGCGTCATAGTATCTCCGGTCGATGCAGTCTTCCTTTCCGAGAATCTTGACCATCTCAGATTCCATCCACAGATAGTCCTTTGTTCCAACGACGGAATCGTACTTGACATTGCCGTTCTTATCGGTGTTCTGGCGAACGAGCGAACCTCCGCCACAACCAGACTTGATTGGGGTAAACAGTCCGACCTTTCCGATAAACTGCAAAGTATGGCCATTATCAAGCACAAGGTTGTCCTCGGACTGTATTGCCATATCCGGGTTGTTGATATAGGCCGCAGCCTCATCAGGACTTCTGTCGATATAAATGGCAGATGTTACAGACTTCGTCTCACACATATCCTCAAAGTTGATCTCCTCATGCGAGAAGAGCTTCTTGAAGACATACGGGATCTGGAACTGAGTGCCCGTCGCTGTCCATTCGCCGGCGTGCTTGCCATCTTTGTACTTGGCGATATAAACGGCGTTGTTGACAAGGCACATACGATCGTAAGTCGCTTCGTGCTCGAAAATATAACCGTACATCTTGCCGTAGTCCATGACGAACTGAATGATCTCAGGCGTAGCGTCGGGGATCTTGATGGAGTCCGTCTTGATGTGAGCAACAACAAAGCCCCGTTTCTGAACCTCGTGCTTGAGGTTGATCATAAACAGGGCTCCACGCTTGGCAACGATATTATCTTTGTTGCGGTTGTCATGGAACGGGTTCTCGAAGCTGGCCGAAGTCAGTCCATAAACGGAGTTGATGGCGATTTTCAGCGCCTGCGCCAGAGCATCGGCGGCACTCTCATCCGTCAGGTACTTCGCCAAAGCGCCGTTCAGCATCTTGCGGGCCTTGTCGAACTCTTTATGCTTGATGGCAACACGGGCATCGCGGATCTCACGGAACCGCTTCGTATATACATGGCCGAAGAGATCTTCTGCGATGATGCTGGAGGGGTGCATGGACGCAATATCCAGCAGGGCGATGTTTCCGTACATACCAGGCTCGGCATAGACATAGCCGCCCTCACCAACTTCCTCACCGCGATAAGTAGACTTGCCTTTGTCGAACTTGTATCCGGGGAAGATGGGACGATCCTTTTTGTCAAAGGCCGTATAGTTATCGTACTCTTCCGGTCCGAACTTGAACGGCAGATCGTCCATACTACAAATCTGGCTGGCATCACCCATGTCACGGTAATTGAACTGATCCTGCGGATGCTTGTTCCCGCCGAAGATGATCTTTGCGGTCAGGGTGTTCGTGGTGTCGTTGACAGTCATTCCAGCCACATCGGCCAGGATCTCACGAGCGATGAAGTCAGCCTTACGGGCATTGAACACTGCCTCCGTAGCGATGACATCGTTGTCGCAATACTCAGCGACCTTCTGCCACATGCTCTCCGGAACCGGCTGATCCCACGGAAGACCAAGCTCCTGATGGTGGATACCGAGTTCGATCTCCCACTTCTTCAAGCTCTGTTTTTTCGAGCAAAAGTCGTAAACATCAGTATAAGAGACATTGTAGGCTTCCCCAAAGAAGCAGTTGTTGCTCTTGGATTTCTTTTCGCTGCCGATGATCCGCTGAGACAGGTTGTAAAGCTGCTCATTGGTATAGCCCATCAAGCGAGCATAAAGAATGTGGTTATCATACCGCCGGCAGTTGAAGCCGATGAGTCGGAACTTCATCAGGCCCTCGATATCTTCAGAGGTCGGGTTGATCATCCGAACCACAGGTTGCGCGCTTCCTGCAAACTTCCAGTTCACGAGGAAAAGGTTCGGAAACACCTCGACATCATAAAAGACGAGGTAAGCGGTTTCGTTCTTGGCCGCGGGGGCGGCATCGGCAGATTTGAACGGCATTTTATTAACAAGCTTGATACAATACTCTGCCTGATTGGTGCTGTTGGCGGCAAAGGCCAGGACGGCATTGCGCATATCGGTAACATCATAAACCATGCCGCTTTCATACGCATCCGTCAAAATCTTGTGGATAAAGTCGATACTGGGCTTAGTTGCAGGGTGGATCTCTTTATTGAGATTTCTCTTGATTTGAACCCTAAGCCCTTTCTCGCTCTGAACCACCTTGTTGTTTACCATGCTGCTTTCTCCTTTCAATGGTAACCCAGAGCTTATGGTTGCAATAGGTAGGTTGTTGAACTTAGTGAGTTTCCGGCGCAGCGAGCTTTTTCCAGTGAAGACCTTCACCTCAATATGGTCGTCATAGATACGGCTCAGCTTTGTTGGGTCGCCGGTGTAAATATAATGTAGGTGGATGCCCTGACCGCCCTTGCTGACCTCGGCATAGGTCGGAGGCCACTTACTCGCCTCTGCCAGGTTCAGGTCAAAGCACTTGTTACCATTCTCGTCCGGAATATCAAAGTCAATGACGATATGGCTTTCGGGCACCTTGACATAGTGGAGCTTTGAGGTATCCAACTGCGAAAGAGTCTTTGTGACCTTTTCCCATTTCTGCGATGGCGTTTCCTTAGATGTGGCATACTGAGCAGGACAGTCCGCGCAATCCTTGTCAAATGCGGATACTGTCCCATCGAACTGAATCAGCCGAGTTGTAGGCTCCGGCTTATCAATGATGGTCTGCTCCTCGAATTTTTCAGTTCTGAAGCCACTGTAATAGCTCCGAACGCGAGTGCCATCTTCCATACTGAAACGCTCTGTATAGTCGTGGAAATAGTTCTTCAACTCTTCCTTAAATGCTCGCTGGCTGAGGGGGTATGCGACCTTTGCTTCCTCATTGTAGGTCTTATACATCTCCCAGGCAGCCTTGAGTGAAGTTCCGTCTTCACGCTTGAAGACAGGGTAGGAATCAACGATGTAGTTGTAGAAGTCATTGGAGGCTCCCAACATGGCAATCGGAATATAACCGTCGTAGTAAGCGGGATCTTCCAGATAGACCTCTTGACAGTGGTAAGCAATCGGGCCAAGCTCAAACGGGATATGCTTCATGATGGTCTTATACTCGTTAGGCTCGACCTTGTCTCCTGTGGGAGAAACATCAATCAAGCGTCGGATCAGACCGGATTTAGCATCCGTAATACGAACCGGCTTGTTCGTACCCATAAAGAGAAAAGCCTTAAAACGGTTGGCGTAAGTCGATTTGAACTTTTCGTTGACCGTCATCAGCTCGTGCGAAACAAGGCTGTTGAGCCTCGTATTGTCCTCAATACGGGACAGGTCGCCATCGTGCTGAATGGCAACCAGCGGGTTCGTTTTGAACGCTTCCAGCGCAAATGCATTACTCGAAGAACCGAGGGCCTTGGCATCGAATACAGAGTAGTAACCTTCAAAGAGCTGCTGAATGATGTTGAGCACTGTGGACTTACCAGTACCCGCAGCGCCATAAAGCACCATGAACTTTTGCAGCCTCTTGGAGTCACCGGACACGACCGAACCAATGGCCCATTCGATTTTGTGCCGCTCGGCAGGAGAGTACAGAACGCTCATGAGCTTGTCATAAGAGTTTGCCTCGCCCTGCTCAAGCGGATAGTTCAGCATCTTGCTGGCATAGTCCTTCTTTCCCGTTTTGCTATTTGAAAATATCAGTTTCTCGTCGAGCATGTGGAACTGGTCCTTCATCTGCTTCTGGCAGTATTTATGCCAGGTGTCGATCATTCCGGTCTCGGCGTCCCACATGTGCATGACTCGATAATTGTCATCAAAACGCTTACAGTTTTCCTCGGCGTATCGGTCCAGTTCGCGGTCGATCAGGTCAACCGCATCCTGTTCATCAGTCGACCACAATCCCCGTTCCTCAATCCAGATAGCGTAGAAATCGCCGCCTCTAATCATGAGGTCGCTGCTTTTCTTGATGATAAACTTGGGATAGATCTCGATGATACCACGCTTGCCACTGCGCGTTGCAATCACCAAGAAGTCTAACATTGATTACTCTCCTTCGCCGCGCTCCAACTTCTTTACTCGAACAGAGAGCTGATAGACCTGCTCCTCCAGCTTCCTGCGCTCCACCTCTGTCGCTGCGGCAAGGACCATCGCCCCTACCGCAAGCAACTTGAACATCTTCGTGCTGCGAGCCTGCCGCTGCATCTGCTTGCAGAAATTCTTAGATGGCATGACCGTCACGAAAATATCATGCGTGATCGTATTCATGTTAAACTCCCTTCTCTGATGATCTCGTTAAGATAGCAGTTCATCTGATACCAGATTTCCATAGACCGCATATCAAACCGAGGGTTACGGATTGTGAACAGACCGCCCTTACCATCCGGCTCGTAGTCATGATCCATAAAACGGTCGAGAATCTCATCGACCCGAACGGGATCAAACCGAGCATCGCTCATGGAACCAAGGCCCAAGCTGACAAGCATACTCCAGAACCACTGTCCGGTGCGGTTGCCAATATCCGGGTCTTCCATAATGTGCTCTTCACATCGAATGGCAAGGGCGATCATCATTTCAAGGATGCTGCAAGGCCGAATATCAAGGCAGTTGGCAATTACAGCATCACGATAGCCTTGCTCGCGACCGAACCGATACCTAAGCTCGATGCCATCCTCGGCCCGGTTGCCGTCCATCGGGATCGTGTATGCAAACTCCGTGTCGTGGAGCTTGTAGAACAGTCGCCGGTAGGACTTATTAGAATATCGGTCGTCGACCACGAGCCGGTACATCCACTCGAAATATGGATCGTTAAGCTCGCTCTTGGTCAAGGTCAGACCTCCTCGTCATTATTCGGAGGAAAGTTTTTCTTCTTGAAGTCGCTGAAATCACGCAGATCCTTTAGAATCTCGTAGTCACAGCGCTTTGCATCACTCCTTACGAACACCGAATCGTCTTCGTATTCGCCGAAGTGGTCCAGCCCATCGCCGATGATTTCCTCCACATCATCAACGATTTCACCGCACTCATCAGCCAAGACGCCATCAGCGAAGTAGGTCAGGCTGACTTTCGTATAATCTTCAAGCTCTCCGAATTCATCGGGAGAGATGACATACGGAACTTCGCCGGGCGTGCCGGAGGGCTTCTCGTCGATCGTTCTGGAGTAATCCTTATAGCCGGCCTCCTGCAAACGCTGAGTGTACTCGGTGATGCTACCCTTATCCATGTGCTTGGCAGCATTTACAACCGAGACAGTTTTTTCTTCCGTTGTCGGTTTCTCGCGCTTGGCGTATGCTTCTTTGACCGAGGCAATCTCTTCCTCGGCGAGTTTTGCGTACTTATCCTTCAGATAGTACCAGGCGCCTGCTGCGCCGATAGTAAGACCTGCCACAAAGGCAAAGCCAGTAGATGCTTTACTCATCTTCGTCCTCCTCGTCGTCTCGGATGCTCATAACGGTCATAGCCAGACCGCCAAAGAGTAAAGCGCCACTCAACAGCAATCCGCCGGTGATGTGACGCTTACGCTTTGTGTCAAGAACATAGTCGAGCATGGAAATGAAATTAGCAATTCCCTCCATGTCAGTCACTCCTTGTAGCTGAGGACTGCTGCTCCGCCCACCAGGCAGAGACCGGACACAGTCGCCAGGGTATAAGAGAGCAGGGAAAGAATGATCTTCTTCATAATTGTTCCTCCTTTTAATCATAGCTTGAGAAGTAATGGTTGCCGACCTGGAACATAGGAACTCCATAGTCGCTGTAATGACCTGCATTGAAGAACACGACATCGTAGTCAGTACGATTTTCCAGTTCTTCTTCAACGAGCTTTACCAGCTCGTCCATAACATAGCAGCGGGTGATACGGTCGCCGTACATACCTGCATACTGGTTTTTCTGCCAGATGACCTCGGAGATCGTATCCGGGAAATGCGGATCATCCACACGATTAAGAACGCTGTCAATGACCAGTCGCTGGCCCTGCTCGCATTCTCCCTCGGCTTCCGCCATAGTGCAGAGAGCAAGAAGCTCGATCTCCTCCCTCGTAGCCAAAGGCTCTGGTTCGGGAGTGGGTTCAGGCTCTTCCTCCAGTAAAATATCAGCGGACGGAGCAGATGCCTCGACGATCAGAGAGAGAGGTTCCGTCTGAATAATAGGCTGTTCCGGAACCGTTTTGGTCGTCGTTGCGTTTATCACAAAGTTGCAGGATATGAAAATCGCCCCGACAAAGATAAGAAGGCAAATAAGCAATTTTTTCATCGGCTTGTCCTCATGCGAGATAGTCATTCTGGTGGTCGACGATCTTGGAAGTGATGTCGCCGACAACATTGAAGTCCAGAATGAACGCGCGCTTGTACTCGTCCGAATCAGCATCGTGACGACGAATCTCGGTCATACCGAAGTCAACAAAGTTGTCGCCGTAAGGCTTCTTGTCGTCATAGATCCAACCGACAACAGCACCGGCCTTGGTGCGCTTGAAGCCGAGCATATCATAAACTTCGTTCAGGAAGAGGTGGCCCTGGGACTTGAGCATATCATTCGCCTGAGCCTGACGAGCACGCAGATAGAAGAGGTTCATTTCAGGGTCCTGCTTCCAATCGGAGTGGGTATCATCAAACACCTTTGCGTAGGGGCCGTAGTCAGAGCCATCCCAGTTCTCGTCTGCGACATTCACATTCTGCTTTACCTTCTTTTCCTTGCCTTTGTCGTCCGTGACGGTCTCTTCGATCTCCTGCGCCTTGATGTTGTAGCGCAGCTCCTTTTCAACCTGTTCGCCGAAACGCTCGATTACGCGGTCACGATAATCCTTGAAGGACTTATCAACAGCAGCGTAAGCAGCCGCCAGAGCGACATTGCGCTTCTTCATGATGTTGTGACTTGCGAGAATGCTGGCGATAGAAACTGCACCGAGCATAACCGCGGGGGCATACAGCTTTGCGAACTTCACGCCTGTCTGAACATAGGCGATGGCGAGATCTTTCCTGCGATCCTCTGCGGAGTAGGACTCACCAGCCTTGGTGACGCCGTTTTCATTGGCTTCACGAATATCAGCGAGAGAGTTCTTAGACTCCTCGACGATGGCACCTGCCTTAGTGGTAGCCTTGCAGGCCAGAACGGCACTTGCAACAGCACCGACGATGCCGACACCGACAAGAATTTCGGGGCTCTTCTTCTGGAGCCCAAAGCCGACCTTGGAGAAGGTACGCTTTGCGGAAGTCATGATTTCATTAGCTTTCATGGTAATAAATCCTTTCTTAATTGTAGTTTTCAGCTCAGTTTTCGAGCTCTTTCATGTATTCGTAATACTCGGACTCAGTCGGGAACAGCATCCATGTTCCGTCGACGAAGCCTCTGTACCCGCTTGAGACAAAATATCCGTACATGACTGCACCTCTTTTTAGGTGATTTGGATTGCTCTGGGAAGCTGCAAGATGTAGCCGTCCCTCGTTCGGGCAACTCTGGCACTCTGAATATCAGTCCAGCCGTACTTATCAGCCATGTAATTCTGGCAAGTAAGTCCGGCAAGGTCATAGAGATCCAGCACGCTGGCCATGCCATAGTTGGCAATAGCGGATTCCAACTGATCGAGGACGAGGTCTGCATCTCCACGGTTGTCGAAGATGATGTCGTCGAACTCAAATCCTGCAACAGGTCTCGGCCGCTGATTGTAGTTCCTGCGGTCATCTCTGCGAGGATCGTCATAATACCGCTGATACGATACCTTTGATCCGGCGTTCTTCCGAGTGCCGATGCGGCCGGCTTCGCCAAAGAGAACAATGCTGACAACATCGGCGATGGCGTTCTTCAAACCAGGGATAACGACATCCGTGATGATGAAGGTTTTAACATCGCCAACTTCATCAGGCATGAATATGCCGGCAAATTTCTTGACCTCGCTCTGCTTGCGGGTCTTTGCTGTGCCGTTGACAACTTTCTCCACCCGTTTGGAGGGAGGACTTGTGTTTTCTCTCGCGCTATGCGAGTTATCAGGATATTCAGGCATTAGTGCACCTCCAAAATTTGATAAAAAGAAAAAAGGGAAAGCGCCCTGTTATTGGCACTCTCCCTTATAGAACTCCGCAATTTACTTTTCTTAGTTTTCCTCGGAATCCTCATCTGCCGAGCCGATTTCGGCCTTGTCGGTCTTAGCGGCTTCAGCCAGCTTCTTCGCAGCGACCTTCTCTTCGATGATCACCCGCAGCTTCTTCGCTCCGCCAATTACGGCGTAAGCAATGAAACCTCCGATGACACCGGCGAGCAGGGCACCAGCATTAGAGCTGTCCTGAGTCTCGTCGACTTCCGTAGCTTCGATTTCCTCGATCTCGTTCATTTTCTTGTCTTCCATAGTAAAATTCTCCTTTTCAAAAGTAATTTTTGTTGTTTGGTTCTCCATAATAGGAGATGCAAAATCTGCGCTTACCAAAGGTAAATAGGCGGGTGGTTGTGACCGACGACAAGGCAAGGCGTTCCATCATCAGCCAACTGTGTGCTGAAATCGAGGTCTATGTAGCCTTTTCCGTTGTCAATGTCCCACCCAAGATGCTCTCCGACCTCAGCCTCGCTCAGACCGATCTCATCGTAGAAATCATTCAGCGAAACACGCATCTCGTCGCGCATTCGTTTGTTCAGTTCATTCATAGCACGCATCAGGCGGTCGCGATCGGACTTGAAATATCGGTTTGTAAGGGGGTCGAAGCAGAGAATATCACCACCTCCGGTAATGATGACCTCGCGTTCGCCAAGAGGGTGCTTCGTAAGCGTCTCCTTGGCAACTGCATCACGGATCGCCTGCTCTTTTTTCTCGCCGACTACCTCAACAGCCTTCTCTTTGTACTCCTTGAGAGCCGTTTCGGAGATGGAATAAGCCGTTGCAAGGGCAGTGTTGCGTCGAAGATTTGCAGAGCTGGCGCCTACAAGGCAGGCTGTGGACAGCACACCTGTAACAGCAGCCGGAACATAGCACTTCCATGTGGTGGCAACGATCTCCTTGTTGCTCAGACGCCGGTTTTCCTTGATTTCTCTGGCGTCGATGAGTTGCAAAGCCTTTGGCGTTGCTCGAACGGCGGATACAGTGGTGGCGATCATCCCGGCAATTCCGATGCCGGTGAGGATCTCAGGGCTGTGCTTTTTCATTGACTTCTGGGCGTTTTTCAACGCATTGATAATGGTTTGTTTTGTCATTTGAGTTCTCCTCTCTAAATAGTGTCAAGCATTCATCGGCGAAATCAGCGGCAATCGAAAATATCAGTCCTTCATCCGTACCATCTGCGATAGATGAGAAAATCACCATTTTCACGGTGAACTCCTCGATCACATCTTCCGGATCTTCCATGGGATGATCCATAATTGCCTCGATCATCTCCCATGCCGCCCATCTCGAAAAGCAAGATTCTTCAAAGTGATGGCGTGGCCAATAGATTTCGGGTTCATCTGATTCGTTGAGATAGTCGAGAAGTGCTTGTACAGCCGCATCATTTGTCATGAGTTCACCTCGAAAAAAGAGAAGAGCCCTGTTTAGGACTCTTCCTCTTCGTTTCTGGCAGCAAGTGCTTCGTTGACCTTCTCTTCGATAATTGCTTCCTGCTCCTTGTTGTCGGCCCAGCCGGATAACAATGTTCCGATCCCGCCAAGGACGACTCCCGCAAGGGACAGCAGCTTAAAGATATTTCTCTGGTTCATAAAGCATGACCTCCTTTCCATAATAGGCGATGTAGTTTTTGCGGGAAATCAATAATCCCACGCAGATTCTGGTTGAGGGCCGAACTCAGCATCGACGACATAACACGGAATCTCTCCGTTCAGTCCATCATCAACCATAGCCTTCGAGTTATCGAAGTCAATCCAGTACATGCTATCAGACAGCAACCAGCCAACAACATCTCCGCCTTCGACATGGCTTATTCCAAGGAAGTCGTAGAAATCGTTCAGAGTTACGAACGCGCCGAGAACCATATTCCTGTTGATGTGATATTCTGCTTGCAGGACTTGGCTTATGGTTGCCTGAAAATATCTTTTGGAGAAGCTGTCGTAGAAGAGTCGCTGCTCCTCGTTGGCATCTTCAAACTCCAAAGATGAATTGGAGAAGCCTCCGGTAGCCGTAATAGGCGGCATACTGCTTTTCTCTGCGGCGATGGACTCCATGATCTTCTTGTGAGCATCTTCGCCATACAGTTCTTTCAATTTATGCTTATAGTCAGAATAGGATCGGTTTACGAGCGCATAGGCACTGGCAAGAGACGCCTGCTGCTTCTTATTGAGGGTATTCGCTCCAAAGATGCAGATGATCGTAGCGACGCCTGTGGCCGCAGCAGGTATGTAGCATTTCCAGCATGATTTGACGGCTTCGAGCTTTGTTGCAGCATAAGGGTCGCCGTCGTGATTTCTCCTGCTGTCGGCTTTGATAAGGCTATCCGCCTTTGGAGTTGCCTTGACAGCCAGAACCGCGGTTGCCACAACGCCAGCGGCTCCGATGCATGTCAGAATGGTGGGAGATGCTTTCTTCAAGCTCCTCCCGATCTTAGGGTCGAGTTTCATCTGAATTCTCCTTTCATTTCATTGCATTTAAGAGATCTAAAATATCAGCAGCGACCGAACTGGCAGTTTGAAAGATCTCGTGCATCTCTTGGTTCTCTCCTGAGTGATTTGAATAGCGAGCCATCTTCATGGCGAACTCGTTTGTGAATCTGATAAATTCGTCGACCGATCCATCGGAGCGATGATGGAGCCGCTTGCGAATGTAGTTCTCAAGCTCTCTGATCGCCCACTGCTTTGTGCTTGCCTCCTTGAACTCTTTTTTCCATTTCCAGAGAAGCGGAGGCGACCATGCATCCATGGTGTACATGTCGCACAAGATCAGTTCAAATTGCTCGATGTTCATGCTTTCTCCTTTCGTCCAAAATAAAAAGTAAAGAAGCAGTATCGGACTCGAACCGATCACCTCTTCACTGGTTTTGTGAAGCGCTCTACCACTGAGCTAACTGTTTCTCCATAATATGAGTTGCAAAATCTGCGGAAAAAGAAAAGAGCCGCATAAAACGGCTCAATTCCTCAGATTCCAATAGTCTTCAATAGTTTGTTAAGTTCTTCTTTCGTAAGGTCCGCATCCAAATCCAGATGGACATGAGTCTTATCATCAATGACTGTCGTCCGGAACTCATTGAGCTGAATATCTACTTCACAGCCCAATTTTGTCTGAAGTACCTTCTTTACGATCCTCGATACAAGTCCTGTCATGAATTTCGATTGAATTTTCATCTCATCCATACTCCTAACCCCTTTCATAGGTATTGGTATCCATAATAGGGGCTGCTGGATTGGCGCTAAATATCACGGCGGTCGAAGACCGTTTCCCAACGCTGCTTTTGCAAAGGCTTCATTTTCAGCGCCCACATGATTTGCCGAATCGTTACAGTTGGCCAGAGTCCGTCCGTACAAGTTCCGGCCCGTTCATCAAAGAATTCCTTGAATTTCGGGTGAACATAGAGGGAATCGGTCAGCCATGCATCCACCTCTGTCCAGAATGTGGACTTGGTTTCGGCATCATACCGCCTCCAAAACAAAAAGAGGAAAGCCCCTGTTACAGGGCCCTCCTCCGTTGATAATGCTTTAGTCGTCAAACATTTTGCATGACGCTTTGCAGTAAGGGTAGGGACCACCGCAAGCTTTACAACCTGCGGGCGGCATGTCGTCCCTGAAGATCAGATACTCGTCACCTCTTTCATCGAGTCCGAGTTCCATTTCGTCTGCGCTCTCGTACTCATAATCCAATTCCTCAATTTCCCATCCACAGGACGGGCAGGCATAAATATCGCATCCGCCTTCAGGATCTTCTTTCCGATCCATCACCTCTCCGCACTTGTTGCAGATGGCGTATCCCTTATTCAGGTAGTCCATCAATTCACTACCTGCCGGTTTAATAACCTTTCTACCTTTTCTGCGCACTTTCATTACCTCCTGTTAATCTGGAAGTAGCTGCTATTATACAGTACCCCCGGTATTAAGTCGAGAGATATAAAGAGCTCTTCGGTATCTCCTTTCCATAAAGCGCCCTGCAAAATCTACGAAAAAAGCGAAGAGAGCGTGTTTTTTACACGACTCTCAACGCTGTTGGCTCAACTCTTTCGAGTAGGCTTGAAGCGATTGAACAGATTCTTGAATGTCTGGGATGTAAATGTCCCCGTTTCCTCGAATCTCAGTCCTCTGCTCATCCAAACGCCGTAGAACATCAGCGGCAATACAAGTTCCGCCGCAGCAATGCCGATCTTCGCGTACCGATCGAGCGTATTCTCGTCAAGCTGAAACGCTTTCAGTGTCGCGTCTTCGTCATGGGCTGCTTTATCCATGGCCCGACGCTCCGACTTTTCCTCGATTTCAGTTTCCGTTTTGATCTCTTCGATACGGAGCTTATGCAGTGCTGCAAGGTTCTTGATGACCTCCGATTTCTCGTCTTTGTTAGATGCCGAGTTGAGATTGTTGATCTCGGTTTCGATTGCATCATCCAGCAATTTCTTGATTTCTGCCATATTGCATTTCTCCTTTCAATAAGTTGGCTCCATAATAGGGGGTGTTATTCGTGCGGGAGGAAATTCTCGTTGCGAACGTTGAGCGTGACGGTTTTCATGCCGGAAATAGTGCGCACATCTGTGCCTAATTCGAGAAACAGAAATGGTTCGCTCGTCGGGTCAGAACGGTCGATCCGAAGATCGCCGACGGGAATGTACCTTCGCCGAAATATAAGCGTTCCGACTACAAGCCCGATGATAATGCCGACAACAATACCAATGATGAGTTCCATGTCATACCTCCAAAATGATTTTTCAGATTTTTACCCCGGGCAATTTTCCAGATACCAATTTAGCATCTGATCCAGTTACCCGCGTGCCGGAAAATATAAAAAAGAAAGAGCCGCTGACAACGGCTCAATCCTTTCCATAAAGGGGTTTGCTTAATCTGCGGAACTGTCCTCGTAGACCGTCCGTTTTCTCAGAGAAGACCATGGGATGTATCTTTCCTCTCGGCAGACAGGGCACCAGAACCGACTGGTCTTTCCACCGACATCGACCAGCTCGTCACTGTCAGCTTCCAGCTTGCTCCCGCAATTCGGGCAGTTGAAGCGGTAACACTGCCTGACCGCCACATTCACAATCCGCATCTCAATCACGCTCCTTACTCAGCAGCCAGAAGAATCGTCGATACAAGTTGTAGTAGACCTCGCGGCAACATGGGATGGCGTACTGCATTTTCAAGGCATTGTAGGACAGACCCTCTGTGACCCCTCGCAAAATATAAGGATAGAGGTCACCGTCCGTACCAATGGCAGCTTGCTCGACCAGTTCCATCCGTTTGGCAAAGGATACGCGAGATTCCGCACACCTTGCAGTTGGATCACTCCGTACTTGGCCACTCTTGACAAAAATATCAAGGTCGTTCGGACGGCTGCTCAGGCCAAGCAGAGCATTATAGGCTTTCTTCCAGATCGGATACTGGAGGCAGAAATGCTTTAGCTCGTAATACCGGTGCTTGCCGATCCAGTATGGATTTTTCTCAGACAGCTCCGGACGGATTTCCGTTGCCATTATTGTCGTTCTCCTTTCCACAAAAATCCTGTCTCCTCATAGAGACGCTTTGGGGAGATGTAAAAGTTGATGCGGCCATAGCGTGAATCCATCTCCTCGATGGTGGTGACTAATTTTCCGCTGCGAGTGGCTTTGCCAATCGGGAGCCACCCTGAGACGATGCCGGCGCGAACCCATGAAGCATCTTTGCCATACACACGGGCCGCAACAGCCACGGGGACAGACCCCTGAGGGAACTCTTGCTCGTTCATTGGCGTTTACCTCCTTTCAACGGCTATTCTAAGTTAGCAACTACGCTTTGTTAAAACAACCTCGGTGGTCCAGTCCTGAGCTTGCCATCGGACCATCGTCATTTCGCAGGGATAGTCCTCAAAGCCGATGGTTTCGCATGTGATGAAGCCCTCCAAAACACCGATGATGACTTCAGCCTCGTACTGTTTGTACGGAAATATCAGTTCGGGAAGCTCTCTATGTACGGAACCGCAGCGAGTGCATTGAAGCCGCCGCATGGGGATCTTCCAGGTCTTTCTTCCTTTCGTCCGTACAATCCGAGTAACACGGTCATAGTATTTCAAATCGCCGCCGCATTTGGGGCAGGTTGATACATCATTTGTAATCATATACATCGCTCCATCAAAAAATAAAGTGTAGGAATATCTTGACAACTCCTACACCATAATATATGATTACAAAGGACAAATCAACTATGGAGGTGCAACTAATGCTTGTAAAATGCCCTGAATGCGAATTGCAGGTAAGCGACAAGGCTCCGGCTTGCCCTCATTGCGGCTATCCAATGAAACCATCAGTAAAGCGAAAACCGAGAGCCAAAAACAATAAACGAAGACGCCTCCCGAACGGGTTTGGCCAAATCAGCGAAATAAAAAACCGCAACCTTCGGAATCCCTTTCGGGCAATGGTTACGGTTGGAAAGACTCAGGACGGCAAGCCAATTTGCAAACCGCTCAAGCCTGACTCATATTTTGCAACTTATAATGACGCATATGCAGCGCTCGTGGAATACAATAAGAATCCTTATGACCTCGGCGCCGCGATCACCGTCAAAGAGCTTTACGACAAGTGGTCGGAAGAGTATTTCAAGACGCTCAAATCGGATGGCAGTTCACGATCCGTTACTTCAGCTTGGAAGTATTGCTCGGCTGTCTACGATATGCGAGTAATGGATGTCCGTGCCCGCCATGTGAAAGGCTGCATGGAAGATGGTGTTGCCATTGTCAGAGGGAAAGAGCAGCACGCCAGCGCATCCATGAAGAACAAGATCAAGTCTTTGTTCAACCTGATGCTTGACTATGCTCTGGAATATGAGATCGTCGACAGAAACTACTCGCGCACATTCAAGCTGACTGACGAAACGATCAAAGAGATCCAAAAAGTCAAGAAAGAGCACATACCTTTTACGGACGAAGAAATATCAAAGCTCTGGGAGCATGTCGACGATAAGAATTTCGTTGATGTGATACTCATTCAGTGTTATTCTGGATGGCGTCCACAAGAACTCGGCCTAATTGAGCTTGCCAATGTAGACCTTGAGAATGGCACTTTCAAAGGCGGCATCAAGACCGAAGCTGGTGAAGACCGCGTCGTACCTATCCACTCAAAAATTCGCTACCTCGTGGAGCGACATTACAATAAAGCCAAAGAAATCGGCAGCCCATATCTCTTCAACTGCAAAGACAAGCGCAGCGGCAAGACTGTGATGATGAGCTATCAACGCTATAAGGCCGGCTTTGAGATGATCCGTGACGAGCTTAATCTTAACCCGGAGCATCGTCCTCACGACGGAAGAAAGCACTTTGTCACGGCCGCAAAGAAAGCCGGTATTGACGAATATGCAATCAAATACATGGTCGGTCACAAGATATCCGACATCACCGAAAAGGTCTATACCCAGCGAGAATTCGACTGGCTGAAGGAAGAAATCGAAAAAATAAAATAGGGTGTATTTTGTGTAGGAATGTCGATGTAGAAATAATATAGGAATAATATATGACTTACCTACATTTCTACCCTTTTAACCACATCTTGCTACTGCTCAAACCATTGAAATAACGGCACTTAACGGTGAGCAATCTGAAAAGATGTTTCTATGGTAGAAATTGGATATTGTAAATGTCGTCAACAGAGTGCTATTTTCACCGAAAACGAAGAATTTGGATACTGGGATGTTTGCTGTGACTGCAAAAAGCCACTTGAAGACGGGTTCCACTATTACAATCATTATGACGGAGAAGATCACGACGATTTAGACCTATATAACTGACTGTATATTGCTCTCATCAGTGGCGAGAGTTTTATTAAAGGAACAGCCGCTGTGTATCGTTCTCTTTTGGAAAAGGAGAACGACAATGAGACAAAAATTGATTCAAACTGTTGTTACAGATATGCTTTCATACCTGAACAACGCACAAGTCGAAAAGCTGCAAGAGGTTTTGCTGCACACTCTGTGGGATTATGACATTAGTCTTTCCGATGGCAAGACCAAGGAGCAGGAGCAAGACCTTTTAGCACTTTTTCTTGCAGCCAAGCGTATTGAGGGTTGTTCCGAAAAGTCACTGAAATACTATCAGGCCACCACGCAGGCAATGCTTGATGGCATCGGGAAACCAATCAAAGAGATTGTGACAGAGGATATTCGCCAGTATCTGACGAATTACCAAAGGGAACGCCATTCCAGCCGAGTAACTATAGATAATATTCGGCGTATTCTTTCATCGTTCTTCTCTTGGCTGGAAGATGAGGATTATATTCTTAAAAGTCCCGTTCGCCGGATACATAAGGTCAAAACAGCGTCAAATATCAAGGAAACCTACTCCGACGAAACCCTAGAGTTGATGCGGGATAGCTGCTCTGAAATGCGTGATTTGGCGATGATAGACCTGCTTGCTTCAACGGGAATGCGTGTTGGAGAACTAGTGCTTCTGAACCGGGATGATGTGGATTTTGCAGAGCGGGAGTGCGTAGTGTTTGGCAAAGGAGACAAAGAGCGAATGGTTTACTTTGATGCCCGAACGAAGCTGCACCTGCAAGACTATTTGGAAAGCCGCAGCGATGATAATCCGGCACTGATCGTTTCTCTGAAAGCACCTTTCAACCGCCTATCCATAGGCGGTGTCGAAACAAGATTGCGGGAATTGGGCAGGCAGTTGGGCGTACACAAAGTGCATCCGCACAAATTCCGTCGAACGCTGGCGACGATGGCAATAGACAAGGGTATGCCCATTGAGCAGCTTCAACAGTTGCTGGGGCACAAGCGGATTGATACGACTTTGCAATACGCAATGGTCAAGCAGAGCAATGTAAAACTGGCACACAGAAAATATATTGGATAGGATGGTGAATGAAGTGGCCGAATGGTTCGAAAAAAGGTTAGACGAGATTGCCGAATTCAATCCTCGTGAGTTACTTAAAAAAGGAAGTATATCAAAAAAGATTTCAATGGATAAATTGCAGCCATTTTGTAGAGATGTGCCCGGATTTGAATTAGAACCATATTCTGGTGGCACAAAATTTCGCAACGGAGACACTATAATGGCTCGCATCACACCGTGTCTCGAAAATGGTAAAACCGCAAAAATTAGCGTACTTGAAACTGGTGAGGTCGGATTTGGTTCCACCGAGTACATTGTGTTCAGAGCAAAAGACGGATGTGATCCTGACTTTCTTTACTACCTTGTTACCAGTCCCATAGTAAGGGAACCTGCAATCAAATCTATGGTTGGCTCATCGGGCAGGCAAAGGGTCCAGACGGATGTTCTTCAAAAGCTGTTAGTCAAAGTTCCAGACTTAGAAGCGCAGAAAGCCATATCCGAAGTTCTGAAATCTTTGGATGATAAGATCAATGCAAATAGAAAAATAAATGATAATTTAGCGGCTTAAAGCTCGATGGCGGAGACATCCAGCTCGCCGGACATCAGTTTAGGCAAAAGTGAGTCTCTTATAGTAGCAAGTTTTAAGTTCTCTCGATTTGCATTGAGCATGGCATCAAACAGGGGGGATACTAAGGCGTCGAACTCCTTTAGTGTTGTTTTATCTGCCTTGGACACTGGAAATGCCTTCAAAATATCTGTTTTGAGATTGGTAAAGACACTACCATTACCTAAAGAAACCAGCTCTTTTCTGATATACTTGAAAAACAGATAGAGGTAATATTTTGATAACTCGGACTTGGGGAAGTACAGCCACCCGTCGTGAATACAAGTATCGACATCAAGAATTTTAGGAATACCCGGTGTTGCGCTATTAGACAGGACCAACTCACCAGCGTGGAGAAAAACGGTTTTTTTCAAGCCTTCCTCCTTGATATGTTCCTTGATCTCAAGTACAAAGGGACTACTCAACGAAGTTACATCCGAGATTTTGAGCCATCGAAGCCCAGAATCCGATAAATAATCCTGAATGGGGCGAGGTGAACCACCGCGTTTTATTTCAACAAATGTTCCTAAAGGAGCATTTGTCCACCCATCTGGTCGGACACCGTCCCACAGATCATAATCAACAAACCACGACTTAAATAATGCCGCAGCTTGCTGCTCTAAATTATCATTTACCTATCCCATACACAAAAACAACTCATTCATTGAGAATACAATGGCACATACTATAGTTGCTGCGCTAAAGAGGAGGTAACACATTGGCTTATAAAGAACTAGAAGTTGGCGAGCTGACCGAGATTGATTCTGTCAGTTCATTTATCAGCGCTGTAAAAGCACTGAAGGAATCTGATGACGGTACCTCCACTGAGCTATATTTTCGCGGGCAAGATGCAGAATTCTGGGATATTGAGCCGAGCATATTTAGAAACAATATGCTTAGTATAGAGCACCGGCTTATGCAGATTCCTTTGCAAAAAATCCCGGCAGAATTCAAAGAATTTCATACGACTTTTGACATTATGACAAAGTATCAACACTATGGTATGTGTACAAGACTGCTGGATCTGACCACAAACCCGCTGGTAGCGCTGTACTTTGCTTGTAAATGTCACGGCGAGGAATCTTATATTGACGATGACGGTGAGGAAAAACACGAGCCATACGGAGTGATTTACTACACCCGAAACTACTATCCCTCTTTGCCAACGGATCTTGAAGTTCAAATCGTCTCCGCATTAGCAAATTACGATCTTTCAAAAGAAAACACGGTTGCGAATGTCCTTGCCAGATTAAAGCGGGATCATATAATCGACGAAGAAACAAGGAAAAAGTGGTCCACGCAAAACGGGTTTCAAGAGTTTGCAAAGATTGTTCAGGAAAACTATATGGTCACTCCTACATATACGAATGAGCGATTAAGAAAGCAAAGCGGTGTATTCCTCTTAGCCAGTCTCTTTTCTGTTTCAGGCGTCGCTGATATAGCAAAATCAGTTATATCCAAATCGAGGGGCGATCTGCGGAATGCATTTGAAAAAGAATTCTTCTTCATTCGTGGTGAAAATAAGGAAGAAATCCTGAAAGAGCTTGACCTGTACAACATTAACGAAGCAACCCTGTTTCCTGAATTGGAGCACCAGCTCAGTTATATCAAATATATAAATAGCGGAAATGTACAAGCAGTTGCCGATTTTGAGAAGTATGACACACATGCAAAAGCAGATAGTACGCCTCAAAATCTTGACGATGAATCCTTGAACACCTATATTCTCTCTAATCTGTCTAATCTTTTGAGTGGTATAGCCAAGCCAGAAGAAATTGAAGATCTAAAAGGAATCATTCAAAGCAATTTCGCTGTTGATTGGTATAAACGAGATGCAATCATAAGCAAGCTTCGAATGTCTATCTCAGGTTATTATTTTGTAAAGCTCAAGGATAAAAAAGAAGCAAAAGAAAAAGCTGTACAGATTACCACTTGCCTGAGACAAGCAGTAAATGATTATACTGCAACCAATATAAAAGGTGGGGAGTAAATATGCCGGGATATAACACAGAAGCTGATTATGAAAACGCTATAATCGAGCTTTTCAAAAACGATTTGGGCTATGAGTATGTTTATGGCCCAGATGTGGAACGGGACTTTAAGAGCCCGCTCTATGATTCGGTATTGGAGGAGTCCTTGTATCGTCTGAACAAGGGCTTACCTGCTGACGCCATTAACGACGCTTTATTCAAACTGCGCAATTTTGAAAACGGCGAACTTGTACAGAAAAACGCCGAGTTTATGGAGTACCTGCAAAGCGGCATTCCGGTCCGTTACTTGGAAAAAGGCGAGGAGCGTTCTGGCATTGTGTATCTCGCTGACTATTCCCATCCCGAAAACAACTCCTTTATTGTTGCCAATCAATGGACCTTCATTGAGAACAGTAACAAGCGACCGGATGTTATTCTCTTTCTCAACGGCTTGCCCATTGTTCTTGTGGAGCTGAAATCTCCCTCCCGTGAGGAAACGGACGCTTCCGAGGCCTATCGGCAGCTCCGGAATTATATGCAGGAAATTCCGTCGATGTTCATTTACAACGCCATCTGCGTGATGAGCGATCAATCTACTTCTAAGGCAGGAACGATCACCTCAGGTGAAGATCGTTTTATGGAGTGGAAAACGAAAGATGGCAGTTATGAAAATACCCAATATGCACAGTTTGACACATTCTTTGAAGGATTGTTCCAAAAAGATCGCCTGCTGGATATAATCAAAAACTTTATCTGCTTCTCCAACGAGGGAATCAAGAGCTTAAAAATTCTTGCCGGATACCATCAGTATTTTGCAGTAAGAAAAGCAATCGAATCTACAAAGCACGCAACTGTAACGGACGGCAAGGGCGGTGTTTTCTGGCACACACAAGGCAGCGGAAAATCGTTGTCTATGGTCTTTTATGCTCATCTGCTGCAATATGCCTTGGACAGCCCCACGATCGTCGTGCTTACTGACCGCAACGATCTTGATGATCAGCTTTACAGCCAGTTTGCCAAGTGTAAGAAGTTTTTGCGGCAAGAGCCTATCCACGCTGAAAGCAGAGAGCATTTGAAGTTGCTGCTTGCCGGCAGACAGGCAAACGGGATTATCTTTACCACAATGCAGAAGTTTGAGGAATCCCACGAGCCACTTTCTGAGCGCCGCAATATCGTCGTGATGGCAGATGAGGCCCACCGTGGGCAGTACGGGCTTGCGGAGAGAATCAAAATCACAACTAACGAGGATGGCGAAGAAGTCGCCAAACGTATTGTTGGCACGGCTCGCATTATCCGCAACAGCTTGCCCAATGCTACATACATCGGCTTTACCGGCACGCCGATTTCTTCCAAAGATCGCAGCACCCGTGAGGTGTTCGGTGATTACATTGACATCTACGATATGACGCAGGCTGTCGAGGATGGTGCAACACGCCCGGTCTACTATGAAAGCCGTGTTATCAAACTGCATTTGGATGAAGCCACCTTGCGCCTCATTGATGCTGAATATGATATTATGGCCAATAACGCCGATCCGCAGGTTATCGAGCAGAGCAAAAAACAACTTGGCCAGATGGAGGCTGTCCTGGGCAACGACCAGACGATCAATTCGTTAGTCTGCGACATTCTTGACCACTACGAAAATAACCGTGCGAACCTGCTCACGGGTAAAGCGATGATTGTTGCATATTCTCGTGCCATTGCTATGAAGATATACAACCGCATTCTCGACCTGCGTCCGGCTTGGGTGGAAAAAGTCGCCGTTGTAATGACCGAGAGCAACAAAGACCCGGAAGAATGGCGTAAAATCATTGGAAACAAGCACCACAAAGACGAACTGGCACAGAAATTCAAGGATAATGACAGTCCCCTGAAAATTGCTATTGTCGTAGATATGTGGCTGACGGGCTTTGATGTACCATCCCTTGCAACAATGTATGTCTACAAACCGATGCAAGGCTACAACCTGATGCAGGCCATTGCCCGTGTCAATCGAGTCTTCCGTGATAAGGAAGGCGGTCTTGTCGTCGACTATGTAGGTATCGCTTCCGCCTTGAAGCAGGCAATGAACGACTATACGGTACGGGATAAAAAGAACTATGGCGATACTGATGTCGCAAAGGTTGCATATCCTAAGTTCCTCGAAAAGCTCTCTATATGCCAAGATCTGTTCCATCACTACGACTACTCAAAGTTTATGTCCGGCACGGATCTTGAGCGGGCAAAAACAATCAGCGGTGCTGTAAACTTCATAATGGGTCGGGAGTTGGAAGAAGAACGGGATACTTTCCTCAAAGAGGCACTGATGCTTCACCAAGCACTGTCTCTCTGTTCTTCCTTGGTAGATGAGCCGATGCGATTCGAAGCAGCTTTCTTTGAGTCTGTCCGTGTCCTTGTTGTTCGACTGACCAATCAAGGTAGTGGGCAAAAGATTTCTCTCCCGGAGATGAACGCCCGGATCAACGAACTTTTGAAACAGAGCATCAAGAGTGACGGTGTCATCAATCTGTTTTCTGATGTGAACTCCGAATTTTCTCTGTTTGATCCGAAGTTCCTTGAAGAAATCTCCAAGATGAAAGAAAAGAATCTTGCCGTCGAATTGCTGAAGAAGTTGATCGCCGAGCAGGTTCAGATTTACCGCAGGACAAATGTGGTCAAATCCGAAAAATTCAGCGAGATTATGCAGCGGGCGATGAACGCCTATCTGAACGGTATGCTGACAAATGAGCAGGTCATTGATGAGATGATGAAGCTCGCCAAGCAGATCGCCGCTGCGCACAACGAAGGCAAAGAACTTGGCCTCACGGCGGATGAGTTAGCATTCTACGATGCGCTGACAAAGCCACAGGCAATCAAAGATTTTTATGAAAATGATGAGTTGATCGCCATTACCAAGGAACTTGCTGAAACCCTTCGCAAAAACCGCACGATTGACTGGAACAGGCGTGAACAGGCAAGGGCAAGAATGCGCATGCTGATTAAACGCCTTTTGAAAAAACATAAGTATCCGCCCGAAGGGATGGACGATGCTGTTCAAACTGTTATGACGCAGTGCGAGCTTTGGACGGATAATATGGAGGAGTGAGTATGGATACACAGAAGCTTTCTATAGCAATTCAGGCCTTTATAAAAAAGCAATCCAGCAATGCGGCATATTATGAAGAAAACTGGAATGAACGGAAAGAGCGAAAAGCATACTACCAATCCTTCACCAAAGATAAGCTCTTGGCAATGACCGAAGAAGATTTCCTTGAGTATATCAGCAGGCTTTGGGCAGTGCTAATGTGGGGAAACAAAAAATATGTTGTCGATAAGCTGATTGAAGATAATGGCTTTTCTACGCTTAAAAAGCAGTTAGCCGACCTGTTGTACGGATCTGCCTCTGTAGAGAAACGGTGGGATATTTTTCTGAAATCTGTAAAAGGTATGGGACCTGCTACGATCAGTGAACTGCTTTCCTATATGAATCCGCAGGAGTACATCGTATTCAACAAGACAACCATTCTTTGTTACGGTTACTTGGGGATTCCGAATATGCCCAAGTACAACTATCAATACACCGGAAAGAAATATACTGAAGTGTGTACGATTGCAAAGGAAATTGCATCCAGTCTGAAGAAAGCAGGCGCTGCTGATTCGGATTTGCTGGCTGTTGACTATTTCCTGTGGGATGAAATTCTCCCTCTCGCAGAAAAGGATGTCCCTACCACAGATGCGATTTCTATTTCTCAGGAGCCCGTTTCTGCCAGAGATTCAAGATCGCTACACGATGAGATTAAGGACAAGCTGGTGGATATAGGAAAGTTGCTTGGCTTTGACAGCCGCTCTGAAGTAAAGATTGCAACGGGCGCAGTTGTGGACGCTGTCTGGGAAGCTAAAATCGGCAATATGGGGAAAGCAATTTATGTTTTTGAGGTACAGTCCAAAGGTTCCATCGATAGCCTTATTCTAAATCTGAAAAAGGCACAGAGCAATGCAGCGGTTCAAGCTGTTGTCGCCGTTGCAGATGAAGAACAGCTTGCGAAAATCATTCAGGAAAGCGCCGGTGTGATTGATGAAAAATCTCTGCGAACTTGGGACTCCGAGGATGTTTTGGCCGTTTATGATGCTCTCGTCCGGGCTCACGAATCAATTAACAAACTGGCACTTGTGCCGGAAAGCTTTTGAATCTTTGCCCTGTTTTCGGTTGCCCCTGATAAAGTTCGGAACAATATCAAATCTCGTTTGACATTATTCCGGTTCCAGTTTGACATAGTTCCGGCAGAACAATGACATTATTCCGGAAATTTTTGATATTGTTCCGAACATTGTTCTTTTTCATTCGGTCCGAGCTGTATATAAAGCAAGCGGAGGCCATCGACCTCCGCTTGCTCATTATCCGTATACAATTTCCTGCATTACGACCTCGTTTGCCCGATGTCGGATGCCGTTCATCTTCCGCACCCACGCCATCGGGTCATCGGCTTTCAAGGCCTCCGTCACGCCCTCGGTGTCTGCGTATTGTTCTACCAACCGAAGAAAGAGTTCCTGCGCCTGTTCCTCGATGTCCGCGAGGTGCCCATCCAGCGTCCCGGCGGTCAGCAGGTTATAATACAGCACCCGGTGGTGCTCCTTCAGATAAGCTCGCCGCCGCTGCCCGTAAATGCCGATGGGGCGTTCTTCTTCGGGCGGTAAGCAAACATCCGGCAAGCAATAGTCCCCCTGCCTTGTGTAAGTGCCGCCCAGCTGCTCAAATAGCGATTTCATATGTGATCCTCCCATTCAAAATTTCCCCGGCAGGTCTGCAATGCAAAATGCACCCGCCTTTCGGTTACAGTCTACCAAAACCGAAAGGCAGGTGCGAGTGTGCGAATTTCCAAAACGCAAGGTCAGTGCCGTATGATAGCGAGTTGTGGGTTTTAGGCCAAAATACGATGCACCTGCATTTTAGCCTAAACGGGGATTTTGTGCAGCTGTAACGGGCCTCCACCTTGTCTCCACAAAAAATGCAGCGAACTTTTGCTGTCCCATCACACTTTTTACAACGAACTTTGCAAATACCTCCCAGATAAAAATCACTTCCGCTTCATCTTCCTGCTGAATTCATTCAGCGTCTGGATATGCCAAAGGCTTTTACGGGTAATGGAGCGAAATGTCAGGGAGCAGAAGAAGTCCACAAGAAAGATTTTCGGGATACAGAACTTCAGTCCCTTTTGAAAGGCTTTCA
>ERZ1026780.88-NODE-88-length-75948-cov-42.958679_pt1 | contig 75948 bp, 64 predicted proteins | sample MGYA00380126_ERZ1026780 | MGnify/ENA primary metagenome ERZ1026780 (study PRJEB33269, sample SAMEA4719762) | human gut metagenome | biome: human-associated habitat; feature: organic feature; material: feces | place: Cameroon | collected 2013-10 ... | reverse complement strand
ACGACGTCGTTAAAACTTCGCATCTTTATCGTGAAGAAGACACGCCTTTTGCCGGCGAACTTATTAAACTTTACGATGCCAACGTCAAAGAGCTGCGCCGCTTTTTGTAAAAAATCAAAAAATACAAACCGCGCCGCAACACACAAAACAACGCGATAAAGCATTGTTTTGAGCAGATAAAGCAAGGATAATGGAAAATTATTATTATCTGTTGGCATCAATAGAAAGCGATTTAAGATAATTCACGGCGCGACGAATAGTAACTGTAAAATGCCGAAGGCTCATCGCGCCGAAGGTACATCGCTTTTGCCGACAGGCAAAAACATCGCATCATCGCTTTTACAAGGTGTCCCTTCCGGGAGATTGCCACACGTCGTATGCTTCGTTTTTGACCAGTCAATCGTCGCAAGCGACAATCGCTTGTCTTATGCTTGCATACTCCTTTTCCCCAAAAGTACAAAAGTATCTTTTGGGGTCCACGTTTTTTCGCTCGCAATGACAAAAAGTGCGTTGCACGGAAAACGCAAGCGTTTGCAGGCAACCGCCGAACGCCAACCTAATGGTTGGGTTCTCTGCCCCTTGGAACGGACTCGTTCGCAATATCGAATGGACGTTAACGGACTCGTTTAATAGCGGAACGGGCGAGTTTACTCGCAAAGTGGAGCGTCTTCGCTCAACAACCGCGCTTTCGCGCTAATGCCTTGCATTTGACACTTCGTGTCCGGTTGTTGGCTTTGTCCGCTGCGTTCGATTTCCGCAAATGCAAGCGCTTGCTTCTCTCTTCACTTGCGGTCAGCGCGCAGCGGTTCAGGGTGTTAACGGACAAAATTTGACGTTAACGGGGCTGCTCGGCATAGGGCAGTTTTTAGATAAATTGCGAAACGACACAAAGTAACTGCCAAGATAGACACGCTGCATAACGCAAGAAAACGCAAGCGTTTTCCGAACGCCAACCTTACGGTTGGGTTCTTGCCCCTTATAACATCCACAAACAAAAAGCGCATCGATTATGATGCGCTTTTTGTTTGGTGGACGTTAACGGACTCGAACCGCTGACTTTCTCCACGTCAAGAAGACACTCTACCAGCTGAGTTAAACGTCCATAGCGAAGATTATATTACCACACAATTTTGATTTTGTAAACAGTTTTAAGGGGGAAAATTATTTATTTTCCGGACAAATTTTCAAGAAGTTCCGCCGCGTCGCCGACAAGTTCGACACAAGGACGCTTTTTATAATAAGCGGCGGTGCGCGGTTCGGGCGTGGGGGAAGTGTCCGAAACGCCCAGAAGTTCCTTGCAGATAATGCTTCCGTTTTTTTCCTTGAAACCTGCCGCAAGATTCTGGACAAGCGCGTAAAGTTCCGCCTTTTCCTGTTTTGCCGAAGGGTCGGAGTAACCGTATTTAAGCCCCGCGACCATAAACATACCGCTGACCGCGCCGCAGACTTCGCGCATTCTGCCCATGCCGCCGCCGAACGACGACGATATGAGAGCAAGCGTTTTTTCGTCGATTTCAAGTTCGTCGGAAAACGCAAGAAGAACCGCTTGCGCGCAGTTGTATCCGTTTTTGAAGTTTTGCATTGCTTGTTCGCGTTTTGTCATAATATCACCGAAAAAGAAGTTTAGTTTTGAAAATGATATGATAAATGCGGTTTTTTGCGATTATCAAATCAAATATATTATACAACTTTGCCGCCGTTTTGTCAATTACGGGAAAAGCATTTAAGAAGAAGACGGCGCAAAAAAACTAATGCGGATAAAATTTCCTTGTAATATTACTTAATATGTGCTATAATATTATTCACTTTGAAATTTATTCAAACATTCAGGAGAGATTATGGCATACGAAATGTTGTTAAGCCCCATTAAAATCGGCAACATGCAGCTCAAAAACCGCGTGGTCATGGCGCCGATGCTTATCGGTATGGGCGACTTCGACGGTAAACCCACAGAGCAACTTATGAACTATTACGTTGAACGCGCAAAGGGCGGCACCGCTCTTATCATCACGGAAATCACGCGCGTCAACGATTTTCACGGCGCGGCGGCGTTCGCGCAACTTTCGATGAGCAAAGATTCTCATATCGAACCTATGCGTAAATTCGCCGATCGCATACACGAGGCGGGCGGAAAACTTGCGGTGCAACTTCATCACCCCGGACGTCAGAATCTCGGGCTTTGCATCGGCACGATTCCTCTTCTTATCCCGTTCCAGAATATCAAATGCGTCAAAAAGCTTATTTTCAAAGTCGTGCCGAAAGTCGGGCCGAAACTTCTGGAAAAGCACTGGTGTCCGAAGGTTTATGCCCCGTCCGTTACGGAGCGCGCGAAGTTTGCCGACAGCAAAATGAAGGCGTTTTCGCATAGACAAATCGTCAACCTTGAAAAGGACTTTATCGACGCTGCCGAAAGGTTGCAAAAAGCGGGCGTCGACGCCGTTGAACTGCACGCGTCGCACGGCTATCTTATCCAGCAATTTTTAAGCCCGTACACCAACCGTCGCACCGACGAATACGGCGGAAGCCTTGAAAACCGCATGCGCTTTTTGCTGAATATTATTAAGGGCATCAAGGAGCGTTGCCCGGGTTATCCCGTTCTTGTCAGACTCACCGTTGACGAGTGCTATTCCTATATCGGAAAGCCCGGCGTCGGATACGACCTGAAAGAAGGCGTTGAAATGGCAAAACGCCTCGAAGCGGCGGGCGTCGACGCAATCGACGTATCGTCGGCGGGTTACGACACTTTCAACTACTGGCTTGAACCCACGTCTTTCCCCGCCGGTTGGAGAAAATATATGGCGGCGGAAGTCAAGAAGAACGTCAAGATTCCCGTGCTTGCCGCAAACCTTATCCGCACTCCCGAACAGGCGGAACAGCAACTTGAAGAAGGCACGCAGGACTTAATCAGTCTTGGTCGTCCGCATATTGCCGATCCGTATTTCGTCAACAAGTGCGCGTCGGGACATCCCGAAGATATCCGCCGTTGCATCTGCTGCTTATACTGCATTCAGAGCATGGAAGAACAAGCATTCCACGGCAGTCATACGTTGTGTTCGCTCAATCCGTATCTCGGCCACGAGGGCGAGATGGACAAAATCACCGAAAAGGTCGGAAACGGCAGGCTTGTCGTAATAGTCGGCGCGGGCGTAGCGGGGCTTATGTGCGCGGAAGTTTTGTTAAGGCGAGGCTTCAACGTCACGATTGTCGAAAAAGAAGCGGTTGCGGGCGGACAGCTCAACCTTGCGGACAAAGGTCCCGGCAAAGACAAAATCGCGTGGGCAACGGAAGACCTTATGACGTCGGTAACAAAACTCGGCGTGAATATTAAATTCAATACGGAAGCGACCGCCGAAATGCTGAAAGAGATGAATCCTTACGCGGTCGTTATCGCAACGGGCGGCGTGGCGATTAAGCCGAAGTCAATAAAAGGTATCGACAACAATAACGTTTGCACGTCAACCGAGATTTTGTCGGGCGCGGTCAAGCTTGAAAACAAACAGGTCGTCGTCGCCGGCAGCGGTATGACGGGGCTCGAAACGTCGGAATATCTGTGCAAAGACGGCAATCACGTTACCGTGGTCGAGGGCAAAAACCAAATCGCGCCCGGTATGTGGTTCCAGCACGTTGACGACGCAATGCAAAAACTTTCAAAGTACGACACCAGATTCGTTACCGGCAAGATGCTTGTCGAAATCAACGAAAAAGGCGTGGTCGTCGAAGATACGAAAACCAAAAACAGAAGCGAAATTCCTTGCGACAACGTCGTTATCAGTCTGGGTGTAAGAAGCGACAACAAACTTTACAAAGACGCGAAAGATATGTTTGAAAGAATTTACGTCATCGGCGACGCCGATAAGACGGGACGTATCGCAAGCGCAACGAAGGAAGCGTTTGAAACCGCTTTGAAAATCAAATAAGAAGTATGCTTGATAAGTTCAAAATCGGTCATTTCACCGACGAAACAAACGGAACGGGAGTTACCGCGATTATTTGCGAAGACGGCGCAGTCGGCGGCGTCAGCGTCCGCGGCGCAGCGCCCGCAACACGCGAAACCGACCTGCTTTCGCCCGAAAAAACCGTCGAAAAGGTAAACGCGGTCGTGCTGTCGGGCGGCAGTGCGTTCGGGCTGGAAGCGTCATGCGGCGTTATGCAGTATCTTTCGGAACAGGGCAAAGGCTTTAAGGTCGGGAAACAAGTCGTGCCCATTGTCGTCGGTGCGTCGATTTTTGACCTTGAATACAAGAACTTTGCGTTTCCCGATAAGGCGGCGGGATACAGTGCCGCGAAAAACGCCAAAGAAAACGATTTTTCTTCCGGCAATATCGGTGCGGGGACGGGCGCGACCGTCGGCAAACTCCTCGGAATGGAATGTGCCGCAAAGGCGGGGCTCGGCGTTGCAAGCGTGACGATCAACGGCGTGGAAGTCGCGGTTATATCGGTCGTGAACGCGTTGGGTGACGTCGTGGACAACGGCAAAATCATTGCCGGCATCAAATCCCCCGACGGAAGTTTCCTGGACAGCCTAAAAGTTTTCACGGCGGGCGCGGTCGGACAACACGGCGCAAACACCACGATAGGGTGCGTCCTTACGAACGCGAAAATCACGAAAGTTCAGGCAAACCGCCTTGCCGACCTTGCACACGACGGGCTTGCGCGGGCAATTTCCCCCTCGCATACGAACTTTGACGGCGACGCATATTTCGCGCTTGCCTCAAACGAAAAAAGTATCGAGTTCAATATCCTTACCGCGCTTGTGCCGCAACTTACCGAAAAGTCGATACACGCGGCGGTTACGGGACAAAGTAACTTGACGCAAAAGAAAACGGATAAACTTATCTTCGGCATTTTCCAGAAAATGTGGAAGTAACGAGAAGGTACTATGGCTGAATTTGAGAAAATCTTAATCGAATTCTTTACGGGGGACGGTATGACGATTGCGCGTACCGTCGCCGTGTTTATTTTCGGGTTGCTTGCGGTGAAGCTCATACTGCTTATCGTGAACAAACTTTCGGTGCGCGCGCACATCGACAAAACCATTTCAAGTTTCGTGTTGTCGGTCGTGGGCGTTTTGCTTTATTTCGGCTTATTGTTGCTGACGGGCAAATCGGCGGGGATTTCGACGGCGAGTTTCGTCGCGCTTATTTCGGCTGCCGGGCTTGCGATATCCCTTGCGCTCAAAGACAGTTTAAGCAACCTTGCAAACGGATTTATCATTCTCGGAAGCAAGCCTTTCGTCGTGGGCGATTACGTTGCGGTAAACGGCGTTGAAGGCACGGTGAAATCAATCGGGTTTTTCAATACGAAACTTGTGACCTACGACAATCAGATAATCACTTTGCCCAACTCCTCGCTTATCGGCAGCGGCGTGGTGAATTACAGTACGAATCCGACGAGAAGGGTTGTTTGCAGACTGCGCTTTTCATACGACGAGGACGTCGAAAAGGTCAGAAAGATTATGCTTGACGTCGCTCGCGGCAGGAATGAGATTTTGTCGTCGCCAGGGCCGAGCGTGGTCGTTGAAGACTACACCGACAGCGCGATTTTAATCACGCTTCGCTGCTGGGTGCCTACCGAGTATTACTGGGACGCGCTTTACATTCTGAACGAAGAAATTGTCAAGTCTTTGAAAGAAAACGGCGTTGCCGTCACGACGAATAAACTTGCCGTAAAGGTTGTCGGAGATAACAAACAATGAAAAAACGCACTTTAATTATCATATTTTTACTGTTAACGTTGCTTATTGCGTTTTCGACGTCGGGCGTTGCGTATGCGGCGGACGGCGCCGCGAACGAAACGAATACGGAAGTCAAGTTTTCGGACGACGATTTAATCAAGCTTATCGCAACGTACTGCGCGTTCGGTCTGTCGATTATCGTCGGAATTCCGCTTATCAAAACCGTCAACAGAAGGAAGAAACAAGGCTACGTCAACAGCCTTGCGGAAGAAACCGAGTACGTCGCAAAACAGGTGCGCGCGCTTTACGAAAGTCGCGACAAGGAAAAGTCAAAAAGAGAAGTTTTGAAGTTTTCGATTAAGGTTACTGCGGTTGCCGACCACGCGCTGACGACTTACACCGAAAAGCAAATACAAGGTTATTACGAACTGTACGAAGGCTTGTCCGACATCAACGCAAAACTTCTTGCGCTTGAAAAAGTCAAGGAAGACAAGGAAGAGTACGACAAGGCATTTCTGCTTATCGTCAACGCCGCCGAAAGCGTCGCGGAAAAGGCGAAACTCCTTAAACAAAATGCAGAAATCATTGAAAGGTACAACAAATGATTGACATCGAAAGGCTGAATTATCTGGCAAAAAAATCCAAAATCGAAGGGCTTACCGACGAAGAAAAAGCCGAGCAAGCCGCAATTCGCCGCGAGTATATCGACAGCGTAAAGGCGTCGTTGAAAGCGCAACTCGACAACACCTATATCGTTGACGAAAACGGCGAAAAACACAAAGTTCAACCAAAGAAAAAACAATGAGCAACGACATTAAGAACGTAACGTACGAAATCGAGGACAGATATCTGAGCCCTTACGCGTTCAAAAGTCGCGACACGGCGGGAAGGGTTATTCCTGTCGAAGAGTGCAAAATCCGCACGGAGTTTCAGCGCGACCGCGACAGAATCATTCACTGCAAAGCGTTCAGGCGGCTGAAACACAAGACGCAGGTTTTCCTGTCGCCCGAAGGCGATCATTACAGAACGCGCCTTACGCACACCCTCGAAGTGTCGCAAATCGCAAGGACGGTCGGGCGCGCGATAAGGCTCAACGAAGACCTTATCGAGGCAATCGCAATGGGACACGACCTCGGGCATACTCCGTTCGGACACGCAGGCGAGCGCACCTTGAACGAATTGACGAACGGTCGTTTTTCGCACAACGAACAAAGCGTACGCGTTTGTGAAGTGTTGGAAAAACTCAATCTCACGGCGGAAGTGCTGGACGGAATCAGGGAACACCGCATCGACGGCAATCCGAAAACGCTGGAAGGGAAAGTCGTGGGATACGCCGACCGCATCGCCTACGTCAATCACGATATCGACGACGGCATACGCGCCGGGCTTATCGCGGAAGAAAGCCTGCCCGAAGAATGTATAAGCGTTCTCGGTCGCACCCACCGCGACAGAATCAACAATCTTGTATATAATCTCGTCGAGAACAGCGCGGGCAAACCGTATATCACGCTGTCGGACGAGTTCGAGCGTGCGCTTGACGGGCTGCGCTCTTATATGTTCGCAAACCTTTATACTCAGTCGGAAGCGAAGTATGAAGAAGTGAAAGCAAAACGACTTATCGAAAGCCTTTTCGATTATTTCGTAAAAAACCCCGACGAACTTCCCGACCTTTACAAAAATCTGTTGTCGGAATACGGCGTGCAGACCGTCGTGTGCGATTATATCGCCGCAATGAGCGACCGCTACGCCGTCAAAGTTTTCTCGGACATCTATATTCCGAAAGGCTGGCAAGAAAAATCGCGCGAGTTTTAGGAATTATCGATTTTTTGACGAATAATAAATTGTAAACGTTTTGAGCGTTTGAGGTTATATGTTTCAGAAAGAAGGCTATCCTTTGGACTGGTTACAGGAATTAAAGGAAAAAAACAACATAGTCGAAGTTATCTCGCGGTACGTGCAGTTGCAGCAAAAGGGCGGCAAATTCTGGTGTTGCTGTCCGTTTCACCATGAAAAAACCGCGTCGATGTGCGTCAACGAAGACGGACAGTTTTATCATTGCTTCGGCTGCGGAGAATCGGGCGACGTCATCACCTTTATAATGAAGATGGAAGGCATGACTTTCCCGGAAGCGGTTGCCTTTCTTGCGGAGCGCGCGGGTATGCAAGTTCCCACGCCCGTCGGTTTTCAAAGTAATGCGGAATCCAAACAAAAACGCGACAGATTGTATGAAATCCTGACTCTCACCGCCAAATTTTATTACAAATCCCTTATGAGCGACGAGGGAAAAGACGCGCGGACGTACCTTGAAAAACGCGGCGTCGATAAAAACCTTATGACAAGGTTCGGGCTCGGCTTTTCGCCAAGTTACGACGGCGTAATAAAGTACCTGAAAGAGCAGGGGTTTTCCGAAGCCGAAATGCTCGACTGCGGCGTAGCGTGGCAAAGCGACAAATCAAAAAGAGTTTTCGACGCGCTGCAAGGCAGAATGATCGTGCCGATTTTCGATATGCGCGGCAGAGTCGTCGCATTCAGCGGACGAGCCGTCACGAAAGAGTTTTCGGGCGGGAAGTACGTGAATTACCGCAACACGAAAGTCTTTGAAAAAGGCAAGGTTCTGTACGCCGCGAACTTTGTGAAAAAGGAAAAACAAAAGGTCGCCATCGACAGAGTAATCGTCGTCGAAGGATATATGGACGTCATCTCCCTTGCAAAGTACGGCTTCAACAACGCTATTGCGGGAATGGGTACGGCGTTCACGCCGGAACAGGCGCGCGCACTTCGCACGTTGTCCGAAAACGTCTGCGTGTGCTACGACGGCGACGCTGCGGGACAGCACGCAGCCGTCAGAAACCTTGAAATCCTTAATAAGGAAGGGCTGAATCTGAAAGTCGTGTCAATCCCCGAAAACGGAATGGACCCCGACGATTACGTCAAAAAGTACGGCCACGCCGGTTTTGAAAAACTTCTGGACAACGCCGTGCCTTACGTCGAGTTCGTGCTTTCCGTCATTGAAAAGGACAACGACCTGTCAACGAATACGGGGCGCGCAAAGTACGTCAACGAGGCTTTGGCGTTCATCAAAACTTTGCCTGATACGACAGGACGCGACGTTTATCTGGAAATTGTGCACGATAAAAGCCGTGTTGCGATGAATATATTGCGCGACGGACTTGTGAACGAAATTTCCGAAGTCGTGTTTTCGGAGCCGCAAATCCAAAAGAGCGAACTGCCGGTAAGTCTGGAAGCGGCGCGGTTCGTCCTGAACAAAATGGCGTCGGGCGAAGAATACGCAAAGCCCATGGACGTCGTATCCCGCGACGTGTTCGGCGACAACGAAGTGCATAAACTCGTGTACGACTACGTCAAGGAAAAAACGGAAGCCGGCGAAAAACCGCAGGCGCATATGCTGTATTCTTTGTCGCAGGACGAGGAAGTCGCAAATGTATTGAATTCCGTGAAGGAATTCCACGACGAAACCAAACTCATAAAGTATTACCGCGACAGCGTGAAACTCTTAAACTTAAACTACGTCAACTACCGCATCAAAACGCTTTCGCAAAGTTTCGACGCATGCCCCGACGCGTCCGAAAGACGTCGGATTCTCGCCGACCTTTCGGTTTATCAGAACATGCTGAAATCACTTAAATAAGAAAAAACGCAACTCGCTTGCGATAAATATTTTTACCGTAAAAGAACTTGCATACATAAGGAGGTCTTAATGGAAAACAGGGAAGCCTTATTAAAGGCCGAAACCGACAAACTGATTGAAGAAGGCAAAAAGAAAGGCTCTTTAACTCAGGAAGAAATAATGTCAAAGCTTGAAAAGATTGACGCAACCGCAGACGAAATGGAGGACGTCTTCAAAACAATCGAAGCCGTCGTTCAGGTTGGGGAAACCGAAGATAACTTTGACAAGATTATGGCGGAAGGCAGTCTTGACGACTCCGTCAAAATGTATCTGAAAGACATCGGCCGCGTGCCGCTTTTGTCCGCCGAACGCGAGGTCGAACTTGCAAAACGCATGGAAGAAGGCGACGAGGAAGCAAAACGCATATTAAGCGAAGCCAACCTTCGTCTTGTCGTGTCGATTGCAAAGCGTTACGTCGGCAGAGGTATGCAGTTCCTTGACCTTATTCAGGAAGGCAACCTCGGGCTTATGAAAGCCGTCGAAAAATTCGATTACAGAAAGGGATTCAAATTCTCGACCTACGCGACGTGGTGGATAAGACAATCCATTACCCGCGCGATCGCCGACCAGGCAAGGACGATTCGTATCCCCGTGCATATGGTCGAAACCATAAACAAGCAGGTGCGCGCGACGCGTCAGCTTTTGCAAAAACTCGGCCGTGAACCCAGCCCCGAAGAAATTGCGGAGTTTATCGGCTCCACGCCCGAGCGCGTGCGCGAAATCCAAAAAATAGCACAGGATCCCGTGTCGCTCGAAACGCCTATCGGTGAGGAAGAAGACAGCCATCTCGGCGATTTTATTGAAGACAGCAACGCCGCAGCCCCCGCGGAAGTCGCGGAAGCGAATATGCTGCGCGAACAGCTTATAAGCGTTTTAAGCACGCTTACCCCGCGCGAAGAAAAGGTGTTAAGACTTCGTTACGGCATCGACGACAGCCATCCGAGAACGCTTGAAGAAGTCGGCAAAGAGTTCAACGTAACGCGTGAACGTATCCGCCAGATCGAAGCGAAGGCTTTAAGAAAACTGCGCCACCCGAACCGCATCAAAAAGCTGAAAGATTATACCTAAAAATGTTGACGCTTGACGAAAGATTAAGTGCCGTCGTGAAGGAGCTGGAACTTGGCGATAAGGTTGCGGACATCGGCTGCGACCACGGCAAAATCGCAAATTCCGCCGTGCAAATCACAAAAAACCCCGTTTATGCCGTCGATATCAGCGCGGAATGTCTGATGAAGGCGCGGACGCTTTCAAAGGAACTTTTGCAGGAAGACGACGTGATTTGCCTTGTTGGCGACGGGCTTAATCCCGTGAAAGACAAAGACGTCGATACCATCGTTATTGCCGGTATGGGCGCGCACGAAATCGTGAAAATTTTAAGCGACTCGGACAAGCGATACGAGAAGTATATTCTCGTCCCGCATCAGCACGCCGACGTTCTGAGAGCCTTTTTGCAGGAAAACGGTTTTTTCGTGAAAAAGGACGGCGTCGTGAAAAGCGGCAACAAGTTTTATCCCGTCATCGTCGCGGAAGGAATCGGATATACGCGCTACACGCCGTTTGAAACCTATTTCGGAAAGGACGAAACGGAAGACCTTGCGGAATTTATCGGTATGCGTAAAAAGGTTCTGAAAATGCTTGCGTCCCGTGCGAAAGGCGAATCGCTTAGAAAAATCCTTGCCGAAACGAGAGAGATCGAAGAATATGAAAATCAAAGAAATAATCGCTGAAATCGAAAGAGTCGCGCCGCTTGACACGGCGTTGCCGTACGATAACCCCGGGCTTATTGTCGGAGACGACGAGAAAGAATGCACGGGCGTGCTTCTGACGGTCGACGCGACGTACGGCGCGCTTAAAGAAGCCGAAAACAAAGTCTGCAACCTTATTATTTCGCATCACCCGATAATCTTTACGCCGAGAAAGAGTTTTTTGACAAAAGATTATAAATGCGACGTAATTGCGTCGGCATACGTGTCGGGCACGGCGATTTACGCCGCCCACACGAATATTGACGGATTTCACGACAATATGGCGGTACGCACGCTGAAAGCAATCGGCGCGAAGAACGTAACGACGCTGTTCGATAACGGATTCGGCGCGCAAGGCGACGTCGATATGAAATTTTCGGAAATTAAGGGAAAAGTCAAAAAACTTTTGTGCGACGACACGATTTTCACGGTCGGCGACGAAAACAAGAAGATTAAAAAAGTCGCGATGATAAACGGCGCGGGCGGCGACGACGAATGTTTCTCCCGTGCAAGAGAAGTCGGCGCGGATTTGTATATTTCCGGCGAGTTTAAGCATCATATCCTGCTGGAAGCAAAGGAAACGAATTACGCTTTAATGTCCGTAGGACATTATGCAAGCGAAATGTGTTTTAATGACGTTCTTGCTGACATATTAAAGTGTCACTTTGACACAATCAAAATTGTAAAATATTATGAAGGAAATCCCTTTAACGGCTGATTTCCGCGAGGTGTATATATGAAATTTGACAGTATGCTCGAATACCAGAAAATCGATTCGGAACTTGTAAAGATTGAAAGAGAACTCAACAACAGTACCGAAAAAGAAAAGGCAAGCGCCCTGAACGCAAAAATCAAGACCGCGGGCGACAATATGGCAAAATTCCAGAGCGAAGCGGACGAACTTAATCTGAACGCCGAAAAACTTGCGGCAAACGTCGGTAAGTACGAATCCGAAGTGAAAGAAATCGCGGACTCCATCTCCGACGTTCAGGACGAACAGGAAATCGAATATTACGAAAAGGTTCTTGCGGGGCTTTCCGAAGACGTCAACAAACTGCTACGGGAACTGCAAAGAGTGTCCGCCCGTATCGATCAGGTGAAAGACAACAGCGACAATCTTACCCGTCAGGCGGTGCAGCTCAACGAGCAATACAAAGTCGCGCTGCAAAGTTATCAAGGATTGAAACTCAAACTGCAAAACGAAGGTCGCCCCGTGATGGAAAAACTGAAAGCGGTTGAGAAAAACATAGATCCCAAATTCATTCTGATGTACAAGCGGTGCAGGGCGGCAAGAAAACTCCCGGCATTCGTGGAATACGCCGGCGACGGAAGTTGCTACTGCGGAATGAACCTTCCCAACGACTGCATCGGAAAACTGAAAGAAGACGGCGACTTTGTTGAATGCCCGAACTGCGGCCGCATCGTAATCCTTAATAAATAAAAAACCGACATATAACTTACAGGAGAAAGACCATGGAAAAAAAGTTGTTCAACGATATAAACGTTTATAACGTGAATGCCGAAAAGCGCAACGGCGCGGGTTTTCCGTACGACGACGAAGGCAACAAAAAAATAGTATCGCTTAACGGCAAATGGAAATTCAAGTACGCGAAAAAAATCGCGGATATCCCCGAAAACTACTATGCGGCGGACTACGACGTGTCGAATTTCGACGAAATAACCGTGCCGTCCAACTGGCAGATCGAAGGGTACGGCAGACCGCAATATCTCAATATCCGTTACCCGCACGCGCTTGAAACGAAAATCAAAAGCAAGATTCCGCACGTAAAGGAAGACGAGGCTCCGGCAGGGTTATATGTCCTTGATTTCGAGTGCCAAAAAAACGACGACGATAACGTTCTTATCAATTTCGGCGGTATCGAAAGTGCGGGCGAAGTTTACGTCAACGGCAACTTCGTCGGGTACAGCGAAGACTCGTTCGACTATCAGGAATACGACATTACCGACTTCGTAAAAGACGGCGTAAACCGCCTTGCGGTGACGGTTTATCAGTTCTCGACGGGCAGTTACCTTGAAGATCAGGACATGTGGAGAATGAGCGGTATTTTCCGCGACGTTTTCCTTGTATATCGTCCGAAGAAATTCATTTCCGATATCTTTAACTATTCGGAATTCACCAATAAAGACGGTGTTATGTTCTTTCGCGCGGAAATCTCGATGCGTGCGGAACGCGCCGATTTCAGCGGCGGCAGGCTTGTCGTGATGCTTCGCGACGCCGACAGACAGGAAGTTTTTAAGGACATTGTCGTCATTCCCGAAATCAAAAACGGCGGAAGTTACAAGGTCGACTTTTTGAAAGAAGTCCGCGACGTAACGCTTTGGGAAATGGAAAATCCTTATCTTTACGAAGTGGACTATATCCTTTACGAAGACGGCGAAGACACCGTGATGGCGGACAGAAGAAAACTTATGTTCGGTTTCAGAACGGTGGAAATCACGGGCTATAATCCCGAAACAAACCGCGGTCCGTTCATTATGCTTAACGGCAAACCTTTGAAAATCCGCGGCGTAAACCGTCACGAATTCGATCCCGAACACGGCAGATACGTCTCGCGCGAGTTCAATGAAAACGACATCATCCTTTGCCGCAAAAACAACATCACGGCAATCCGCACGAGCCACTATCCCGACAGTCGCGACTTTTACGAACTTTGCGACAAATATGGCATCATCGTAATGAGCGAATGCAACCTTGAAACGCACGGTCTTGCGTCCAGAATCCCGGGCTCTGACAAACGCTGGGAAGGGCACGTCGTTTACCGTATGCGTAACATGGTAGACTCTTACAAAAACCATCCCTCGGTCATCTTCTGGTCGCTCGGAAACGAGGCGGGCTACGGCCAAAACTTCGTAAAAATGCGCGAAGCCGCGCTTGAAATCGACAAAACGCGCCCCATTCATTACAATCCCGACACCGACTTCCGCTCGTCCGACGTTCTGAGCGATATGTACACCCGTCAGGAAAAAATGAAACGCATCGGCGAATGTAAAAAACCTTATACGCACTGCATAGCGTTGTGGTCGCCGTCGGGCAAGGTCTTTAAGCCCAAGGATTACCGCGACAAACCTTTCGTACTTTGCGAATACGCGCACGCGATGAACAACAGCCTCGGAAACTTCAACGATTACTGGAAAGAGTTTTTGAGATACGACAGACTCGCCGGCGGATTTATCTGGGACTTTGCGGATCAGAGCATCAAAAAGGTTGAAAACGACGGCACGGTCAAATGGACGCAGGGCGGCGACTTCGGCGACGTACCCAACGACGGCAACTTTGTCTTCAACGGTATCGTTCAGCCTGACAGAACCCCGCAACCCGCGCTGTTTGAAGTGAAAAAGGTATATCAACTTGTCGATTTTTCGACGAAGGGCGACAACCTTATTATTAAAAACCGCCACAGAATAACCCCGCTCGACGACAGATTCAAGCTGTCGATGAGAATTCTGAGAGAAGGCAAATTCGTGGAAAAAGTCAAACTCGACCTGCCCGAAATCAAGCCGCTCAGCACGGGCGAAATCAATATTAAAAAATATATCAAAAACCGCGAAAACGAACTTTCGATCGTTGTGGAACTCAGCCTTGCGGAAGATACGTTCTTTGCGCCGGCGGGGCATATCGTCGCGTACGAGCAGATTTTGTATAATCCGAAAAAGGGCAAAGCAGTCGATATGACCGTCAAACCCGTTTACGAAAACAACAAGGACGAAGTGCGCGTTTATACCGAAGAATTCGACGCCGCAATCGACAAGAAAACGGGCGGGCTCAACTTCTTTACGAAAGACAACGCGCCGCTTTTGCACGAGCCGATCAAACCCAACTTCTGGCGCGCGATAACCGACAACGATTACTTGCCGCAAGTCCCCGCGTTCGTAAGGGCGATTATGGGCAAGTGGTATTACAAAAAAGCCACGAAACGCCTGAAAGTCGGCAGGATTAAGGTCAAGGAACAAAACGGCTCGATCAAGGTCGAAGTGCATTGGATAAGCACAAGACTGGGGCTGAAAACGACCTATAAATTCGACGGCGTGGGCAACGTTATCGTCCAGATGTCGGTGCGCGGACGCGCTTACGGATTGCCGAGATACGGCTTCGTGACCGAACTCAACGAAGGCTACGACAAGATGCGTTTTTACGGAAAAGGTCCGTTTGAAAACTATTGCGACCGTGGCGACGCGGCGATTCTCGGCGTGTACGAAGGCGCGGTGGAAGAGTTCGAACACGGCTATCTCACCCCGCAGGAATGCAGCAACCACACCGAAATGAGGTGGCTTGAAGTGTGCGGCGAAGACAAGCCGACGCTGCAAATCAAATATGTCGGAAAACCCTTTGAAGCAAGCGTCAACGAGTATAGTATCGAACAGCTGGAAAATACCACACACAGGCATTTATTGCAAAAAACCGGACGTTTAACTGTCACTTTTGACGGAAAACAACGCGGCGTAGGCGGCGACGTACCTGCCTTTGCATGCACTAAACCGAGATACAAAATCTATCCCGTCGTGAAGCATTCGTTCAGCGTGCAACTCTCTTTCAAAAAGTAAAAAGTCATTGAAATCATAATCGTCAAAAAACCCTCGCTCAGTCGGGGGTTTTTATTTTTAAGGTATTTTTTAATTGATTGTAATACTTTTGTAATGTGATAAACGACCGAAAACGTTTGTCAAAACCGAACGCGTATGGTAAAATGCAAGCGATATAATATTAAAAGGATTATATCGTTGCTTTACGCACACTATAACAAATACGAAAGGTGCAAAATGAAAATGAAATTCAAAAAGAATAAACACGAACTTGAAGTCGCGGAAACGCCCGACCAGATTATGGAAGACGCCACGGCGGAAGAACTTGAAACTCAAGACGCACGCGAACCTGAAATTCTTGACGACGTAAGCGCGTCCAACGACACGGAAGTCCACAAAAGACTTGGCGATTTTTCAAACGAAAACACCGTCATCGAAGGCGCACCCCCGATGCTTAAAATCGACCACCTTAAAAAAAGGTACGCCAACAGCGAGGTATATTCCGTAAAGGATTTGTCGCTGGAACTGAAACCCGGCGAAGTATTCGGATTTCTGGGCAAGAACGGCGCGGGCAAATCCACGACCATAAAATGTCTGACCGGCATACTTCCGTTTGAAGAAGGCAAAATCACGATTTGCGGATACGATATCGTGAAAGAGCCTATGCAGGCGAAAATGAACATGGGTTACGTCCCCGACAACCACAGCGTTTACGAACGTCTGACGGGTAGGGAATACGTAAACTACGTCGCCGACCTTTACCGCGTGCCGAAAGCCGACCGCGAAGAAAGGCTCAACATGTTTCTGGACTTATTCAGACTTCGTTTTGCCGTCGACCGTCAGATCAAGTCGTACAGCCACGGCATGAAGCAGAAGATTTGTATCATCGCCGCGCTTATTTACGAGCCGAAACTCTGGGTTCTGGACGAGCCGATGATGGGACTCGACCCGCAATCCACGGCGGAAATTTTAAGTTATATGCGTGAACACGTCCGCAAGGGCAACACGGTATTTTTCAGCAGCCACAACCTCGATATGGTTGCGAAGGTCTGCAACAGAGTCGCGATAATCAACGACGGCATTTTGCACTGCGTCATCGACTTGTCCGATCCCGCAAACCGCGAAACCCTTGAAAAACGATTCTTTGAAATCTCGTCCACCGAGGAAGAAAGGAGGGCGTGGAATGTCTGATAAAATCAACAAGGAAGCGCTTGCCGCGCATCGGAAAAAGGTGCGCGACGATTGGTTTACCATACGCGCGCTTTTGAAAATAGATATGAAATCCCGCTTCGGATACGGCACACGTATCGGCGCGGGCAACGTCGGGAAATGGATATTCAATTTAATTATGTCCGGCCTGATGTATGCAATAATCGTATTTTTGATTTTGCTTTTCACGCAAATGTTCGTCGCGCGTCCCGGACTTCGCGACAGTTACATCGTCATCGTGTCGATGGCGTCGATAATCCTGCAATTTTTCATTTGCACCGCAACGCTTATCAAGGCGCTTTATTACAGCGGCGACAACGAAATATTGCTGCGATTCCCCGTGAACGGCACGCAGATTTTCATTGCGAAGTCGATATTCGTATTCATCAGCAACTTTTTGATTACGATGGGGATTCTTCTGCCGTTTTACATCTGTTACGGCGTTATTCTGCAAAAGGCGGGCGCACTCGGAAGGCCGCCTGAGGTTTTCTATCCCGTGGCGATACTCACGACGTTTTTAAGCAGTTTCCTGCCGTTCTTCCTGGCGAACATCGTGGCAATCCCCGTGATGAAGTTAATCAACCTTATCAAAAACAAATACGGCATCGTATTGTGCGTTACGATCCTTGTGGTCGTGGGCATATTCGTCGCGTACATGCAACTGTTGAAATCGCTTGTCGGTTTTTACATTGAAAAGGATATGGCGTTGTTCAGCCCGGAAGTCATGGGCAGAATCGGGAAGTTTGCGGCAGGCGCGTTCCCGTTCAACCTTTACGCGAACATGCTTTTGGGACGCCACCCGTATATTAACCTTATTTACGTCCTGCTGCTTACGACGGGCGTCGGGCTTATTGCGATGCTCATCGTCAAAAAGTGGTATTTCAGCACGATTCTGGACGGCATCGAAAATCAGCGCGCTTCTTTCACGAAACGCACCTCGGACAAACCTCTTCCGCCGTTCCTGTCGTATATGCGCCGTGATTTTTACGGGATTTTAAGAAGTTTCAATTACAGCTTCCAATATCTCGTCATGGCGGCGGCGGCACCCGTTATGGTATATTACTGCAACGCGCTTGCGGGTTCTGTCGGCAGCAACAGCGTCGGCAACAACATTCTGCCCGGCATATCGCTTATGGTCATTACGATTTTCGTAACGGTCATCGTGTCGTTCTCGTCAACGGCGATAAGCAGGGAAGGCGGATGCTTTTATCATACGAAGATTATTCCGTTGCCGTACTGGAAGCAGGTGCTTGCAAAATTCCTTTTGTATTCGGGCGTAGCAACGCTTTCGATTATCCTTTGCTGCATCGCTGTAAGCGGCGCGAAGTTCGTATCGCCCGTAGACGCGGTTATGATATTCTTTATCGCGGAGTTTTCAAACATTGCGTTGACGAGTCTTTGCATGTGGTTCGATACCAAATCGCCCACGTTCAACTTCATGGGCGACGGCGAGCTTGTCTCGGCAAACAAAAACGTTGCCATCGCGCTTGCTCTCGGGCTTGTATTTGCGGTGTTGTACGGTTTGTTTACGATGATTGGCGGGTTCCTGCCCACGTTTGCGGGAATACCCATCAAACACGGCGCAAAGTCGATTATGGGGCTTTTGCTCATCGTGTCGGGCGTTGCGGCGGCACTGGGGCTTGTGCTTCTTTTCGTAAAACTTAACAAACGCTATAATAAACTTTATCAATAAGTATAATAACAAAACGAAATTATTGTAAGTTTCGTATATTCCTTGCGGCAGACGAAAGGTTCTTTGCCGCTGAAAAAAAGTAGGAGACGCCGATGAAAAAAGTACTGATAGGATTATTACTGATAATTCCTATGGCAATCGTTGCGGCTGTTGTTCTTGTTACAAACGTGGTTCTGATCACGCCCGATATTACGGTTGCGAGCATTGCAATCGTTGACCCCGATTTTTATCAGGACGTTGACAGCGTTTCGCTGTATTTTGACCGCCCCGGCATGCAATATCAGCTTGCCGCGCTGGTCCTTCCCAAAAAAGCAACGAATAAAAAAGTCCATTGGAGCATTGAAAACTCGGTATCGTACGATCCCGAGTACGAAGGCGATATTGCAACCGTCGACGATAACGGCAACGTTACCATAAACTGGACGGGCACGTTCGACGTTGTCGCGAAAACCGACGACGGCGGCAAAACCGACAGGTGCCGCTTTGAGATTAAAAGCGACGTCGCAAGGTCGGCTTACATCGTTTATAAAGACGCGAAACTCGGCGAAACGCCGGGCATCGACATCACGACGGACGAAATAATCCGCCTTGAAGCGTGCGCGCATCCCATCGACGTGGATCTTGAATACGTCACTTGGGAGTCGAGCGACAAAAACGTTCTTTCGGTTGACGCAAACGGCGTTGTCGTGCCGCAGGGCGCGGGAACGGCAACCGTCACAATGAAACTTAAATCCAAAGATTTCGTGTCGGGAAGCGAGAAGCGCGTTGCGCCCGAAATCGTCCGCACGGTTAAGATTACGGTGCGCGGCGGAGTGTTCCCGACGGCTTTGAAATACGTTCATACCGACAGCGTTTCGCTTTCGGAGATAGGCGCGGAAGGAAGTACTCTCGTTAAATCGCAAAACGCTACGCTTGAATCCGACGTAATCGTGTTCAGCGGAAAAACGGGTTACGCCGTCCTTGAAAAGGGCGGAAAAACAATGACGTTACGCAAGGTCGAAAGCGAAAATTCGATTGTTTTCGAAAACGCCGACGTTATTGAAAACAACACCGTTATCGTCGGGAAAGTCCCGTATAAACTCAACGCGATATTTGCCGCAAGCGGCGAAAAAGCAAGCGGCGCGCGTTATTATTCGTCAAACACAGACGTTGCGACAATTGACGAAAAAACGGGGTTAATCACTGCGATTTCAAGCGGTGAAGTCACGTTTACCGCAGAATTTGGCGAAGAAAGAATTTCAATCGATCTTCACGTGAGAAAACCCGTCATATACTTTATGCTGGAAAAAGACGCCCCGCAAGGTATCGCGGACGAGTGCGTTTACGGCAATATGTATTTTGAATATTCGGGCGAAGAAATGACAGGTCGGCTTGTGCCGTTCAGACAAATCAAAGTCGTTGCGCCCGAAGACCTTACGGGCAGTGAAAACCTGAACCGTTTCAAATGGAAGGTAGTAAGTGACGGCGATATCGCGACGATTGACGAAAACGGTGTGATTACTTTTTCGGAATTTGAAAAAGGCGTACGCAAAAACGTGAAAGTCATTGCCGAGGCAATGGACAGCCCGTATGCCGGCGACAGCATTAAAAGGGAATATAACTTCACCGTGATGTACGGCGTCAACGTCGAAACCGCCGATGAACTCACGAAAGCCGTCAACGAAGAAATCGACGGAAAGAAGTACGAAGTGTTCCTGAGAAACGATATCACCATTCGTTCCATCAGATATACCGAAGCAGACACATCCCGTTTTTCGGGCGAAAAGGGCGAAGAAACAAGGACATGGGACGACGCGCCGCTCAGACTCACGACAAGTCTTTACGGCAACGGCCATACGATTGACTGGAAACACCGCGACTACGACGATCCGACCGCCAAGCCGAACATCATGGGCTCGAACATACTAATGATGGACGGACCACAGGAAAAAGACGCACCGCGCGTACTTTTAAGGAACGTGAAGATTAAATCGTCCGAACTTCCGAAAAGTAACACTTTTGCAAGCAAAGATTTTGTCGGTACCGGCGTCTTAACGAAGGGCAACGTGCACGTGCAATACTGCGTCATCGAAAACGCAATGTTCTGCATGAAAGTCGGCGGATACGATAATCAAGAAAAAGCCGTTGAAAAGGGCGATTTTGCCGAAACGCTTATCGAAGGCACGATTATGAGCAACAGCAGCAAATTCACCTGCTTCTCCTGGTGCGCTTACAAGAACCAGAGAGTCGTGATGAAAAACTGCGTATACGGTCAGGCGGCTTCCCCGAGCATCGGATTTTCCAGCGGCGACGACAACGAAGAGCATACCTGCAATCTCGACATTCAGGGAATACTGAGAATTTACAACTGGAAACAGGACGTCGACCTTGACCTAGTCGGCGGAATCACGAACGACGATACAATCGACAATCTTTTGAAAGAGGTTATTCAAAAAGGTTTGAGCGGGAAACGCTTTGAACATCTTTTTGTCAAAGACTCCGGCGTAAGATATATGCACTGCGGAATGTTGTTCAGCGGACTTGCACACAAAAACCGCGTAACGGTAACGGGTGCGCTTGAAGAAAACGGATTCGACCACGAAGAAATTCAGATCAGTGAGCTTGTGGAAGAAACCAATAAGGTCTTGGCAAGCCTGCTCAAAGGCCAGCTCAATCCCGTGACGTTTTACGGATATACCGACGAAAGCAAAACGCCCGTAAAACACAATTCAAACCTCGTTCACTCGCAGGAGTTGTACAAACTGCTTCGCGGGGAATAAACAACGCTTGATCTTTGCAACCGCCGTATTTACGGCGGTTTTCTTTTTCGTTCTTGACAAGCGCGCTTTATGATAGTTATAATAATGTGTATAAGAACTATCAGAGGTGTTTTATGAAAGGTCTTGCATTGGAAGGCGGCGGCGTAAAAGGCGCGTATCACATCGGCGTTATGACCGCCCTTCGCGAAATGGGGCTTGCCGATTTTGACGGCTACGTCGGCACGAGTATCGGCGCGATCAACGCTGCTATGTTCTGCGCCGGCGACTGGGAAAAAACCCTGGAACTTTGGGACAATATCAATATGCAGAACGTCCTTGATATGGACGAACTGTCGATAAAGGAACTGACGCAGGGACAATTCAACGCGCAGCTTATCGGCAACGTCGGGAAGCTTTTGAGAAACCTTGGCGTGTTCGTCGATACGACGGCGGACAAAATGCGCGCTTTTCTGAAACAATATATCGACGAAAAGGCAATCAGAAAAAGTAATAAAGACTTCGGACTTGTGACCTATTCCGTCCCCGATTTCGCGCCGCATTACATGATGAAAGAAGATATCCCCAAAGGGCAGATTTACGATTACGTCATGGCGTCGTCGGCGTATCCCGCATTCAAATGGCAAAAAATCGAAGGAAAGGAAAACAAGTGGTTTATCGACGGCGGCGTTTACGACAATATGCCCGTGAAAATGCTGGTCGACAAAGGCTACGACGAAATCGTCGCAATCCGCACGAATATCAAAAAATACCGCGCTTACCGCGACGTCGACTTAAAGGGGGCGAAACTTCTGGTGTTTACCCCCAGCGAAAAGCTCGATTACGCCGTAAACTTCACGAAAGAAAATATCGACAGATTCAAGGAAATGGGCTATTACGAGGCAAAGCGCACGATTCTGGGCTTGCCGAGTTTCAGATTCTGCGTGCGCGCCGTCGACGATCAGGCGTTTTCCGACTTTATGCACGGCATCGACAGAAAAGCCATCGAAGAAGTCGTCACCCTTGCGAAACTTAAAGTGCATAAGTCGCAGGACGCGAATATCGAGGACGTCATCGACACGCTGCGCGATATGCTTAAACTGTCGTCGAAGTCTTCGGACTTGCAGGTGTTTGAAAACTTTCTGGAAGTTTTCGCCGTGTATTTCAACGTCGGCCGCTTCCGCTTTTACGATATCGACGAGTTTTACGACGCCGTTTTCTCCGCCGCGAAAAAAGCCGCAAAAGGCGTCAAGGGCGGCATAGACGAGGTCATCAAAAACGACAGGGGTATCAAAAACGAATTAAAGGAAATATTCATAGCGTTTTATAAGTGCTATCACTCGCCAAAACGCCTTAATAAATAATGGAAAAACTTTTACTTCTCGACAGCAACAGCCTTTTGCACCGCGCGTATTACGCGCTCCCCGGTCTTACCGACAGCAAAGGAAACCCAACCGGCGCGATCTTCGGGTTCGTGTCCATGCTCGCGCGGCTTATCAAGGAAGAAAAACCGACGCATATCGCGGCTGCGTTTGACCTGAAAGCGCCGACGTTCAGACATAATATGTATGCGGGCTATAAGGCGACCAGAAAACCCATGCCCGAAGAACTTGTGAAACAAGTGCCCGTCCTTAAAAAACTTATCGGCGACCTTGGGATAAAAATCGTGGAACTTGAAGGCTACGAGGCGGACGATATTATCGGCACGCTTGCAAAAAGGTTTTCGTGTCCTACGGATATCGTCACGGGCGACCGCGACAGCCTGCAACTTATCGACGACACCACCAACGTGCTTTTCACGAAAAGGGGAATCACCGACGTCGTGAGATACGACAAGGAAAGGCTTTTTGAAGACGGCTTCGAAACGCCGTCGGCGATTATCGACTACAAGGCTCTTCGCGGCGACGCGTCCGACAATATCCCCGGGATTCCGGGCATCGGCGAAAAGACCGCAATGGAACTTCTCAAAACCTACGGTACAATGGAAAACGTCCTCTCTCACGCCGACGAAATCAAAGGGAAACTCGGTGAAAAAATCAGGGACGGAAAAGATATGGCGCGGCTTTCTTACACGCTTGCGACAATAAATACCGCCGTGCCGATTGATATCGGAATGTCGGATATTACGTTTTCGTACCCGCTTTCAAAGAGTGCGAGAAACGCGCTTATCGCGCTGGAATTCACGTCGCTTACAAAGCGTTTCTCGTTCACCGACGAAGAAGTAAAATCCGACGAAAACGACACTTCACAAGTCAAAATCGAATATACAACAGTTGAAATTGACAACATCGACGATTTGAAGAAGTTGTTTGACGACAACAAAGGAAAGCCTTTCGCGCTTAACGCAGGGGCGGACGTCGACGTTGCGTTTTCTGCCGACAGACTTTATGTGATTAAACAAAACTACGACCTTTTCGGCGGTATGACGATGGACGACGTACTGAAAGAAATCGCGCCGCATCTGACCAACGAGTGCGTCGTATCCGACCTGAAAAAACTTTTGCATCTTTTCAAGGACGCCGGCGTCGAAACGTCGGTAACGCCAAAGGACGTGGGACTTCTTGCATATCTCGTTTTCGGCGGAAGAAGTTTCAAGGATATCGTTACTCTTGCCGCCGCCGCAAACGTTTCAGGCGACTCGATTACGGCGTTTTTCGCAATCTGCGACTACCTTGAAAAGGAACTTGAAAGCAAAGATCTTTCGTCGCTGTATCACGATATCGAACTGCCGCTTGAACGGGTTTTGTTCGATATGGAATGCGCGGGCGTGAAAGTCGACGTCGCGGTTCTGGAAGAGCTTCGGAAAAAATACGAGGACGAAATCGAAACGCTCACCGCAAAGATTTACTCGTACGCCGGCGAAACTTTCAATATAAATTCGCCGAAACAACTCACGGTGATATTGTTTGACAAGCTCGGGCTGAAACCGTCCAAAAAGAACAAGACGGGGCTTTCCGTCAACGTGGACGTACTTGAAAAACTTTACGAAGAGCACCCGATTATCCCGCTTATTTTAAGGTACCGTCAGATTTCCAAACTGTTATCGACTTACGTGCTGGGGCTTGAAAAGGCGGTGTCGTCCGACGGGCGCGTGCATACCGAATACAAGCAGACTTTGACGAACACGGGCAGGCTGTCTTCGACCGAGCCGAACCTTCAAAATATCCCGACTCGCACCGTCGAGGGCAAGGAAATCCGCCGTGCGTTCGTCGCGGAAAAGGGCAAAGTGCTGATTTCCGCCGACTATTCGCAAATCGAACTTCGTCTTATGGCGCACATGAGCGGCGACGAAAACCTCATACGGGCGTACAACGAAAGCCGCGATATTCACGCCTCGACCGCTGCGGAGATTTACGGCGTCGATATTGCCGACGTAACGGACGAAATGCGCCGCAACGCAAAAGCGGTCAACTTCGGAATAATTTACGGAATAAGCGACTTCGGACTCGCGCAAAACCTGTCGATCAGGGTTGCCGACGCGAAAAAGTATATCGAGCGGTATTTCAGGACTTATCCGAAGGTCAAAGAGTTTATGGACGGGCAGGTCGAATTCGCAAAAGAGCACGGCTTTGTAAGAACACTTTTCAACCGCATACGTCTTATGCCGGAACTTTCGTCAAGTAACTACGCCGTGAGAGAGTTCGGCAAGCGCGCCGCAATGAACTTCCCGCTGCAAGGTACCGCCGCCGACATTATAAAAATCGCAATGCTGAAAACGGCGAAAAACCTTGAAGGAACAAGTGCGAAACTTCTTTTGCAGGTTCACGACGAACTTATCGCGGAAGCCGACGAAAACGAAAAGGACAAGGTTGAAAAAATCCTGAGAGAAAGCATGGAAACCGCGGTAAAACTCAGCGTCCCCCTTACGGTCGGCGTCGCAAGCGGCAAAAGCTGGTACGAGGCGTAATATGAAAGTTGCGGTAACGGGCGGCATAGGCGCGGGCAAAAGCGAATTTATGCGCGCCGTGAAAGAACTTGGAATAAGGATGTATTCCGCCGACGAAATCAATGCGGAACTTTTGCGCGACAAAAGATATATCGAAAAACTTTCGGCGGCATTTCCGCTTGCCGTAAAAGACGGGAAAGTCGATAAGGCTGCTCTTCGCGAAGAAGTGTTTTCGGATGAGAAGAAACGTAAAACGCTCAACGCGCTCGCGCACCCCGAAATACGGCGGAAAATCGAAGAAATCACGGGCGACGCCGTCGTCGAAGTGCCGCTTTTGTTTGAAAGCGGGATGACGGATTTGTTTGACAGAGTAATCGTCGTGACCGCCGGTGAAGACGTGAGAATAAACCGCATCGTTTCGACAAGGAACATATCAAAAGACCTTGTGAAAAACATAATTAAAAATCAAACCACGGACGACGAAAGAATTAAGCGGGCGGACTACGTCGCGATAAACGACGGCACCCGAAAAGATTTATACGAACAAGCGAAAAACATTATAAAAAGGATTTTTGAATAATATGGAAAACGTTCTTGACATTCTCGGCGGCGTGAAAGACTACGCCCATCGCGGCTGTTTCGACAAGACTTTGCCCGAAAACTCGCTCACTGCAATCCGCATTGCGGCGGACAAAGGGCTGGGGCTTGAAATCGACGTGCATCTGACAAAGGACAACAAACTCGTCGTGTTTCACGACCACACGTTAAAGCGTATGTGCGGCGTAAGCGGCATTGTCGAAGAAATGACGGAAAGCCAGCTGACCGCGCTTAAACTCAAAAACACTTCGCACACGATTCCGACGCTGAAAGACGTGCTTGCGGCGGTTGACGGGCGCACCCCGATATTGATTGAGTTGAAGTGCCGAAACAACGAAATCGCACTTTGTGACGCACTGATTGATGAGTTAAAGTCCTATAACGGCAAATATATGTACATAGGCTTCAACGAAAAGGCGGCAAAGTATTTTAAGGATAAGGGATATACGATTGCGCTCTCGTGCTTTAAGCCGAAGACGCCGAAACTCGATTTCAAACCCGATTTTCTGCTTTGCAATATTCTGGGGATTCCGCGCAGCAAGAAAAAACGCGCGAAATATCCGCCGTTCATATCCTGGACAATCGAAAGCGAGCGCGGCAGGAAAAAATCGGAAGAAACGTCGGTCGCGACGATTTACAACACGGCAAATTTCAATTTTTGAAAATAAAAAAGATAAGAGGTAAAATTATGCAAAACATCACAAACGGCATTCTGGACGTAACGGTCAACGAAAACGGCAGCCTTCTCGACAGCGTGAAATATCGCGGCGAGGAATATCTCTGGCAGGGCAGCGAGAAATCGTGGAAATCGAAAGACATCGTCATCTTCCCCTTCGTCGCGCGCCTTAAAGACGGCTGGTATACCGTCGACGGAAAACGCTACGAAATGAAAAACCACGGGCTTGCCCGCTACAACGTCTTCACGGCGGAAAGCAACACCGGCGACACGCTCGTTATGGACTTTAAATCGACGGAAGAAACCAAAAAACAATATCCGTTCGATTTCGATTTCAAGGTGAAATACGCGCTTGTCGGAAACAGTATGAAAATCACGTACACCGTCGTAAACACCAGCGACGTCGATATGCCTTTCGGGCTCGGCACGCACTTCGGATGGGCGCTTGTCGGCGACGAAACCGACGATACCTGCGACGTATCCGGCAACTTTGCGATTATCGACACCGATAAACCCATCGAAGAATATGAATTCGACGACGATCTGCACCTTGTCAAGGGCGAGAAAAAGTCGGAATTTACCAACAAAATCCCCCTGGTGAAATCGACTTTTATCCACGATGCGGTCGTCACGAAAAACAACGCGAAAAAAGTAACCCTTCTTCGCCGCGACGGCAAGGAAATCACGTTCGACATCGGCAACGTTCCCGTGCTTGCGATATGGTCCAACAACAAAATGGGCAAATACGCCTGCATCGAAGCGTGGTGGGGGCTTCCCGACACCGTCGATTGCGACAGGGAACTGAAAAACAAATTCCTTATCAACACTCTCCCCGCGGGAAAGACGTTCGAATATAAAGTAACCGTTACGTTTTAATAACTAAACGGCGTTTATTATTGAAATTTTCAAAGGCGCGTGCTACAATTTAACAGTAGCGCGCGTTTTCGCGCAAAGGAGTATTTATGCAAAGAATGAAAGTTTCGGAAATTCCTTATGAAAGGGCGGACGCCGAAAAGGTATGCGGCGTCATTGATAAAGCGGTTGAAAAAATCAACGCGGCGAAGTCCGTCGACGACGTGCTGGAAGCAAGAGAACTCGTGAACGACGCTTTGCGCGATTTTTATACGGAGTCGTCGCTTGCGAACGCCCGTTTCACGCTTAATACCAAGGACGAGTTTTACAGCGCCGAAAAGGACTATTACGACGAGAAAATGCCCGTGGTGCAGGTAAGTTATCTGAAATACGCCGACGCGATTTTAAGCAGTAAGTTTTTGGACGAACTCAAAACAAAAATAAATCCCGTCATCATTAAACAATTCGAGTTGCAGAAAAAAGCGGTGAGCGACGCGATCGTTCCCGAAATGCAAAAAGACAACGCGCTTGTTACGGAATACTCAAAGTTCGTGTCGGAATGTACTTATAACTTCCGCGGCAAGGATATTACGCTTGGCGAACTTCGCAAATTCGCACAGGACAGCGACCGCGCAACCAGAAAAGAAGCGTACGTCGCGCTCGGAAAGACGCTGGAAAAACACAGCGATTTTCTGGACGACGTCTTTGACAGAATGGTCAAAAACCGCGACCTTATGGCAAAGAAAATGGGATACAAGAACTACGTCGAGTTGGGCTACTACAATATGGGCAGGCTTTGCTATGACGAAAAAATGGTAAAGGTTTTCCGTGAAAACGTCTTAAAGGACATCGTGCCCGTCGTGACGCGTCTGAAAAAGCAGGTTGCGGAAAAACTCGGCATCGACCGCATGCGTTTATACGACAACGACACGTATTTTCAGGAAGATCCGAAACCCGCTCTCGACGAGCGCGGCATTCTGAAAGCAGGGCAGGAAATGTACAAGGATATGAGCCCCGAAACCGGCGCGTTTATGGATATGATGATGGATACCGACGCGTTCGACGTGTTCACGCGCGAGGGCAAATGGACGGGCGGATATATGACGAGTTTCGATAAGTATCACCAGCCGTTCATCTTCGCAAACTTCAACGGAACGACCGCCGACGTCGACGTCGTAACGCACGAGGCTGGACACGCTTTTGCGTATTATATGTCGGAACCCGTCGTGCCGTATGAACTTGGTCTCGGCGCAATGGAAACGGCGGAAACACACAGCATGTCAATGGAGTTTTTCGCCTGGAAATATATTGATATGTTTTTCGGCAAAGATGCAAATAAGTACCGTTATAAGCACCTTTTCGACGCTTTAACCTTCATTCCGTACGGAACGATAGTGGATTACTTCCAACATATAGTATACGAAAATCCCGATATGACGCCTAAGGAGCGCGACGACGTCTGGCTGAAACTTGAAAAAGAATTCCGCCCGTGGATGGACGCCGACGACGTGCCGTATCTTTCAAAAGGTACAAGATGGCAATACCAGAATCACATTTTTGAAAGCCCGTTTTATTACATCGATTACTGCCTTGCTCAGACCGTCGCGATCGAGTTTCTGGAAGAATCGCAAAAGGATTACGACAAGGCGTTCAAGGCGTACCTTGCACATGCGACGCGCGGCGGCTCGTACGTCTTCACCGATCTTGTTCGCCTTGCGGGGCTGAAATCTCCGTTTGAAGAAGGCGCGCTTAAAGAAGTCGCGAAAACGTCCGAAAACATTCTTTCGTCGCTTCAAAAAACGTTTTAATTTTTAAGGGGATAATAAATTATGAAAAAAACAAAAGTCAGGACAAGTAAAATTCTGTTGTGGGTTGTGTCGGCGGCGCTCGTCGCGATACTGTCGGTGTCGCTTGCCTTTATGGGCGTTGCGCTCAACCGCACGAAAAACCTTTATAAAACCGATTTTTCAGACCTTACCGGGCTTGCAAGCAAAACTGTGTTGTTCATCGGCGACGGTATGGGCGAAAACCATATTAAAACGACGGAAACGTATTACGGCGAAAGGGCGTTTATGCGCTCGCTCGGGGCAGACGGGTTCGTAACGACGTTTTCAAACAACGTCGGGATTCCCACGGACAGTGCGGCAGCCGGAAGCGCGCTTGCAACCGGACAAAAATTCAATAACGGCGAAGTCGCGCGCCACGGCGGAAATAACGTCAAAAGCGTCGCAGAGTACGCCAAGGAGAAAGGGCTCGGCGTGGGTATCGTGACGACGGACAAACTTTACGGCGCGACGCCGGCGTCGTTTTCGTCGCACGCAAACAACAGGGGCGACACTTCCGAAATAATTAAAGGGCAGATTAACGACGTCGTGGATTTGTATCTCGGCGCGGGAAAAGACGAATACACGAAATATAAATCGCAGTTTGAAAGCAAGGGCTTTACGTTCGCAACAAGTTTCAACGACGTCGGCGGAAGCGTTTTGAGCAATAAATTGATTATGCCGTTTTCGTCGCTTCCGTCGGAAGACGGCACCGCCGATACGCCTACGCTCGAAATGTGCACCGAGTTCGCGCTGAAATTTATGGAAGCCCGCTTCCCGGGCGGATATTTTCTGATGATCGAGGGCGCGCATATCGACAAGAAAAGCCACAAAAACGATATTATCCCGATGACAAAGTACCTTAAAAGTTTCGACAACTCCATTAAAATCGCATACGACAGGCTAAAAGACCTCGACAGCGCGATTATCGTCACCGCCGACCACGAAACGGGCGGGCTGAAATACAAGGACGGCGAAACCAAAGACGATATCAAAAACAGCCTTTATACCACGAAAACGCATACGGGCACCAACGTGAAATACTTCATTTTCGTGAAAGGATTGTCTGCGGACGAGCTGAAAGCGATTATTCCCGCGAAAATCGACAACACCGACGTAAACCGCGTCGCACGCGCTCTTCTCGCCGCTTAAACATAAATGGTTTCAAATACTTGACTTTATGCGGTTTTTAAGATATTATTTTATCCGTTGTGCGGACATGGCGGAATTGGCAGACGCGTAAGATTCAGGTTCTTATGGTCGCAAGGCTGTGCAGGTTCAAGTCCTGTTGTCCGCACCAAAGCAAACAAAAACGAACCGAAATTATTCGGTTCGTTTTTTCATATCTTTGGTTTGCAACAGGACTTGTGACAATGCAGTGCATTGTCTGCACACTCCGTGTGCCCCTGCACGCTGTGCATCTGGTGCAACGCTTTGCAAGTAAACTTGCTCGCTTATGCTATTACGCTCGTTTTACTCGCTACAAGTCCTGTTGTCCGCACCAGGATGGACCCAGTTGAACCAGAAAGGTTTGACTGGGTTTTCTTTTTTATAATATTTATAATATTAGGCATACATTTCAAATCTAATGGTTTTCTTTTCAATCGGAAGATTTGACTTGCGTTTCATAACGACATCTTTTGAATATTTGTAAAATAAAAAAGGCCCGACGCTTTTCAGCATCATGTCTTATCAAGCCTGTATAGTTAAGGTGAATTTCTATTCGGTCTTTGTAAAGAATAACGTCTTTGATAAGCAATTCAATCATTAGACGAGGTGTTTTTCGGATTGCTTGTTGCAAATAGTCAACAATGTCTTTTTTATCAATAGGAATTGTTTCTTTCGCTTTTTCCAAAGCCAGTTTGGTTTCAAATTTTGTTTTTTGTTGCTCGAGTTATTCCAACCTTTTTGCAGTGGAAGCACTCACGATTCCTTTTTCCATACACGCAATAAGATTTGATAAAGCTTTTTCTGTGTCATGCAATTGACCTTCTATAATATTGATTACAGACGCATCTGCCATTTTTTGTTGATGAGCGTTTAGTATTAGAGTTGCAAGTTTATCTATTAATCTTGGATTCGCAAGAGTTTCATAAGTTGCCTCGACAACCAACTGTTCTAGTAGTTCTTTCCTTATTGGAGTATTGTCGCATTTTTTATCGACTTTTCGCCCTGAGCATTTGTAATATCTTACAACCTTGCCGGTTCTTGAAGTCCCACTATTCGAACTTACAGATCTCCCGCAATAGCCGCAATGCACCTTGTTTTTTAAAAGATATTGTACGTCGGTATGTTTGCCGATTTTATTTGCTTGCGCTTTGGCTCTACATATATCGAATACTTGCTCCTTGACGATAGGTGGGTAAATGTTATCGAATATTTGGTTGCCGAACCGAACGATGCCTATATATTTTTCGTTTTTCAGTAGATTATAGAAAGCAGTTCGTGTAAATGGTTTTCCGTGACAAAGCACTCCTTCGTTGTTTAGGTCGTCAAGTATGTCTTTTATAAGCCTACCACTTGCGTATTCTTCAAACATTCGTCTTACGATTACAGCCTCGTCTTCTTTGATTCGCACTTTTCTTCCTTCGGCTTTCGTTCCGTATGCCTCGTACCCGAAAATAGGTACACCGCCTGTAAATTGTCCTTTGATTCGACTTTCGTTCAATCCGCGCTTAACCTCTTGTGAAAGCTCGGCAGAGTAGTATTCAGCCATGCCGACGTACATATTTTCAAGAATAATGCCGTCAAGGTTTTGAGAATCGTCTATGTTTCGCGATGTTCGTTCGCTATCGGAAAGCATTTGTTGAAACATAGTTGGAACACTCCTTTGTCGAGTTGTCTTTTTCTTTCGACACCTCGAAAAAATCGGGAAAGCATCGCATCGTCAAGGAAATAGGGAAAATATTGCGTTGGTATATTTGCTTTGATTATCCGCAATATTTTACCCCTTGAAGAAAGATGCTTTTCTGATAAACTCCACAACCACCTATAAAAGAGAAAGAAGAAATATATCACATTATATGGGCGTGTGGGAGCGTGCGCCTAAGACAAAAAGACTTCACTTCCACGGACTGTTTTATATCCCAGAAGGCACTATACCGGGCAATATGATTGAGAAGAAAGATTTTAATCTCAATACGCATAAAATGCGGTTAACTATGCAAAGTGAATACTTTAACTCACGTTTTGTAGAAATTACTTTGAACGGATAGACGATAATTTCGTGAAAATGGGCAACGCAATGGCATACATTTTGAAGTACATAGGCAAGACGAATGAAAAGATTGTTTACTCTCGAAAACTACCTGTGTATGTAATATCTAACATAGATGAAAACGATGTATTATGCGGTATAGGCGTTGAAGAAAAGAAGTTGTTGTTGCAAGACAAATTTATGTGTTACAACGAAGGCGAATAGATTGGCGTAATAAGCCAAAAGACAAAATCGCGCCTACGAACTTTCAACTAAAAACCATCGAAGATTCCGAGGCAAGATGCCAGCAACGACCAGACGGATAAGCGAGGATTTTGCCAAGCGGGTTAGCGCGAAACCTCGCTCCGCTCCGTGCTGATCTGCCCGGATTCGGGTTAGTGTTTTAGAGAAGACGTGCCGTAGTCTTTGGCGACGCGCAGCGGCGCCACTTGTATCAAGACTACGGCACGTCTAATCGTCAAATGGAGAAAATACGGGTTAAAATAATGTAGTTGTTGCTCCCTATCTCTCCTGTGTTTTTGAAACAGTTTCGTTGTGAATTTTGCTGTTTTTTTATAATTTGTGTTGAAATGATTTTTTTAATTTTTCATTTCATAGGTAAATAATGGTGTAACAAGTTTGAACCTATAAAAAGTTGAAAAAACAAATTAAATATGCTATAATTCAATTGCTGTTTTATTTGAACAATAGCACCTTTTATTTTGAATCGACCACCTTGGGATGTATGAAGTCGTGAAAATCGCTACGGAGGAAATCTAAATGTTTGAAAAACTAAATCAAATAAGCGATAGAGTGTTTAATAGATATGTAACCGTTGAAAAAAATATAAAAGCGGCAAGCAATTCTTTTTATGATTCATATCTTGATATGGTTGAGGAGTTGCTGAAGTTTCTTGCGATTTCTGACAATATAGAACTTACGGCACGTATGACCTGTGGAGATATTTTACACAACCTCGAAATTAAAGCTTTTTTATCTGGCGATTTATTAGTAGACGAATATACTTACTGTAAATTATGTGACTATACGTTGAAAATAAATGCACATAAGCATAAAATGGAAAAGAATATACAAATCGAGACTGTCATAAATTATCTTCGCATTTTTATCAATGTGGTAAATGCATTTTTTGCCTATAAAAAAACCGAAAAAATACAGTATGATGATAATTCGATTATGGAAATATACGGAGTTTCTGAAAAGGAAAACGCATCACTGAAAGCTGAAATGCAAAAACTGAAAGACGAGCTGTTATCTTCCGTCGAATCGGGAAAAATGAAAGAAACCGACATCGAAACGTATAAAAATCTTTTGTCGCAATCCGAAATCGATAAACTTTCGCTTGAAGACCAAAACGAAGAACTTCAACGTCAAATCAGTGTGTTAAAGGATATAAAACTTTCTTCTATGGAAGAAAAACTCAATAAAACGATAGATTTATTGCTTGAATTAAAACCTGCCATTGTAGAAAACCGTATTCTCACGAAAGCCGTGGGAAGAAAAGTCGGCGGAATGATAAGCGGCGACATGAATATCGAGAAATGGATTGCGGACGAAAAGGATAAGGAGCAAATCTGATGGCTGACAACGTATTCGATAAACTTGACGAACAAGCCAAAGTTTTAGCGCGTATAGACAAAAATACAAGCGATAACTCTTCCGTTGTAGACGAAATGTTAAAGACAAATTCGTCCGAGTTGGTGGAATTTGTAAAAAACGCAGATAGGGTATTTATATATTGCGGAGATAAAAGCGATCTTAACAGGAAGAACAAAAAGAGACGTATATCTATTGTTAAAAAACTTGTTTTATCCTTAATACAAATAATTACCGTTCTTGCGGCAATATATATTCCTTATATGTGGTGCGTATTGATATTAAATTTGCTTATTTACGCATATCCGATTTATAAAGTCGTTACGTTCAAACCGTTGCCATACGAAATGAAATACGACGAAATGGACAAAAAGTCGAGCGGTATATACGATGATAATAATATTTTATGCGGTAACGACGGAGAAAAGTGGTATGTTAAGATTTTAAGAGTTGCGGCTATAATTATGCCATATTTGAACGCCGTATCGCTTTGGTTAATTCCTGCTATTGCGGGAATTGTTCGCATTTATTTATTTGTATTTGTCGGAGTTGATTGTATTTGCGGATTGATTTTGTTTCCCGTTTTTTTGAGTGACGTATATTGCGAATATAACTTATACTTTGTTAAAAACGACTTGTCAATACCTTATGAACAATTAAAAGAGTTTATGAAACAAAACAATCTAAAATAAAAAGCCATCCTCTTGGTTAGGAGAGGATGGATAAAGCGTCAATACCGAAGAAATCGGCAATTTGTTGTATCGTATCCAAGTTTTTAATCCCTCTGTTGATCCATCTTCCGACGGTTCTGACATCGGTGCAGAATTCAAAAGCGAATTCTTCCTGAGTACGATACTTCGATTCCTTGATAAGACGTTTTAAGTTTGCCCCAGCAACTAAGCCAAGGTCTTTACGTTTTTGTTCCATAACGTATACCTCCTTTGCTTAGCTTTCGCAGTGCTCCGAAGGCAAACTATTAAAGAACGTTATTATTATATCATAATTTCAGCAATATTTCAAGCGATAAGAATAGGACAAAACGTGTCCTGTTCTTTTTTTATGCCCTGCGATACAATAAAGACACAAAACAAAAACGGAGGCAGAACATGTACTACTTGGTATCGGGAACCGGCGACGGTTCGTTTGAATGGGTAATCGAGGCGGATTCTGAGGAGTCTGCCAAACAAAACGCAATGAAAGATTTGAGTGCGGACGACAAAATCACGTCGATAAAAGCACTTTCAATAGAGGAGTGTATCGAACTCGGATATAAGGAGTTGTCGAACGAAATAAAACGATATTATCTTGAAAGTCATTACGATATGAAAACAATTACCGTCAGAGAATACGCTCAAATCGAAAAACAACTCAAAGAAAACTCGGACGGATATTACAAGGCATTAAAAGAGTTTAACGAAAAACTTCGCTTGATTCGTCTTTTGAATAGAGTTGCCGATATCGATGAAATGAAGCTCGGCGAACTAAAACACTATTTGAATTTATTGACTCAAGCAAAAACTGAGGAAGAGTTCAATAAAATACTCAATAACGCAAAGGAGAGCAAATAATGGATATCGTAAGCACTTTAGGTTTAATTGTAACGGTAGTCAGCACAATCGCATGTCCAATCATTGCGCATAACAAAGGTCGTAGCGCAATCGGATGATTTTTCGGTGGGTTGTTTCTCGGCGGATTCGGCTTAATTATCGTCAGTTGTCTGTCAAATAAAAATAATTAACCAGACAAAGCACTTGTATTAACAAGATAATACTTGAAAATATTCGTAAAAAAGTGTATAATATCAATAATAAGGATGAAGGTGTTAAAAATCAAAACGGATTGAAAAAATCCAATTGATTACCAATGGTCTACCTGCATCGGTCTAATAGATTTTTTTACGGCGACCGACGGTAAATCAGGTCGTTTTTTACATACAGGGGAACTTATGATTCAGATAATCGGCGTTATCGCCACTAAAAACAGGAACGAATTATTAAAGAGGGCTCTTACGTCGGCTATCAATCAAACACGCAAATTAGACGAGTTGATAGTCGTGTCGGATTCTGATGAAAGAGACTTTCAAAAAGATAGGGATCTATGCGAAGGTAAATGCAGATTTCTTGGAGATCGATACACAAGAAATTATGCCGGAAATTTAAATACGGCCATTGACAACATCGTACTAAGACATTTGATTCGCAACGATGAAAATGCCGACGATATTTATATTGCTTTTCTTGACGACGATGATTCTTGGAAATCAAATTACATAGAATCTTGCTATTTAAAGTTGAGCAGTAAGCCGGATTTTGTCGTGTCTGGATTGAATTATTCTTCCGAAGGCAATGCGTTCCCTTTAAGCGTGCCGACTTATCTTGAAAAAACTTCTTTTTTGGCTAAAAATCCGCATATTCAGGGATCTAATACGTTTATTAAGTTGAGCACTCTGTTAAAAGCCGGTTGCTTTGACGAGGCTTTAAATTCGACCACGGATAGAGACTTTTTTACTCGTGTAATGATGTTGAACCCTAAATATGAAATAATAAACGAAACTTTAGTAGATATCGATGCGCATAATGACCGCTCAAGGCTTACCAACAATAATGCAGGTAAAAGAGAAAGCCTTTCATATTTTTATTCGAAATATGAAGGACTAATGGATTCTGAGATTAAACTGCAATTTTTTGAGCGAGCGAATCGGTATACAGAACTTTCGGAAGAAAGCACAACCGATAATTTACCGCATGAATCAGGAAAAACTTGCATTAGACAAAATTGCGGTGGTTTTAATAAACACGTCGTTTTTGGATTTATCGTGTCAGATGAAAAGTTAGGGCTGAGACTGTTAAAGGCTATCTCCGATTTAGAAGGCATTGATAAATCAATTGTGTTGCTGTGCAATATCGAATATCCGACGCAGCAATTTATAGATGCCGTCAAAGAAATCAATGCTAAAATAGTTTTATTAAGAGAAGCCAAGAAAACAGGATTAAACATAGATTGCCTTGGTTTTGCCTCTGATTCCTTGCGCAAAGGCGGTCAAATAAAGGATATTACGATTTCGAGAACCATACTTCACAAACTTTTGAAGACGTATAGTAACGAGGACGATATTATATGGGTTTTAGATGACGATATGGATTTTAAGTATTTAACGAGGGTTGATTCAGAATTTTGCGAATGTCCCTTAAATGTTGTCGATATTCTGTCGAGATATGACGGCAAGGCTGATGTTGTAATCGGCTCTTATTCGGGGGATGCTCCGCTGCCGACTCTTTCGACATTGAGAACATCGTTATTAGATTATGTTTATAAAGTTTACCTTAACAAGACCGAACGCTACAGGACCGACATATACGATATCAGAGACTATTATTACGATTTATCGGATAGCCATATCGGTTTGGAAACGCCCTTGAAATCCTACGCCGAGTCGTTGAACGACGTGTTTTCGGGGAAAGCAACGTCAAGAAAACTATTTGTGAGCGAAATGTCGGAGTTTACGCCATATTGCAGGGGTGGGAACACTATTATATTCAATAGAAGAGTATTAGATATTCCGAATATTTCATCACGATTCGGCGATTTGATTGCAAGAAGAAGCGACTATTTCTGGGTAGAACAGGCAAAGAAAAACGGGTTTAACATTATTGGTTCTTCATTCGCCACATTGCATTCCAAAATAAAAACCGATTTCGAAATAGAGAAAGAAGCGGATAAATTGTTAAAAGACCTGTTGGGTTCTTCGTTTACAAAAACAATAGAGTCGGAACTTCATGAAAGCAGGGAATCGTTTTATAAAACCTTCAAACAAATTTATGAGGAGCGATTAACAAGAATCTATGATTCTTTTTGCAGAATTACAGGGTTATTAAGCATAGCCGATGCCGATTCTTATAAAGGAATGAATCAGGGTTTTATCAACAGATTCATTAAAAAGGCTAAATATTACCTGTATGAACCAATGGTAAGAGCCGCCTATGACGTTGTCAGAAACACTGTTAAGAAGTATGAATTAACGGGAAAAAAAGAAAAAATAATCTCTGTATTCGGCAAAGAATATAAGCCGTTGGGATATGGGCAAGAAGGCGTTGCCCTATTGAAAGGCGATTCGACAATCGTTAAGGTGTTTTATGAACCGCAAAATTTTGAATTTCTTAAAGCGCATTCCACAAATTTCAATAAATGTGAGCAACTTAATAGGATTTACTTTGAAGATATTCACGGTTATTCGGTTTTAAGTTATAGCCAAAACGGGGAAATCGAGCCATATGAGAAAGGACATGCTAAGGAACTAGTCTCGCTATTATGTTTACTAAAAGACGAAGGCTTAACTCTTTCGAACGTGAAAAAAGATAATTTCATATTGCTTAACGGCAAATTGAAATTTATAGACTACGGTAAGAACATCTTAAAATTTACCGAAACGGATTTCGATAGAACTGTTAAAAGAACGTTTGAAATGCTAAAATATCCCGCCGTTATCCAAAATGAGTTTACCGAACTAATCGAAAAAGATTATATGGGCGATGACGCAGAATTGCTTTTCGGCATAGATAAATTTATAAAACTTTTCGGCAAAAGAGAAAAGGAAGCGATACATGACGGAATGGTTATAGAGAGAATAAAAAAATATTCCCCGAAAACAATTCTTGATTACGGCGCAGGAAAATGTAAAATCATGAACCGTTTAAAAGATGATGCCGACTGTTATGTGTTTGACGTTGATACGGAAACATTGCACTCAAGAGCCGATAGAGGCGTAACTATCATTGATTCTATAGACGCTTTTAATAAACAAGTTGATTTGGTGATTTCAAATCTTGTTTTGTGCAATGTAACGGAAGAATGGACAGATAAAATTCTTGCCAATATAACAAAAATTCTTAAAAGTAACGGGCATGCAATTTTAAGCATCTGTGATCCTTTCTTCGATTCTATCAATAACACCGAACTGAGAAGTAAAGGATATTCCGGCGAATATAAAGAAAATACTTTTTACACAAAAATCGGATTGTATGGTCCTAAGGAAGATTATCACAGACCTTTTTCTTACTATGAAAATCTTCTTAAGAGACATGGATTGGAAATTATTGAAGTTCTTGAAACAGAAGGAGTAAACGCCGATACATTAAACCCGATAGGCGAACATCTGGTTTTTGACGTCGTCAACAGAGGCATACATTCTCTAACCGAGTGTACCTTAATGATAAAAACGTGCCCGATGGATTATGAAATAGTAATCCCTTGTATAAAACAAATTATTCATAATTTGGAGAACGGTTGTCGATTCAAAACGAGACTTGTTTCGGTAGATTTATTTGACGTGGAGAGGAATAGAAGATACTCAAATGATGACAAGTCGAAACTTTTAGAAAATCTACAATATTTAAAAGATAACGGAATGATAGACGAAGTTGTCTTTTCCGATAGTCATACTGTCTACACTGAATGGTTTGGCGAGAATTCCGAGTATAGTCATAGTGAAAACGGTCAGCAACTATTGGCAACTCTAAACGGTTTCGAAAATGTCGATACACAATACGTATTTCAAACAGATATAGACATTCTTTACAAATCTTCTTTTGGCGCGCTTGAAAAGGCTTTTGAGGATTTCGTAAGTTCTAAAGCTATAACCGGGACAATCGGGGTGTATCGACAAGAATCTCTCTATCCTTCATTAGGGAACAGAACGGAAGTCAGGACTTGTTTTATAGACTTGATTGCCCTCAAAAAGAAACTTCCGATAAAAAATTATAAAAATGACAACGGTCAGTTTGTTCTACCTTGGCACAGAGCGTTGGACAACGCGTTGCAAAAAAATGAAAGCATTCGTTTTGCACAAAAAGACCTATGTTTTGTTCATCTTCCGAATTCGATGAAAAAACATAATTTTATAAGCGCATACTTACTCGGAAATATTCCCGAAGAACAAAAAGAGAACGTTGATGCTGTAGACAATATAAAATTATGGTATCCTAAGGCCCAAAGGGACATTGTTGTTTTTTCCAGAGGAAAAAACGTAGGTGTAGAAAAGTTAAAAAGGCTCATCGGTTCTCTGAAAAATCAGAGTTGTCAGGATTTTGATTTTGTTTACTTCGACGATTGTTCGGATTTCAAAGAACAAGAGTATCTATACTGTCTTTCAAAATATGACTTATGGTGTAAAAATCATATGATTTTGATTGAAAATATACATTCGGTCGATTCATTAGCAAATTTTGACACCGCTATGAAATTTATCGTTACAGATCCGAATACAATAGTGATTAACGTTGACGGTGACGACGCTCTATTAACGTCCGATGCAATTGCAATAATACAAGAATCGTATAAAAACGGCGCCGATATGACGGTCGGCGGTTGCTTCAGGGCCGACAAGCCGACAAGAAGATATTCAATAGATTCGTTCAAGAAATCTTGGGAACGTAACGGCGATAATATATGGCTTCATCCAAAAACGTTTAAAAGATATTTAGTAGACTATATAGGTGATTTTCTTCAAGAAAAAGGGAAGTATCTAGACGTTCATACCGATTATGCGATACTCTTGCCGATTGTCGAAGCGTCAAAGCACCCGATAGAGATTAAAAAGAAAATTTATTACTTCGAGCCGTCGTTAGAAAATAAAACGGAACAGGCTCAGTATGAGACGCAACACAAAAAAGAAATATTGGAAAAACTTTTTCAAAAAGCAAAAAGGAGATTTATGAAACCGATTATATCCGTTATAGGCGATGCCGCTATAAACAGTGATGATCCCGAATACTTTCTTGCCGAAGAAGTTGGCAAACAATTGGTTGATGCGGGGTATAGAGTTCAGACGGGAGGATTAGGAGGCGTTATGGAAGCCGCTTTAAAGGGAGCAAAGAAATCAAATAAGTATGAATACGGCGATACTCTTGCAATACTCCCCGGTAACGATACCTCTGAAGCAAATGAATTTGCGGACATAAGGATTGCTACGGGGTTAGATAGTATGAGGGCGAAACAGGTCGTTGATGCGTATGCGGTCATTGCGATCGGCGGAGGTGCTGGAACGCTGGCTGAAATCGCAACCGCTTGGTCTATGTATAAACTCATTATCGCTTGGAATAAGAATGGTTGGTCGGCAAAGTTGGCAAATAAAAAAGTCGATGAAAGACAACGTTATGGCGATTCAAGGGACGATAAGGTGTATTCATTCGAAAGTGCGAATGAAGCCATTGAGTTGATAAGCGAACTCGGTTCAAAATATCAAAAAGAATATAACGGAATAAAATGGAGGAAATCAAAATGAAAGTAGGGATTATCAGATTGGGACATGTCGGCACGGCAATGCATAATCTTTTTAAAGATGCTATCGTTTATGATAAATTTAAAAATATTGGCACTATGGACGATATCAATAATTGTGATGCGGCTTTTATTTGCGTTCCGACGCCTATGAGTGAAAACGGTTCGTGTGATACCACAGCGGTTGACGAGGTTCTGTCTTGGTGCAACTGCAAGGTCATTATCATTCGTTCAACAGTCAGGGTCGGATATACGAGAGAAATGGCGGAAAAACTGCATAAAAACATAGTTTTTCAACCTGAATACTACGGTGAAACCACAGCGCATCCATTCGCCGATTTGGCGGAAAGAAATTGGTTGTCGTTCGGCGGTTCTTTGGAAGCAATCGACTTAGCAATTGAGGCATACAAAACGGTGATAAATTCAAACGTTAAGATCTATCAGGCCTCCGCAGACGAGGTTGAATTGGCAAAATATATGGAGAATGCTTTTCTCGCCACGAAAGTTATCTTCATCAATGAAATGTATGATATTTGCGAAAAACTCGGTTTAAATTACAATCAAGTAAGAGAAATCTGGACTGCTGATCCACGGATCGGGACTAGCCATACGTTCATTTACAAAGACAATCGAGGATATGGGGGAAGTTGTTTGCCCAAAGACATATCCGAACTTCATGCCCTTGAACTACAAAACGATCTTGATGACACTTTGATCAATGCCGTTATTGAAAAAAATAAGAAATATCATAAATGCTAAAAATGCATATTTAAAATGGGATGGATAAAAAATGAATAAAAATGACTTCATAATGAGACCTTTGATAACTAACATTGGTAAAGAAATTGGAGAGAGTATTTTTGTGTTTTCTAAAATTGAAGGCTTTGATTTACCGTAAAATATAAGACAAATCCTGTCCTGTAAAAAATATTTGTGCCATGATATAATTGGATCAGAAAAACAAAAGGAGTCCACTGTGAAATACTTAAGTTTTGATATCGAATGTTGTGACGGCAAACACATCTGTGAATTCGGTTATGTAATAACAGATGAAAATTTCAAAGTAACTAAAAAGGAATGTTATACTATCAATCCTGAGAAGCCTTTTAATTTGATTGGACGAGAAAATCGTGAAGATTGTATTTTGTTCTTTCCCGAAGAGAAGTATTACAATAGTCCTATATTTCCCGCATTTTATAATAAAATAAAAAATTTAGTTTCAATGCCGGAAACAATTATATTTGGACATGCCATGAGAAGTGATGCGATATTTTTAAGAGATGCATGCAAGCGATATAAACTGCCGTCCCTTAATTTTGATTTTATTGATAGCCAAGAGCTATACAAGGAATTTTCGGGAATTTACAAAGATATATCCTTAGAGAATGCAGAAACTGTCTTCGATCTCGACAAACCGCAATTTCATCATAAAAGTGATGATGACGCACTACTTACAATCGAACTTGTAGAAAAAATTTGTAAAGAATTGAATGTAAATGTTTCGGAATTGATGATGCTTTGCCCCACGGCGTGTGGCGCAAGCCATAATTTTAATATTCAATATACGGGTGATGACCTACAATCAATGATGAATGCGTTAGGAAAAAATTCCAATTCATTAAGTCAAGGTCGCAAACAAAAATGTATCCAAAAGTTTGCGGAAACTGTTGTTTCAGAAGGTGACATCATAGAAAGTTGTTTGAATAATAAAAAATTGTGTTTTCCCCGTGTGTTTGAAAAGAGTAACACTGCAGACACATTAAAACTCATACAGGTCTTGGCTAATCATGGTTGTAAATATAACGTAAAAGTTTCAGAAAATGATTATTATGTTGCCGACGATGAAGAGTTGCTTGATCCGATTCCCAAAGAAAACACTCGCTATTTCGCCGCATTAAAAAATGACGATGGAAGAAATGTAAAAGTAATATCTTTTGAGGATTTTCTTGCGATTATCGATTTAACAACGGATGAGATAAAGCAACTAAAAATGCCGGTAGTCCCTAAACGAAAGACGAAAAAGAAAAAAGTATATTCCACAGGAAGTAATTCATACACCATAGGTGATCAATTACGCGCACAGGGAATAGATTTGACTAAATGGTCTAACTAACTCGTAAACAGATTGCTTTTGCCTTTATAATCTACTCAAAAACTTCAAATGACTCTTTGATGGGTACTTGACTTACACAAGCGTGCCGCTTCGCGGCGCGGTCAAGCACCCGCCAAACAACTCACTTATCGATCGAATTATTATCGGCGGTGCTCAAAGCGTAACAGGAAAGGAACGCGAAATAGAGATTGTATATAAAATCGACATCGTTTTCGTCTTACGTCATAAAATCAAGAAATAACCTGTTTAGGTAAAAACACGATAAAATAAAGATAAAGTGTATGAAAATGTTCAATTCATACACTTTTTTCTTGTCACGATATCTCTTTTAGACACGTCCATAAAATTGTGTCGCAACAAGCACACGCCACACAGCCATTAGGGGGTTAAAGAATGGTTTTAGGTGGGGTAAAAAGGGTGTGGAAAATTTATAAATTATGACCCATAGTCGGCATATTTATTATGTTAAACTATATTGGAGTATATGTGTGTCCCATTTTAGGGACACGCCAGATGTTATTATGAATCTCGGAACGGATTTCGCAAAGAAATAGCGCTCAAAAAAGCATATGTGCTATTGTTCGCCTTGACTTTCGTGTTAATTTATGTTAAAATGAGTTAAATGAATTTAATTTGAGGTGTATCGATGACGTTTGCCGAGAAAGTCAAATATGTTAGAGGCGTTTTGCTCATTAGCCAAAAAGATCTTGCTAAAGAGTTGGGCGTTTCTAATGTAACAATCAATAGATGGGAAAACGGTGTTATTAACCCTTCATTTCTAACTGAGAAAAAGTTTGAAGCTTTTTGCAACGCTCGTGGAATTGAAATAAAGGAATAACATATGTGGTGTGCAAATTGCAACAAAACTTCATATTCGGATGTCTGTGAAGTCTGTGGTGGAAAAACACAGCAAGACACGCCAATAGAATTGTATTGGTGTGATAATTGTCGTGTTCCAATAATACGCGAGGTATCAGACACTTCCCCGATGATTTGTCCGTCTTGTGGAAAGACCATTCGTTACCTTGCGAAAGACTTAAGACCAGTTTTTCCTGAAGAACGATTGCTGCTTGAAGTTGTTAAGGGGACTCCTCTTGCTTTTATCAATTCATCGGTGTGGGCATCTGGTAGCCGTTATTACATAGATGGAAAAACAGCAAATCTTTCTATTGAAACACTTAAAAAGATAGATGTAGAAAAAGTTGTAGAAATATTATCTCAGTATAAAGATAAAAATGATTATTCATTTTTCAATGAAAATATCAAAACTTTTATCGACTGCAATCGAGAAAGATTGGATTCAATAAAAAACGAAGCTACTTCGTTTGTTGTTGAGCAAGTGAAGCGGTTTCCTAATCATAAATTGGTAATTTCTTTCTCAGGCGGAAAAGACTCAACCGTTGTAGCGGATATAGTAACAAGGGCGTTAAGTGATCCGAGCATAGTTCATATATTTGGAGATACGACATTAGAATTTCCGACCACATATGAATATATAAGCAGATTCCGCAAGAATAATCCGATGGCAATCGTAAAAACGGCTAAAAATAAAGAGCAAGACTTTTATTCCGTATGTGATGAGATTGGTCCTCCGGCGAGAATGATGCGTTGGTGTTGCACTATGTTCAAAACCGGACCGATTACTAAAGTTTTGAATTCTATGTTTAAGGATTCAAAAATACTTACCTTTTATGGTATTCGTAAGCATGAGTCCGCCAGCCGTAGCAAATATGATAGAGTCGCTAACGGGGCGAATGTAAAAATACAAAAACAAACCGTTGCTGCCCCTATTTTTTATTGGACCGATCTTGAAGTGTGGCTTTATATGCTCGCTGAAGATGTCGATTTTAACGATGCCTATCGTTTAGGATATGACCGTGTTGGTTGTTGGTGTTGTCCCAATAACACAATCCGTTCTCAGCTGTTAGCTAAAGTGTATATGCCTGACAGGGCAAAAAAGTGGCGTGAATATTTAATTGATTTCGCGAAACGTCTTGGTAAACCAGATCCCGAAGTGTATGTCGATGATGGCTTTTGGAAAGCAAGGCAAGGTGGAAACGGATTGGCTGCAGCAGAAGACGTAAAAATCAGATATACCAACTGTACAGCGGAAGATCATGCAAAAATTTACAAACTAAACAAACCCATAACGGATGATTTTTACTATCTTTTTGTTCCATTTGGCAAAGTAAGCAAAGAGTTAGGACGAAAGCTTTTACATGAGGTTATGGTTTTGGATATTCGCACCAATGTGCCAATTATGTCGATTCAACCGTTTACTCAGAATGGATATGATTATGCTGTAAAGATTCGCACTATGAATGTCGCAGATCACGATGCACTACAACGTATGGCATCGTATCAAGTGCGAAAATACAACGCTTGCAGACAGTGCCTGAAATGTGAATCTGTATGTCCTTATGGAGCAATTTCTATTTCTTTAGGGACTTACAAAATCGATGAAAATGTATGTAAACATTGTAAAAAATGCGTTACGCCAAAATATCTTGATGGCGGTTGCTTGATGGATAGGTTCTTAAAATCGAAAGAGGACTAATATGAAGATAAGAGCTCATGAAACTTTTAGCATAAGAAAAGGCTGGATTCATAAGGGTGTTAAGAACATCCTTGTTTATCCGCGTTTATTTACTGATAAAAACATAAATCCATGTGATATTCTCGGAATAGGAACAAACATGGTAAAATCGCTTAGATATTGGATGACCGCCGTCGGTATTATGGAAGAAGTATCCGAAGGCAATCAAAAAGTGCAAAAATTAACTCGTTTGGGTGAAATTATCGACGAGTATGATAAATATTACGAAGAAGACGGTACGAACTGGCTCCTTCACTATATGCTTGCAAAAAATGAAGAATTCGCAACAGCGTGGTATTGGTTCTTTAATATATTCAAGATCAATTCTTTCGATAAGCAGTTGTTTGTAAGAGAACTATCTGAATTCTTACATACAGAATACGATTATGATGGTTCGGAAAAAATGCTTGGAGATGAATTTGACTGCATAATCAAAACCTACTGTTCAAAAGGAAAAGATGTATCTCCAGAAGATATAAATGAATGTCCTTTAACGGACTTACATTTAATCGAAGTGTCTGACAATAAAGACTATAAAAAGCATACGCCCGATAGAGATGCGATACATCCGCTCATAATCCTTGCAGTTATAAGTGAGCAAGCCTATATTTCTAAGAAAAAAGAAGTTTTAATAACTGACTTGCTCAATAAAGAATGTAACGTTGGAAGAATATTTAATCTTGATAGAGCGACTTGTTTCTATTATCTTGAGCAACTACAAAAAGGCGGCTATCTCGAAATAGTAAGAACCGCCGGACTCGACATTATTCAGTTGAAACAACAATATGATTTTTACGATATTATTGTTTCTTATTATCAAGCGATAAATGGGGTAAACATAAATGAGTAATTTGGGAAAAATCATAACCCCTATAGAGGGCTTTCAATACTCTGTTAATATCGCCTACGATATTTACGATGATAAGAAGATTAGAAGTTATATTCCTTCTAACAGTTCATTGCAAATTATCGAGGATATTCTTGCGAGCACAGATAATAAATCTACCGACCGCGCGAGGATTCTTACAGGTTCTTACGGAAAAGGTAAATCTCATTTAATTCTCTACATACTTGCTCTTTTGGCGGGCCGAGAAAAGGCTTTGTTTTCTACTGCCATTGAAAAGGCAAAAATTGAAAACCCTGATCTGGCAAAGAATATTTGTGATTATTTAGATTCCGGGAAAAGACTTCTTCCTGTAATCGTTAATGCAAATAGCTTAGACATTAAGTCCACTTTGTTGCAAAGCCTCAATTCAGCATTGCAACAAGCGAACCTTGCCAATATTATGCCATCAACATTCTTTGATGCTGCAGTTTCTAAAATATTGGCGTGGAAAAATGACTTTCCGGAAACATATAAAGCTTTTGAAAAGAAAATAGGACAGAGCGGTGAATCTTTTGTATTAGCACTTAAAGATTATGACCAAAGTCGCTATGATTTATTTGTTAAGATATATCCATCTCTCACCTCCGGCAGCGAGTTTAATCCTCTTGCCGGTTCGGATGTAATAAGTGTCTATGAAAGTGTTATTGACGAACTGAAATCTCTCGGTTATAACGGTATTTTTGTCGTTTATGATGAATTCGGTAAATTCCTTGAAGGAAGTGTAGATAAATCTTCCGCAATGGATATTAAACTGATTCAAGACTTTGCCGAAAAATGTAATCGTAGCGGGTTAAAGCAATTACACATAATGCTTATTTCTCATAAAAGCATAGAGAACTACATTGGTAAACTGGATAAGAATAAAGTTGATGCATGGAAAGCTGTATCAAACAGATTCAAGTCTATTTCGATTAACAACGATGAATCTGAAATTTATGATATGGTCGCAACGGTTCTTAACAGAGATAAAAAGCTCTTTGAGAAATACGTTGATCAGCATTTCGAACAATTTGATGCGCTGAAAAAGGTAATAGAAAGAGATCATTCTTTTACAGCATTAAATGACGAGAACGTAGAAGATTTTGCTCTCAGATGTTATCCTTTGCACCCCTATACTCTTTTGTTGCTACCTAAAATATCCGAACTAGTAGCACAAAACGAAAGAACAATTTTTACATTCCTTTCTTCTACGGAACGATATTCTGTGCCGTATTTTTTGCGTACAGATGATTCAAGTTTCCCGATAATCGAACCGGATTACATTTATGATTACTTTGAAAAATTGTTCAAGGGTGAGCCTTATGGTAGTAATGTAAAAAAGCAATGGCAAATTACCACTGCTGCTCTATCAAAGTTAAAAGAATACGACAATCCTTTAGCCGAAAAAATTGTTAAAACAATCGCATTGATCTATTGTGTAAACGATTTTGAAATCATTCCGCCAAGTTGGGATATTATTTGCGAAATCTATTCCGTAAATTATCGCTGGGGCGATATAGAGGCTGCAAAAGAAACGCTTAAAAAGGCACATCTTCTTATTGAATTACTCTATAAACCTTATGTGCGTATTACGGAAGGTAGCGGTCATGACGTTTTGGGACTTATCCAACAAGAAGCTTATAAAATAGAAAGCATTACGAAAGCAAAAGATGTTTTCAATGATGTATGCGAAATTAAATATCTATACCCGGTGCAATACAACGATGAAAACGAAGTTATTCGTTATTTTGACTTTCGTTTTATCGATTGCTCCGAATTGCAAAACATCCAAACGGAAGGCTTTGTTTTAGATACAAAAGCCGATGGCGTTGTCTTTGCTGTTTTAGTTAGAACACCCTCTGAATTGGAGAGTGCTATAACTCATATCTCAAGTAATCATAATAAAAGAGCTGTCTTTATATTGCCCAAAGACTGTTTCGATAGCGATAGTATTGCCATAAACTATCAAGCAATACTGAACTTAAAAAAGCAGTATGAAGGTAAAGAAATAGAACTTGTGGAAGAATTGAACTATATTTTGGAAGATAGGCAGAATGTAGTAAACTCTTTTATTGATAACTCTTATGTGAGATTCGATAAAAATCTTTCCAACGTCTATTTCGATTGTGTTAAACAAGAAGTATACCGTAAGGCGCAGCTTTCTCAGTTGTTGTCAGGCATAATGTCGGCAATTTACTATCGCACTCCAAAAATCGTAAATGATTTAATAAACAAAAACCAAATAAGCGCCACAATCAAGAATGCAAGAAATAAGATATTGACGGCAATTCTTATGGGGAATTTTAAGAAAGACATGGGGCTTATTGGAAACGGGCCTGAGCTTAATATTCTCAGAAGCGCATTAGTGATTCCCGGCGTGTTTATCAATACTGATGATGAGCCGCATTTGGAAATCGAATGTGACGACAAAAAAATAAGACAGATTCTTGCTGAGATACGAACTCATATTCTTCAATCGTCGTTATCGCGTCATAATAATCTCGGTGAATTGTATGACGTTCTAACTCTACCCGACTACGGATACGGTCTTAAAATGGGTGTTATTCCCATTTATATAGCGGTCGTTGTTTCTCAATACAAAGACCATATTACTCTTTCCAAAAAAGGAAAAGAATTGCCTTTATCTGCAAGCGTTTTGTGCGACATAGAGTATCAGCCGAATGATTATTCGCTTATTCTTGAACAATGGGACGAACAAAAAGATATATATATCGCTAATCTGGAAGATATATTCTCTCAATTTGTTAATTCATCGGACAAGATTAACGGTTCGTTCGTATACATTGTTAAGGCAATGCGCAGATGGTATTTGCAACTAACAAAATATGAGGTAGTCACTAAAAAAGTCTGCAATGTAGATGGAACTATATCAGACATGAACACTAGTGTAATTAAGTTTAGAAACGCTTTAAGTAGTCCTGAACTTAACTCTCACGAGTTTCTGTTTGAACAGTTGTTTAAGATTTTTGGAAATAATGGTTATGAAAAGCTTATTTCTTCTTTACGCCGTGCATTCCAAGAAATAAACACAACGTATAGGAATATCCATCTTAAACTTGCCAAGGAAATAAAAAATCTCTTTGGAGCAAAAGCAAGAGACAGTTTATCTTCGGTTATCGCTAATTTTTACGATGACCTTAAGGAAACGACAAAAGAACACTTATTTAGTGGCAAAGCAAGCATGTTCTTGGACATTGCAAAGCATCCTAATAACGACGAATTTAAGTTGATAGAAACAATAGGCAGAGCCTTGTTCAACCTTCGTATGAGTGATTTTACTGACGAAATTATGTCTTGCTATATGGCTGAATTAGATAACGTCGTCAAAGAAATTAAGAAGTACGATGAGAAAATTGAAGATAACAGTGCTGCTCAAGGTTACAAGATTATGTATACAGACGAGAACGGATCGGAAGTTACAAAACAGTTTGATGCAACCGAATATACGGAAAAAGGTCAATTTTTGTATAATGATATCACGTCTACCCTTGAGGAATTTGGCGGCGCAATATCAAGTGATGAAAAAAGGCAAATTCTGTTTAGAATATTGAAAGAGTTGATATGATGATCGGATATTTTGATAATGCGGCAACTACATATATAAAGCCTGATGGCATGTATGAATACATGGCTGATTTTATGGTGTCTAACGGAGCGAATGTTGGTCGCGGTATGTATAATTCTGCAATAACAAGCAGTAAAATTGTGACAGATGCTCGCACAAATATATTATCGCTGGTAAATGCACCCGAAAATAAAACAGTCGTGTTTACGCCATCAGCTACAATCGCTTTGAATACAATTATTTTTGGCGTCGATTTGTCCGATGGAGATATTGTATATATCTCTCATTTTGAGCACAATGCCGTATTAAGACCGTTGTATGCATTGCAAAAGCATATCAAGATAGAAATTAAATATATTCCGATGAAGAAAACGGATAGATATTCGTTTGATTTGGAGCAATTAAAAGCAAATTTAGAGACAGACAAGCCTAAACTTGTTATCGCCTCACAAGTAAGTAATGTTTTAGGGATTGTGGCTCCTGTTGTAGAAATAGGAAAGCTTGCAAAACTTAATAACTCGATTATGGTGGTAGACGCAGCGCAAGCATGTGGCGTCTTAGATTGTGACCTTCATTTTGTAGATTTTTACGTTTTTGCAGGACATAAAACACTGCTTGGACCGACTGGCATCGGCGGATTTATCTGCAATAAGAATACAAAATTAAAGCCATTCATATTTGGCGGTACCGGAATTGATTCTGCGAATCGCGACATGCCGGATACTCTCCCTGAACGTTTTGAGGCCGGAACCTTGAATTTATTGTCTATCGTGGGGTTGAATTATTCAGTTAAATGGTTGATAAGAAACCACGACTTTGTAGCAAAAAAAGAAAATGAAAATTATGAACGATTATCTTCGCTCTTAAATACATTTTCATTTCTTGAAATTGAAACGCCTATTGATAAATCAAAAAGTATTATCTCGTGCAAAGCAAACGGATTTACTTCTGATGAATTCGGTCGGATTCTCGCAGAACGTGGAATAGCGGTAAGAACAGGATTGCATTGTGCACCAAAGACACACGAGTATATCGGCTCTTTTCCGGAAGGACTCGTTCGTTTTAGCATATCATGCCTAACAAAAGATAGTGATTTTGACAAACTTAATGAAGTATTGTCATTATTAAATGAAGAACTAACTTGATGAGGAGGATATATGTCACTTAGCGATTTACATATTGCCAAAGAATACCGCAACTTAAAATGCGATGTAATAAACGACTTTTACATTCCTATTTTAAGTAACGCGGTTATGTATAAACGAGCTGTCGGTTTCTTTAATTCAGCCGCATTGTATGAAATGGCAATAGGATTAAAGCACCTTGTTGAAAGACAAGGAAAAATGGAACTTATTGTATCTCCAAGATTAACAGAAGAAGATATTCAGTCAATCAGTTTGGGATATAAAACACGCGAAGAAGTAATAGAAAAGGCGCTACTTCGCGATTTTGAAGAGCCAAAAAACAAAACAGAGTTTCGCAAGCTTAATTTGCTTGCAAATCTTATAGCCGAAGGCGTTTTAGATATCAAAGTCGCCTTCAAGATCAATGCTAATTCAGCAGGCATATTTCATGAAAAAATAGGCATTGTTATTGACGCTGAAGGAAACAAGGTTGCATTTACAGGCTCAATGAATGAAACGTACTCCGGTTTATTGCAAAATTATGAGTCAATAGATGTATTTTGCAGTTGGCGTGATGAAGATTATGATAGAGTCAACATAAAAGAGAATGCCTTCGACAATTTATGGGACAATTTGGATACTGCGATGGAAGTAATTCCTTTTCCTAAAGTTGCAGTAGAAAGATTGAACTCATATAAGGTAGAAAAAACAGAACCGTTGTGTGTCGAAATTCAGAATGAAGATGATAGTCAAGATGTGTTTTTCAAAATCCCTGATAATGTAGATTTATATGATTATCAGAGAGAAGCAATTGAATCTTGGAAGAACAATAATTGTTGCGGGATCTTTGACATGGCAACGGGTGCAGGCAAAACGTTTACTGCGCTTGGAGCTCTTTCCGCATTGTCTAAAAATCTGAATAATCATATAGCAGTTGTTATTGTTGCTCCTTATCAGCATTTGGTTGAACAATGGGTTGAAGATATTGTTCAATTTAACGTTAAACCGATTGTTGCGTACTCTTATCCCGGACAAAAATGGCGTAAGCAATTTTCCGATGCTGTTACCGCTTATAATGTTGGTGCAATTGACAATTTCTGCGTTATCGCGACGAATGCAACCTTTTCTTTAAATGATTTTCAGAGTATATTGCAAAAGTTTAAGAAAAACTTTGCTTTTGTCGTAGATGAGGCTCATAACTTCGGGGCAGTGAAGCTTAGTTCTCTTCTTCCTAAAAAAGCTCGGTATCGTCTTGCTCTTTCAGCAACAATCGAGAGATTTCGTGATGAGGAGGGGACGAATAAGCTAAGGAAGTATTTTGGGAAAACCTGTATTTCGTTTTCATTAAAAGAGGCGATTCAGAAAGGCTTTTTGACAAGTTATTACTATCACCCCGTAGTTGTATATTTGAATGCAGATGAATACGAACAATATCAAGAAATAACAAAGACTATTATACGAAACGGCGGAGCTAGTCAAGAAAACATAGATAAAAATCCTTATATTGAAATGCTATTGATAAAGAGAGCTCGTATAATTTCTGGTTGCAAAGAAAAAGTTCCGAAGTTAGTTGAAGTTATGAAACCGTATAGAACTGACAACTATATATTGGTCTATTGTGGTGCAACTAAATATGATAACGATTCATCTGATCTAAAAGACGACGATGAAGTTAGACAAATTGAAGAAGTGAACAAAAGACTTTATTATGAGCTTGGAATGAAAGTCCATAAATTTACTTCTGAGGAAAACAAAGAAGAGCGAGATGAGATTAAGCGTATGTTCGCGAGCGGAACGGAATTGCAAGTAATTACCGCCATAAAATGCCTTGATGAAGGTGTAAATATTCCATCTATTAAAAAAGCCTTTATCCTTGCGAGTAGCACTAATCCTAAAGAGTATATTCAACGGAGAGGTCGTGTGTTGAGACGTGCCAAAGGAAAAGAATACGCTGAAATATTCGATTTCATTACGTTGCCAAGACCTCTTGAAGAAGTTCAGTTTTGTTCTGAAGAAGAACTCTCGTGCGATTTGTCATTAGTAAGAAAAGAATTTTTGAGAATGATTGATTTTGCTGAGACTGCAAGGAATCCTTTTGAAATAGATAAATTAAAAGAAGACATCCAAAATGCATATAATCAAAATTTTAATGGAGGGTATTATGATGAATAATGGATTGAACGAAACGAACGATGAGATCAAGCTTGATTCCGATAAGCTTAAGAGAATGTTGCAAAAAGTCTATCGTATTGAAAGAGAAAATACAAAGACCGGAAGCAAAACCGAGAAGAAAATGAAAGAGGAAATTGAAGCGATTATTGAAGAGGAGGCTAAAAAATGCTACTGAAGAAAATCAAGTATCATAATTTTAGACCATTTATTGGCGATCAAGAAATAGTTTTGACTCCTGATAACGATGAGGGTAAAAATGTAATAGTCATTTTGGGGAATAACACCTTCGGGAAGTCGACTTTTGTCTTATCTTTTATTTGGTGCTTATATGGTGAAAGTCGTTTTTCCAGAAAAGACGATATCTTGAATAAAAAAGTCGAAGCTCAGATGAAATTCGGGCAACAAGAATATGCGATGGTTGAAGTCGAGTTCGAGGATGATAATAAATGTTATACGATGACAAGAACTCAGCAATTTACTAAAGGGCAAAACGGTTACTTGAATTTCGATAAAAGTTTTGCTAAACTGACGTATGTTACGGAAAAGGGCGAAACTAAAAGCCTTGGCTCAAGTCAAGCAATGATAAATGAAGTTATAAGTGCCATACTGCCTAAAGATCTATCATCGTTTTTCTTCTTTGAAGGTGAAAAGAATAATGAAATTACTCGAAAAGATTTAGGTACTTCTGTTAGAACGCTTTTAGGTCTGGAAGCGTTTGAAAGAATGCGCACGCATTTGTTTGGTTCATCGTCCCAAACTTCGCCGGCTCCATCTAGCGTTATGGGATATTATCTTGAAAAGCAAAACGATGTAAGTAATGATAAGGCAAAAGCAGAGTATGCTAAAGCAATTGCAGCAAAGCAAGCAATTGAACAAATCGATATTAGAATTGATGAAATTAACACTAATATTTCTTCTTATGAAAAAAGCATTGAGGAAATCAATGAGATTTTACGTCAGGCTGCACCGTCAAAAGAGTTACAAAGACGTCGTGATACAATTGCAAGAGACTTAAGAGACGAGGAAGAAGAATTAGTTGCTAACAACAAAAAGATACTGTCTTTGTTTAGTCGTAGTTCGTTACCTCTTTTAATTACTCCGTTTTTAACAAAAGTCTCTTCACGACTCGATGAAATGGATATTGCGGATAAAGGGATAAAAGGTATTGAGGCAACCGCAATCAGAGAATTGCTTGCACGGGGAGAATGTCTTTGCGGGACTGATTTGAAACCGGGTACTCTTGCTTATAAAAATGTTGAGAAATACATAGATTACATTCCGCCAAAAGCGGTCGGGACTTTGGTTAGGGAAATGCAAGATTGTATTACAGCGAACGATGAAAACGCGAAAAATTTTATAAGCGATTTTGAAGAGTTATATAAACGGATTCAAAAGAATAAATGTAAAATTGCAGCACTAGAGACGGAAGATAAGGAAGTATTAGCTGAAATATCCGCTATCGGTAAGGTAAGCACTGCTGATGCCGAGGAAAACTTAAGCAGATATAAGCGTATGATATCTGAGTTAAGAGATGAGCTTTCAAGAAAAATATCTGAAAAAACTCGTCGTGAATCGGAGCGTGAAACTGCTGAAAATAATTTTAATATGTATCGTAGTAAGAGCGAAAAGGCGAAAGAATATCAATTGTACTACAAGTATGCACAGGCTATGTACTATTGGGTAAATAAACAGTATTCTGAGAAAGAAACTCAAATGCGAGATCGATTGAATAAGTACGTTACAGAGTTGTTTGATAACATCTACTCAGGTAACAGAGACATTTATATCGATGATAAATACAATATTAATATTACGGTTAATGGCGAAATTGTGGATGATACAGGCGGTTTGCGCGTCATTCAATATTTCGCCTATGTTGGTGGTCTTGTGAAACTTGCGTATGAAGTAATGCAAGAAAGAACTGATGAAGAAGGGAATGCTCAGGAATTGGGGGAACAATATCCGTTAGTTTTGGATGCAGCATTTTCTCATGCGGATCAAACGCATACTCAAAATATTGCGCGTGAATTAGCAAATGCTACTAGCCAACTTATATTTGCTGTTATGGAAAAGGATTGGCTGTATGCAAAGACTGGTCTTACAGGTAAAGTTAGTCGTATTTATGAATTAAATAAGATCGACGAAACTGAAGTCCAAATTGTAGAGGTGAAATAATATGGCAAGTGGGATTATTGAAAAAAGCAATAACGGTTTGTTCGATAATGAAATCGAAATTAACGGAAAATATGCAACTATGGCAAGATTCTTAAAAGAAGACGTAGGGATTTTTGCGACTTTCCGCGAGGCGTATCTTACTGCTGCGATAATTGGGTTATTGAATAACGCAAAAGAAACAAAAGACACTTCTGAAAAAGTTCAAGCCGCATCCATATTTCCTAGTGAATTAAGTAAAAGAAAAGCAGATCTAAAGTTGATATATCAAATTATAATGTTAGTTGATGAAAATCCTGACTACACTATTGAAGATTATATGAATAGAGCTTTTAGAGATGACGCAGAAGAAGGAAATAGAGATAAACTTAAAGCAAATATGGCATTATTTAATTCTTACGCTTGCGGAGGGCTGGAAGTTCTATATAACAAATTTCAAAATCTTAGTAAAACTGACGATATAGTTGATACTTTGTATGACTATATTCATTCTTTTGGTATAGAAGTTGGTTTGCTTGATGAGGAAGATTCTTTACCGGATTTTGAAGTTGAAGATAACTAAAAAATTATAATTCAAAAAAGCAAACTTTTTAGAATTGCTAAAATGCGGAGAAGTACTATGGATAAAGAACTGTTAAATTTTTCATTTGACGAAATAGTCAACTCAAGTGGTCTTGATGATGCCAATGAAGACCGTTTAGCCGAGATCAAACGATACGAAAAAATATATTTGTTAAAACAACAAAATGTACTAGAGTCCACAACTGAAGACATTGATGGTGAAAGTTTGATTTCTTTATATAATAATGTTGTGTTTAGCGGTTTTCGACGCAATTATATTGAGAATTTATCTGAAAGAGATTACACTTTAGAAGGGTGTACTCCATATCAAATTATAATAAATGACGTGGTTCTTGAAGATGGTTCTTGGGGCGGTATATTGTGTAAACTTGCAATATATCTACTAGATCAATTTCCAGAAAAGGTGGATTCAATAGAAGAATTCAGAGCTCCGTGGACTAAGACTGCAATGTTTTCTTCTGCCAAAAAGATAAATTTCAAGCCTATCGGTGCGAATTTGTTTTTGAATTGTAATCATACTGCACTCCATTCGTGTTGGCTTGTTCAAGATTTACTCGACTATTTTGGAGTAAAAAAGAGTGATGTTAGAATGCTTATTCATAGACCTAGCAGTGCGGAAAAGAGCGAACTTAAACAACATATTGAGAAGTTGTTTCTTATAGGCTTTAAGAAATATATTTGTTCTGAGACGTTGAAAGAACAAGATTATGCTGACAAAGTTGTCAATAACATCACTAAATTTATCAATCCTGTTCTTTGCAATATGTCTAAAAGTTATCAAAATATTTTTCTTTTCGATGACTTAACTGTTGCGTCTAGCTACATTGGAAAACTTAAAAACACAATAAAGCAAAGTTTTAAGTATGATGAAAAAGTAAAAAAAGTCCTGTGCAGATATTTAACGTTACTTCAAAATTATTATAAAATATGAATAAAAAGCCGAGAGTTTTGCTCCCGGCTTTTCGTTTGCTTGAAGTTGCTTGTTGTTTTAGTTGTTTGGGATGTAGATTTTATCGCCTACTTTGACGGCTTTATAGGTTACACCACCAATGTTTTGTTGAAGATATTCGGGTTTGCCGTCCGCATGAGCGCGCAAGATAAACTTATCGGGTTCTTCTTCGGTCAGTTTGTCGATATTTATATCAATAAACTGTTCGTCGCTCGACACTTCGAGTATTTTTAATCCGCGTTTGATTAGATCAGCGGAAAATTGCCAAACTTTTTCAAACATTCCGTAGGTATCAATAATAATGGAAAAGTCGTGATTTGGTTCGTATGCGGTTATTCTAAAGTAATTTGTCATAGTTAATCTCCTTTGTGGTTATGCAGCAAGTTTTTTGAGTTGTCTGTTTGCAAACGGCAGCCACTTTTTGTTTACAAACTCAAGGATGTTGTCGTTCGGGGTGCTGTCGTTCTTTCCGTAGCATTGAAGTATCTGCTTGCTAGATGGCGAGTATTCCACTGTTACAAGCGGTGTGTTCGGAGCTTCTTTCGTTCGGATAAAGAAGATGAGTGATTCTTCTCGCACAAACTTTTGGTCATAGTTCATTCTGCCTACGCAATGTTCAAGGATTTGACCTTCTCTCACGAGATCGCTTGGAGATAGGGCGATGATTGCAACATAGTCGGATTTTCTGTCATATTGCAAGCCCAAATATTTCTCGGCAACCGCTGCGAACTTTTTATAAAAATAGTCACGCTTTTGTTCGTTGTCCATTGCCATCATCGTGTGGTATTCGTCTGTGCGTATATCATGCCATCGCTTGAAATCGTGAGGGTAACGATTTTTTTCGTCGGTCATATTCAGTCCTAAATAGTTGCACGCATTCCAATAGTCAAGATAACTGTGCGTATTGGTGTTTTGTTTGGACAAGTAGTGATATAGTTTTTCTCGCTCGCGCTTGAATGCGTCTCTCAAAGGAGCCAAGGGCTGGTCCTTGTCCATAGAGAGTTTTGCTTTGTAATACGATTGCAACTCAAGCACGTTGCGATTCTTTTTGTAAGCCTGCAAAACAACGGGAATATACAGAAAAGACTTGTTCAACGTGTTTCTATTTTGGGCAAGCCATTTGCAAAATCGCCTATCTTGTCCGCACAACTTTAATATCTGTTTTGACATAGCGAGATTATGCAGCCCGAGTTTTGTGAGATATTCGATTTGCGGATACTGTTCGTAAAGTCGTAAGTATTTAAAAACGTCAATCCCCGTGAATCTGTCTATTGCGCTGAATTTGTATTCCGGGAAGTGTTCAAGGATATATTCGCGGTTTATTATCGGGGCATAAGGATCAAACAATTTGTCATCAGTCCATCCCCAATATCCGTCCTCGTACCAAGGTTTGTGTTTCCCAAAACCTTCTGCATACCAACCAACTATGTATCCGCCAACATATGTAAATTCCATATCTTTCACAAAGCATTTATCTGAGTGAACGCCGTGCACCGCAACTTGCTTGCAACACCACTTGTTCTTTTTCTCTTTCACGGCAACTGTGATCTTGACAAGTTCGCCGTCATTCTTTGTAAGGTAAGCGTAAAAACGAGTCCTACCACGAACGGGATATGTTGCGTCAATTGCTTTGATTTTCTTTTCTATGTATTTCGGTATAGGTTTTATCTTTTCAATCTTCATTTTATTGTACCTCCAATGTGTTTCCGAATATCTCAAATAGTTTTGAAATAATGGCGTTGTTTGGTTCTAACGCTTCGCCCAAAATTTCGCCTGTTTCATAATCAACAATGCGCTGAAGTTCGGGTTTTGTTTTCGAGATAATCCGTGTTTGTCCGTCGGTTTCTACAACGAGCAAATCATGTGTTTTTGCAATCTTTGCAAAGTAGTTTTCAGATGCGTGATACGGGAATCCAATCATAGGCACGCGCTCCTGTAAACCACAATCTCGACTTGTCAAAGTTAGATCGATTTCTCTTGCGATTGCCACTGCCTTATCACCCAAAATCTCATAGAAGTCACCGAGCCTGTAAGCGATAACATAGGCGGGGTTTTGTTGTTGCAGAGACTGATATTTCTCAAAGAAAGTTCCGTTTGGTGTGTTGCTTGCAACGGGTGTTTGCTCATCGTTTCCGTTTTGTTCAATAACTTCATTTTCGTCCGTATCGACACTTGAATTGTCTGTTTCGTGTTCTTTAACTTCTTGTTCTGTCAAATTGTCAAAAAATGAGAATTGAACGTTTTCTTGCTTTTTCATTTCGGGTTTTGCTTTAACCGTATTGGATTCGACACGTTTAACTGTGGGTTTGTATTCCGCTCCGTCGAGGGTATAAAGCGTCCCTACGATGCTATCTTCTTCAAAGAAATGTATCGCCCAACCATACACGGTTTGGTCGTCGATGAAAGTTGAATTTGCACCTTTCTCGGCAAGTTTTCGTGCCTCGTCGCAAGCGTATTTCATAAAGTCCGAAAGCGTCTTTTTGTTGATTAAAGAATGATCGTCTTTTTCAAACGGAGTGCCATTGTTTATCTTGTCTGAAAGGGTTTCGCTTGCATTATCTTGAAGGTATTTCAGGACAAGTTCTTCTTGCTTATTTTGGGCAGTCAAATTGAGTTCCATTATTGCCTCCTAAAACGGAAAATCTTCAAGAAGTTCCATTGCTTTCATTTCAAGTTCTTTGAGTGTTGTGCGGTAGTTGAATCCGCCGTAATAGTCTTGCTCGTTCTTGGCTGTACGTATCAAAATGTTGCTGTACCATTCGTTGGTGAAAAACCTAACGTCGCTTATAGAAACGTAAACGCACTTGTTTTCAGCACTCTTGATAAATGCCGAAAAGCAATAATGATTCCGTCCAACGTTCACGAGTTGCCAATGATTTTGCTTGCATATAGAGCGCAAGAAGTTGATGTATTTCGTTTGAAAACTTTTGTAGTCATCTCCCGTGTAGCAACCGGAAGAAAACTCATAGTCTATGTATTTTTCCAAGTCATTAATAGTTGCCATTGCTGTTCTCCTTGATATGTTTTTTGTAGATGTCGTAGTTTTCGTTTCTCTCGTCCACGATTCCGTATTTGTCGTCAACGTAGTATTCGCCAACAAACCAGTTCATAATGCCCGTGCAAAGTTGGCTTCCGACCTTGAAAACGTAAGAGTTGGTTATAGGCCTTGCAAATAAATAATTAGGACCGAGCAATATTGCCCGGCCCGTCTTTCCGTCCAATGAGTTGAGATGTGCTTTTACTTCTATCGGTTTCATATTAATACCACTCCAAATAATAAATTTCCGCGTCGGGATCTTTTTCTAAAATTTGCTTTGCTTTCGTAAACGCCTCAACGGTGTCTTGCCAGTCGCTTAATTCGTATTCATCTTCAAATGCTTTTCTATCAATCTGTTCGTTTGCGTAGTCGATAATTTCAAGCACTTTGTTATAAGTCACTTCCTTATCTTCAAGATTGAAGTCATCGTATATTTCAAGGACTTGCCTAAGATAATCCGAAACGGCATACGCTTTACGCCAGTATCCGATTTCAGTTGTTCCTTTGTCGGCAGGTGCGATAGGAAACAATCCGCCACAAGCACCGCGAGACGATTTTTGCTCTATTGTGTTTGTTCTTGCTCTTAAATATTGGTCTAATCCCATAGTAATAACTCCTTTATGTTTTTTTGTTACGCAATGCGTTTAATGCCGCCGGCAAAAGCGCGAATTCCTATCGTGCCAAACTCCGAGCACCATTCACAGTCTTTGTTCCAAACGTAAGCAAGGGCAAAGTACATATTGCCTTGATGCTCGAGAACGAAATCCCAATCTTCTTTGTAGTCGGGGATATAGAGAAAGTCGTAACATTCGCCAAATTCCAAGTATTCGTGGGTTACCGCATATACGAGGCAGTTGTGTTTCTTCTCGAATGTCTTTATCTTTTCCATAAGTTCCGGCTCTTGATAAGCCCAAAATCCGCCAAAGCCTTCAAAAAAGCAAACCTCGTTGTCTTTTTCAAAGCCTTTGATATACGGCTTGTAGATGTCCAATTTCTTCATCAGTTCAAGTGCTTTTTGTTTCTTTTGTTCAATGGTTATGTTCATAGGTAAATCTCCTTTTAATAAATTTCAATCAAGCCGTTTTCGCATTCGTAAACGTTGTAATCGCCACAGTATCTGCCGTAGCGTTCAAGGTCAAAAAAGTCCAATAAATGTTCAGGGATGTTATATCCGCAACAGTCCAGCATTTCTTTTCCGTAATCTTCCCAAGAAAAGCCACTCCAAAGATTGACGTTATCGTCCCAATTCTCACCGCGGTTTTTAACAAGTTCTTCAAAATCGTCATAGTTTTTAACTTCAAGGAAGGCGCAAAGTTCTTTGTACTTGTAGTCGTTGGTAAGTACGCCAGATTCGTAAAGCGTGTTGAATAGGTTTTCGGGATTCATATAATCCCAGTTGACAGAACGGTCCGATATACCTTCGATGTCTTGTATAAACAATTCTTCGTCTATACCGTCGAGTTCAAAGCCTTCTCGTTTGAGTTCTTCAACGATTTCTTCCCAATCGTTGTAGTCCGATAAATCAAGCCATTTCGAGCCTAACGCTCTTTCGTTACATTCGTTGTATGAACCCCAAGATCCGATAACAATACTGATATTTCCTGCCATTTCACATCACCTCAAAATCTTCGATATAAATTCTGTTGTAGTCGGCATCGTATTCAAAATATTCGCCGTTTTCGTCTTCGTATAAGTCGTAGGTTAAAACGCTTATCTTACCGCGATTCGTAACGGCCAGTTGAACTTCTTTTTCGGTCGCATACACGATATTGAAAGTGATGTAAGTTTCACCGTCAAAGTGTTGATATTCAGCCATTTTCTTTCTCCTTAAACCGTTTTATACCATACCGAGTATTCAACTTCGATATCTCTGCCTTCGTATTCGTAATACATAGTCACGTAACCTTTGTATTCGTTTTCTTTTCCGAATACAGGGAAACAATGCTGTTCAACGTCATCGAAAGCTCGCGTATATCGTTTGCCGTTTTTTGAAACGCACTTACATAGCAACGTTCCTTCTTCGTTAAGAAATCCGAGACCGGAAATCTTGTCGTCAGAATTGCCTCTGACTTTCCTGATTGAGTAAACAACTTTTTTCATTTTTTTGGAATACCTCCATATTTTATTTTGCCTTTCGGCAGGGGCAAAGTAGCACAGGTCGAAACTCATTTGATTTGTAAATTATGTTGCAATGGGCAATAGCAACTACAAACTCGTTTTGAGAGAAAAATAGTGCCGTAAAAAGAAAAGAGCCAAACTCTTTCGAGTCTGACTCAATCAGTAAACATAAAAGTTTTAAGTGCTATTTTTCACGGTAGTTGCTATTGCCACAGACCTGTGCTACAACAGCAACAACGAAAGGGAATTAAATATGGAATTTGTGGTATCGGCATAATCGTTTATTTATTGATTTTTTAATTGGCATTGAAAATTAAAGCACTGAAAATGGTTTCGTATGAATGAAGACAGAAATGAAGATAGAAATGAAGATGCAAATGACGATAGAAAACGCCACCAATAACGCCACTGTAAAATGGCCCTGTAAATTAGCCTGCGAATAGATTTATGGTTCTAATGACACACCCACTCGCTTTCAAAAACCGGCAGAAGATACAATATGCGACATTTAATTCAAGAAAAAATTCGGCTTGCTGAACCGATAATAACAAATCTTCTTGACATTTAACTTTTTGAATGTTATAATATAGAAAAAATGTTAAATAGGTGTCTTATGCTGCTAGAATATCTTAAAAAAGTATTTGGAAAGAGCGTTGTAAACGAATATAATCCGAATGTAAGCAACTTCCCGTTTTATCTAAGCAACGAATATTGTTTTTACGGGATTCTGATCAACGACAAAAAATATGTCTTTGTGAAAACAAAAGGCAGCTTGAACATGAAATCGTATAAAGTTCAGCAGAAAAAGTTGCAAGTTTTGCTTGCGCTTCCCGTTGTTTTGTGTGTGGATAAATTGAGTTTCCAACAACGCGAAAATCTTATACAAAGCGGTTTAGAGTTTGTTGAACCCGAAAAACAATTATTTATGCCGAGCGTCGGCACCATATTGGACAGCAAGTGTAAAAACTTGAGCGACGCCGTTATCGAAAAGTTTACCCCGCAAACACAACTTTGCGCATTGTTTTTCCTTTATGGACAAAAGAAAGAATATACCGCTAATGAAATTTCCGAAATTACGGGATTGAATGTTATGGCTGTAAGCAGAGGCATTACCGCTTTAACTTCGCTCAATTTGCTTTCCGTCAGAAAAGCCGCAAGAACGAATTACTATACCGTAAAAGTCAATAAAATCGAGTATATCTCAATCATCAAGATCTACTTGGTTTCGCCTGTGGCGAAATATGTTTACGCAAATGAGGAAACCGTTATAAATCTTGGCGTAAAAGCGGGATATACGGCATTGGAACAATTCACATCCATTGCAGACAGCGACGTTAAAACTTATGCAGTTTCAAAAACCATCTACAAAAGCATTGAAGGTCGATGTTTTCTGTCCGTTGACAATTTAATTTCGTCGGATAAACCGATTAAATTAGAAGTATGGAAATACGATCCTAAGATCTTTATGAATAACGGATGCGTGGATAAATTGTCTTTGTACCTTTCTTTTGAAAAAGATATAGACGAAAGAACGGAAGAAGCGTTGAACGAGCTTATGAAGGAGATAAAAAATGGCTGAATATAACGTAAACGGACTTGATGTCTTTGCGGAAAGACTTAAGGGTTATTCCGACAACTTTATCATTGTCGGCGGAGCGGCTTGTTCGTTGGAAATGAACGATGCGGGAATTAACTTCAGAGCGACGAATGATATCGATATGATTGTAATCGTAGAAGAGTTGTCTGCAAATTTCGGCAAAGCCTTTTGGGATTTTATTAAAGACGGCGGATATGAGTTTTGGAAGTCGGACGAAACCACTCATTTCTTCAGATTCTTAAATCCTAAAAATTCTTCTTATCCCAAAATGATAGAATTGTTTTCGAGAAAGCAAGATTGGATACCCGATGATATGGCGGGAAGGTATACGAAAATTGTCGTTAGTGACGAAATATCGAGCTTGTCCGCAATATTGCTGGATGATGAGTATTATCGCTTCTTAAAAGAAGGTGCCGAAATCGTAAATGACCTTCCCGTGTTGAAGCCGATTTACTTGATTGCATTCAAGGCAAAGGCTCACGTCGATTTAACCAAAAAGCATTCAGAAGGACATCACATCAACGAGCGTGATTTAAAAAAACATAAAAACGACATTCTTCGTTTGACGCAGTTACTCAATCCTAATGAAACAATCGCGGTTGCCGATAGCGTCAAAGCGGATATGCAAAATTTCTTTGATCTAATAGCAACGGAAAGTATAGACATGAAGGCATTAAAATTGAACTATACAAAAGAAGATGTCGTTAAAATGTTAAAACACGCATTCAAAATGGATTAAACGCAGTATGAAATATTATGTTGTAGCCGATCCCCACGGTTATTTTTCCGAATTGAAAGAAGCCTTAACCGAAAAAGGATTTTTTGAAGATAAAAATCCGCATAAATTGGTTATATGTGGTGACTTGCTTGACAGAGGCTCCGAAGCGTTGCAGACGCAATCTTTTGTATTGGACTTGCTTAAAAAGGACGAAGTGATACTTATTCGCGGCAATCACGAAGATTTATTGGTTGACCTTGTCGAAAATGCGGATAAATGGATGACGTCAAATGTTATGGCAACGCACCATTGGTCAAACGGCACGATTGATTCTGTTTTACAACTAACGGGTAAAGATTTAACCTCATCGATTTTTTATCCGGAGGGGTTTACCTTAAAGGCAAAAAATACTCCGTTTTATAAAACTATTCTTCCCTCAATGAGAGACTACTACGAAACGGAGAAATACATCTTTGTCCACGGCTGGATACCTTGTGGCGTTTTGGGACGCGGAACAAGCCTGACAGATACATATTTTTATGAAGGCGATTGGAGAAGTCAATCTGAAGAAAAATGGAACAAGGCTCGTTGGCTAAACGGAATGGCTGCCGCAAGTAAAAATGTTATCGAGCCGGGGAAAACTATAGTATGCGGACATTGGCATTGTTCGTTCGGACACTCCGCTTTAGAAGGTAACTGTCAAGAGTTTGGTTCTAATGCCGATTTCTCTCCGTATTACGGGAAAGGAATCATAGCGCTTGACGCCTGCACGGCATATTCGGGTAAAGTAAATTGTATTATAATCGAAGATTAATCAAGGGCACAAATACAGTAACACAGGAAACACATATCCCAATAAACAGCTAAACAAACAAGAATGTACGTGTTTTCCATAAAAGGAGGGACATATGACAATTTCATACGTAAAAGTGGAAAATTATAGAAATATTGATGGAATAGAAGTGACTTTTAATTCTGAATGTAACTATATAATTGGAGAAAACAACATTGGCAAAAGCAATTTTTTATCACTATTGACTACGATTTGCAGCGGTAAGGGCTTTGATGAAAAGGATTTTGCCGATCCGGAAAAACCAATCGAGGTAGAAGTTAACATCAAACTTCTTCCATATGAGCAAGGATTTTTTGGTGACAACTTTTCGCCGGAAGATGCGTCTTTGTTGAAAATACGGTATCATCAAACAATTAGAGAGACATATCCAACTATTGTCAGTGCGGATTCAAACGAGAGTATTCCTTCCAAACAATTGCGTAAACTCAACTTTCTAAAATACGAGACTACAGCAGTACCAAGCAAAGAGTTGCGCTTAGACACCCAAAAAGGTGCGGGGCTATTGATAAGTACAATAATTGAACGGTTTGATGATGGTGCAACGCAAGCTTTTTGGGACAAAGCTCAGTTAGATAGACTAATGATGTTCATAAATAGCCACCTTGAAAAAATCCGAAGTTTTCGGGACTATTCGATAAAAGCAACTGTTTCTTACAATCCTACTGAAATGTTGACCAGACTTTTTTACTTATCAGACGGAATCAGAAAAATCGATTCTACTGGAAGCGGTGTTCAGTATATGGCAATGGCATCAATTAATATCCTGTGCCAGATAATGGAGTTGTACAAGAGTAAATCTGTTTTGTTTGAAGATCTCTTGTATACTAATTCTGACGGGAAGAAACTTCTGCCGCTTATTTTATCGATTGACGAACCAGAAGTTCATCTTCATCCATACCTTCAACGATCGCTGATTGGCTACTTCAAACGCATTCTTTGTAACGAAGATGAGGAGTTCATGGATCTTTTAAAAACACTGTTTAATGTAGATGGGATTAGTGGTCAATTAATAATCGTCACACATTCAACAGACATTCTGATAGGGGATTACCGTAACCTTATTCGATTTTATAAAAAGCAAGAAAAAACATCAGTTATTAGTGGCTATAAACTTCAGCCAATGGCAGGAACGGACAACGATGGGCGCATTAAAGCCGAAACAGAAAAACATCTCATTATGCACTTTCCAGAGATTAAAGAGGCTTTCTATGCTAAATGTGTAATCTTGATTGAAGGTGAGACTGAATACGGCTGTATTCGCCAATTCGCTGAAAAGTTGGGCGTTTCGCTAGATGATTATGGAATCTGTGTCATTAATGCGAGGGGTCAAAACTCAATAAAGCCCCTACGCCAGTTGTTTGCATTTTTTGCAATTCCAAGTGTAGCAATCTACGACGGCGATGTTAGGGGTGACCACGCTACTGCTCCTGATGAATTTTTTACAACAGAACTGTGCTTTGAGATAGAGCTGGTAAAAACACTTTTTTCTGCCGGGCAAACCGAATTGGTTAGAAAAATCGCACTTGAAATGGATAGCAACGCATGTTCCGTTTCTTTAGACACAGATTTTGTTCGGGGCCCATTCAGGAAAATGGGCATTGATATAGCAGGTTATATTCCCAAAAAATTGAGCGATGTAAGCGATAATGATGAAGAGGATTTTTGCCGAATGTTCTCAGCATGGTTTATGACAAAAAAAGGCGTTCTTCTTGGTAGGATCATCGGCAATGCAACTCCATCAAAAAACATTCCTGCTATCTACAGTAACGCAATACAGAAAGCACAGGAGGTAGCGGTAAATGTCTGATGTGAATCTTGTGGAAATCAAAGAAAAAATAGCGGTTCAACACGGAGGTGACGAACGGCAACTTGAAGTAATTTTCTCTGATAGTCCGCGCCTAATCGTTGAAGCACCTGCTGGATATGGGAAGACGACTACGATGATAAGTCGGATTGCCTACTTGTTTGCATCTGGTCAAATTCCAAGCCCAAAACGTATTCTCGGTCTTACTTTTAGTGTCAATGCTGCTCTAAAAGTTAAACGAGAAGTTGCAGGAAAACTTCCTTCATTACTTGGTCTGCAAAATAGTCCTGTGTCAATCGGAGAGAAGGTTACAATCACAAATTATCATGGTTTCTGTAAGGGCATACTGAAAAAATATGGATATCTTATTGCGGACGCTTTGCGAAAAGATGTAAATTTTTTTCGAGCGGTCAGTGATAGCGATATTCATAATCAGACAAACCTAAAAGCCGCGCTTACTCCTGCAGAGATTCATAGTCTCGAGTCTGTAGAAACAGCTGTAAAAGAAGCTCGTGTTCCTGATGCTTTAACGATTCACAAATATAACGGTATTGTTATTAAGAAGTTGCTTCCACTTGACTACATAACGCATAACGCAATCATATTATTTGTGCTCGAGATTTTTACAAATTACAATGAGGTTAAAAAGTTTTATCAGAACTATTACCCGTTAATCGTTGTAGATGAATTTCAAGATACAAATTGCATTGCATGGGAGTTGCTAAAATCGATTATTTCTGAACAAACACAATTACTCTTTCTTGGTGATTCGTTGCAGCGGATATACGGGTTTATCGGTGCACTTCCAGGCATTATGTCAAAGGTCATTGACGAATATGGAATGACAAAAATTGAGCTTTCCAAAAACTATCGCTTTAAAAATAATCCTGATATGTTAAAGTTAGATAAAAACATTCGTGTCAATGCGGCATCTTGCTTTACGCCAATTATTGAGGCTGATGATATAGCAAAACTACCTGCTTTTTGGGGAGCAACTCAACAAGATGAGGCCGAACAAGTCGTTGACAAAGTCAAAAATCTATTAGCAGAAGATAATGTAAAAATTGCAATTCTATTCCGAAATCGAAGTAAGAATGCAGAAATCGTAGAATCTGAACTTGCTAAGAATGGCATTCAATACTTCTATGGAATGTTTACGGATGAAGATTTGGACTATGTTGAGTTCCATAACAAATGCCAAGAGATGTTTATCAGTAGATTCGGCAAGTCAAAGGCCATAAATAAAAAAGCTCTGGTGGCTTTCTCCAATAGTGTGAGAACTGCATATGCAGAATCAAAAGGCATGACAATAAATTCTCTGCTGAAATTGCTTGATGCCCTTATAGAGAAAGTTTCCATTGATTATGCAGACCTTGTACCAGAAGACAAGTATATTTTACTATTAGACATTTTTGAAAACCATCAGCTAAAACAAGCAATGGAATATGTTGACTCACGAGTGATTCTCTCCACCGTCCATGGCGCAAAAGGACTAGAGTGGGATTATGTAGTCGTTTGCGATGTTGAGCAATGGGTGTTTACATTTGTTTGCAGGGATTGTCCTTCTAAGTTGACGCAAGTAGGTGATAGTTGTCGACTACCGCAAAACATCGCGCCCCAAATGGTTGAACCGCTGCTGAATGATCTGTGCGTGTTCTATGTAGCGCTAACAAGAGCAAAAAAACAAGCATGCGTTTCTGCCAGCAAAGAACGCTATAATACCAGTGGTCGGCAATTTACCGGAGGAAAAATTTGCTGCTTTGCTTTAATTAATGGAATAAACTTGGTTAATGAAAATCACTCAATTTTGACAATATCTTGATTATTGGGGGTGCCAAATATTTCAATAGTTTTTATGGAAACAACATAGCGGAATCAAGAAGCAAACTTGATGGACTTTGCCGACAAGAACGAAAAATTTCAAGTTGATGGTAACGACCTTTGGTATGACGGCTTTGTTCGCTTGAAAAAAGATGTGCTTTATAGTAAAGTACACGTAGTCAAATATAAAATTTGAGACGTTCAATAACGCCAAAATTTTTATGGTGGCTCTCGAAAAAACCGGTATTAAATTGGTATTATTTTGGTATTGAAGTTATAGCGGCATTTTGAAAATTACTCAAAATACGCAAAAAAATAGCCATTTTGTACGAAAAATAATGCCCAAAACGGCTCAAAACGTAATAAAATTGCAGTTTTTGCGATATTTTGCAAGGAAAGATGAACTCCTAAATGTAAATCTTGATAAGCATGTTTCCGTATTCGATATAATGTCCTTTATCATCTTCAAACACGTCGTAAGTGATAACGGAAATCTTTCCGTTGTTGGTAATTGCATAGATGATTTCGTTTCTGTCAGGGTAATAAGCAACAGTATCAAATCTGATAAGGCTTTCACCGTCATTGAAATCGAAACCACCTTCATCAATGAATGCAATTTTGTTGAGTTCAATCATTTTTCTAACTCCTTTTTATTTGAGATTGCCATTCGGCAGTGGGCAAGGAGCATAAGTCGAAACGTTTCAAATGCAAATATCGTTGCAATGGAATATGTCAACGGCCAAAGCCATGTGAGCGAAAAATAGTGTAAAAATAAAAAAGAGCCAAACTTTTATTAGTCTGACTCCATATAAATGCTCTAGCAATATTCGCCACTATTTTTCCGTGCCGTTGATATATTCGCTGACTTATGCGACGATAACCACCACGAAGGGCAAATAAAATACTATTGATTTTTTTTGCAAGAGGATTTATTATATGTAATAGTTATTACCGTAATTGTTTAAAAAAACGGTTTTATGTATTTGGTGGGAAAATGATAAGCGAAGATTCTCTAAAAACAATTTCTAGTTTTTTTTGTGGAGACACTGGAACATACTATGAATATAAATCAGGGCCCAAATTAGTCTCATTTTTTAGGCAGTATTTCGGTGTTGGTGACGTTTATTCATCTGGATTTCCATCCCGTTGGCAATATGTTTTTGATAAACTTGTCTGGTTGTCTCATTCGAAAAGAGTCAATGAATTCTTTTCTATTGTGTTAAGCAAAGAATACTTAATGACAGAGCGAGTAGTAGATGAGGTGTCAGCAGCAGGTCTTTCTAAAGATATTATGTGTATATTTAATGATATTTTACGTAAAGACTTATATCAAATAGTTTATAAGAAAGGGACACACTTGTTGGTTAATATCGATGATGATTTAATAGAAATAGGTTCTGGTGGTTTTGCAAATGTATATAAGCAAATATCTACTGGTTTTGCCGTTAAGAAATTAAAAGATGATTTTTTAACCGATGCAGGAATAAGAAGTCGCTTTAAACGAGAGTACAACATAACAAAATCGTTACAAGAAGAGAATGGAATAATCACAGTCTATGAATTCAATGAAGGTGCGTGTTCATATTCTATGGAATTTGCAGATATGACTCTTGAAGATTATGTTCAGAATGGGTGTTTAAGCATAGATAGGAAATTGGAATGTATTAGAGAATTGTTAAGTATTATGTCTGTTGTGCATAAAAGAGATATTGTGCATAGAGATTTAAGTCCAAACAATGTTTTTATAATTAATAATAGGCTTAAAATAGCCGATTTTGGACTAGGGAAAGACTTGAATGTTATTACATCTCATCAAACACTTTACACTAATTCGGTTGGACAATACTACTACTGTGCACCAGAACAATTTATGTTGTTAAAGGATGCAGATAAAAGGAGCGATGTGTACTCGCTTGGCAGAATAATTAATTTTATAATGACTGGTAGTGCAAATAATTCTCATCACATTTATAGAAGCGTGGCGGAAAAGGCATCTTATATAGATGCTGCCTATAGATATGGTGATGCTTATCAATTATCTATTGCTTTTGAAAAGGCGGTCTTGTATCAAAATAATGCGGAATCAAGAGAAAGAGTAGAGAGTAAAATGATGAGAGGGGAATATGATGATGAGGTATGTGCATTTATCCTAGAAATTGATCCACCTAAACTTTCCGAATTGATTGTCGATAAAGGGCACAATATTACAAAATCACTGTTATGTTGTATGCAAGAAAATGAAGAACATGCGATATATATTGTTCAAAGCATAGAACAATCGTTTAGAGAGGTTTGTTGGGGGAGTTTTTCGGCTAATGATGAATTTGCTGTTTTTGCTGAACTTGTTTTACGTGGCAATTTTTCGTATGTAATAAAAGAAACAGCAGCAACTATATTGGGATATGTTGCTTGGGGAGTTAACAGATACTTTGCTCAACACATTGTGAAAAACTTGATAGAAGATGGCATAGAACCGCTGTTGGAAGAAATAATCAAGCAATAATAAGCAAAGTTTTATAAAAAAACAAAAGAAAAGAATTAAAAGTCTCAATAGTGTTCAACTGTGGTTGCTTTCTGCGCACCAAAGCAAACAAAAACGAACCGAAATTATTCGGTTCGTTTTTTCATATCTTGGTTTGCGACAGGACTTGTGACAATGCAGTGCATTGTCTGCACACTCCGTGTGCCCCTGCGCGCTGTGCAGCTGGCGCAACGCTTTGCAAGTAAACTTGCTCGCTTATGCTATTACGCTCGCTTCGCTCACTACAAGTCCTGTTGTCCGCACCAAAAAAGACAATCCGAAAGGGTTGTCTTTTTTCATGCGACAGCGGACTTGAAACAAACTACGTTTTGTCGGCAAACGGCACTGCGTTTGTTTGCCCCTGCACGCAGCAGACATGGCTAACGAAGGAAGGTATAGATTAAAGGATTGAATAATTTGTAAGGATATGCTATAATATGTTAAACTTTATATGTACTTATGAGGGGAAACGATATGTCATTAATAATAGGGTTAATTGTAGCGGCCGTTATCGTTGGTGGCGGAGGAGTTGCTATTTTTCTGATAGCAAGGCGTAAGAAACAAAAACAAAAATAATATTGAAATAAGACCAATCACAAATACGGTAATGCCGGTAGTGATTGGGCGATAATTTATACTAAACAAAAAAGAATAACACAGTATAGTGAATAATAGGAGATAAATATGGGATTTTTTGAAAATACACGAAAGCCACAAGGTTTCGGCGGAAAAATAATGGTGAAAATGATGAACAGCGGTCATAGTAAGTTGGCAAAGTGGGGCTTTACTAAAATTTGCGCAAAGTCGAACGCCAAAGTATTGGATATCGGCTGTGGAGGTGGGGCAAATATTGCCAACTGGCTAACAAAATGTACAAACGGACACGTGACGGGAATAGACTATTCTAAGGTCAGTGTAGAGGAATCGAAAAAACTAAACGAAATCGCAATCAAGCAAGGCAAGTGTGATATCGTTCATGGCGACGTATCGTCTATGCCGTTTGACGAAGAGTCTTTTGATTGTGTTTCTGCCTTTGAGACGGTATATTTTTGGACAGACCTCGAAAAATGCTTTGCCGAAGTAAACCGTGTTATGAAAAGCGGCGGTACGTTCCTTATTTGCAACGAGAGTGACGGAACAAATTCCGCAGATGAAAAATGGGCAAAAAAAATAGGCGGAATGAAAATTTACAACGAAGAGCAGTTACATACCGCGCTGGAAAAGGCGGGGTTCTGCAATATTAAAAGTTATGCAAATGCTAAAAAACATTGGTTATGTATCGTTGCGAACAAATAAATGTTTAAGATAACTAAGTAAAGTAATTATTAAATATTACAACGCAAGATTCTGTAACTATTTCGTACTATAAAGCCAAAAAAAGACAATCCGAAAGGATTGTCTTTTTTCATGCGGCAGCGGACTTGAAACAAAACTACGTTTTGTCGGCAAACGGCACTGCGTTTGTTTGCCCCTGCACGCAGCAGACATGGCTAACGAAGGAAGGTATAGATTAAAGGATTGAATAATTTGTAAGGATATGCTATAATATGTTAAACTTTATATGTACTTATGAGGGGAAATGATATGTCATTAATAATAGGGTTAATTGTAGCGGCAGTTATTGTTGTCGGTGTAATTGTTGCGATTGCAGTGACTAAATCAATCAATGAAAAAAAGTATAGAGAATTAGAGTCCGAAGCATTAAAAAAATTAAATTATTCAAACTGGGACTTTGTTTCATATTTTGATGAGAGCGTGATTGTGAAAAGCCGTCAGACATTGGAAAAATATGATGATATAAAATTTTTCAAAGAGGATAAAAGCAAGCTTAGCAGAGCAAAGAAAATTATAAAAAGAAAAAAAGAAATCGAAAAGTATTTACGCGAGTTTCTCAGTAATAACGAGTTTAAAGAAAATCCGCAATACAATAGGCTTGCAGAACATATTAATGAAAAAATCGATGATGCAAAAGCGTATAGAATTTGTGTAACATATATATCTTCTGCGGGTAATAATTTAGGATCAAGAGAAATTGCATTAAGTCAATCCGATATAGATAAATTTGACAAAGATCCGTCATTACTTATGGGGAAAGGTGAGTATAGTAAATTCTTAAAAGAGCAAGAAAAAGAAGCATTAAATCTGAAACAGCATAAATATTACGAATATATAAACAATCTTATCGATTATGCGAACGAAAACAGAGGTCTTTTATTCATAAAGGGCAGCGTGGAACAATTGGACAATTTAATTGCTCAATTATTTGACAGAACGGTTAACAGTATTAAAAGGATAAAAGATATTAACAGCGAAGAATGGGATGTTATTCGGAAAATCATAACACAAACCGAGAAAGAGTTAAAAGAAGTTGTAAATCGAAACCAAAGAATTCTTAAATATTATGATTCGCCCGAGTTTTTAAAAATAAAAGAAACCTGCGAAACATTAATGAGTACGCAAAGAGAATTCAATGAATATATTGAAGAAAAAGTTAAATCTATTGCTCAACTTTTTGGAACTAGGATTACTCGAAACGAAACAATCAACGAAGATGAATATCAATATATTCGTCCGTATAAAAAGACTATCACGCCATTTACGGCGGAAGTTTCGGCTGCTGTATTTGCAAGTGCCGAAAATAGTCCGTTGGAATATGTAATAAAGAATTTTTATCCCAATAAAAGTTTATATCCCGAACAAATACAAAAACTGCAACTGCTTATTGAAGAACTTGCAACGTTAAAAGAAGCAAAGCAAATTATCGAAAACTATAAAAAAGAGTACCAACAATATCTCACCGACGTTCCGGAATATGTTATGACGGAAGATTCGGCAGGCTTCTATTCCAAATTAGGATTTGCGAATATCGACGAAAGCGTACTTACTGTCGAATATACTTTTTCTTATACTTCCGGCGGCGGAATGGCAAAAAGAAAGTTTACTGTACCAATGACCGAAGAAACGATTGTTGATTTAATTGAAGCATTAGAAGGGAAACTTACTATCAGTGCTTTTACAAAAGAACAACGTGCATTGATGACAAATAAACTTCGGGAACATATTAAAGAACGTGATCATTTCACCTGTTGCAGTTGCGGAAATTCTATTTATGCTGAACCTAATTTGCTTTTGGAAATAGACCATATCATTCCTGTGTCCAAAGGCGGTCATACGACAGAAGATAATCTGCAAACGTTATGCTGGAAATGCAACAGAGCCAAAAGCAACAAAATATAGAATTTAAGAGTAGGTGAACGAAAAAAATGGATGATAAAGACTTGGAACAATTTGAGTGGGAAAAACGTAATCTGAACGTTTCGGGACTTGACCCGAAATCTTTCAAGTTTTTCAAATACGACGATCCTTACAAAAAAGACGAAATCGTGAAGTGTCCGGTGTGCGGCGGCGTCGCGTTGCAGGATAGATACGGCAACGGCGAGTGCGAAAACTGCGGATGGAAATTTGAAAAGGACGCGGATATTCTGGAAAAACAATGGGGAATAAGTTATCCCATGCTGGTTTCGACGACAACCGCAAAAAAACAATATGAAAAAGGATTGCCGTTCAAAGCGACTTTTGACGAGTTCGTGAACGGGCTGTACTTTTACAGCGAAATGCTTTTTACCTATGAAAACGTATCATACGAAGTGTTTCTGAAAGGGAGAGAAACGGTTGTGTTTTGCTCGGAAGATATGCAGCAAGAGTATGGTTCAAGGGAGGAGTTTGAAGCAAAAGCGAACATCGACGGAGTGCTTTTGAAAGACCTTTGGGCGGACGTGAGTTTCGCGGGATTTATGTACTGCGGATAACGAGTGCGTGTCGCGGGCAATATCCGTATCCCGACAAAAAACAATGTTTAACACTCAAAAAAAGACCGATAAAACGTCGGTCTTTTGTTTTTGCAGTTTGGGGAATGCGATTAGTTTTCGTCGGTGAAAATCTTTTCCTGCTTTTTGAAAGATGTTTTGAACGTAAGGAACGAGAACTCGTTTCTCATATTTTTAAAACTTTCGGGCTGCGCCTTAAACCAGATAAGCCCGACGATCGATACCGCGACAACGGCGATGCCGATGCCCGACAGCGCGCCCAGAAAATCGATTGCGACGTCCGGC